>FPIC01007248.1_pt1 | contig 158700 bp, 124 predicted proteins | sample 1504481 | NCBI WGS metagenome assembly FPIC01 (sample SAMEA4475357, study PRJEB15587) | soil metagenome | biome: Soil; feature: Field | place: India | collected 2015-03-11 | depth 0 m
GTATAGCTCGCGGAAATAACTTGCGCCAATAAGTCCTCCCGATGCACCTGTCATAAGAAAGGTGTGGTCCATTACTTTGCCATTAAGGCTGCTATCGGCCTTTTGTAGGGTTTGCATGGTCCAGAAGGCTGCCCGCTGGCCACCACCACTTGCACATACAAATACCATTTTGGGTTTTGTATTGGCAGGGAATTTATTGCGCCAGTTTTCCAGAATTTCCTGTGTAGCCGCCATATCACTTTGGGATATTGAATCACTGCTTAGCTTACGGATACGATCCAGGGTATATTCTGCACGGGGAGCCTGGTAGTTCATACCAAATGCTTCATAATCGCCGGTTACGATTCCTTCTTTAACTAAAAAATTGGCTAAAAGCAGGCCTGCTATTACTATTGTCCAGGCCCATCCTCTCGACCAGTATGAGAAAGCACCTGTAAACATGATAACCATCGAAAAAAACAAGGCTACACTAGCTCCTGCAGGTATCTGGAAAAAGGCATTGTCTCTGAAAATTCCTAAAACAATGAAAATAGCAAATCCGGCCACACCAAAAAGGGTAGCATTTAAGTGGTTCTGGTCAAGTACCTGGTAAATAACTTCTTTGTCGTAAGGCAGGTAGCGTGCAGCTCTTGATACTTTAAAAGGATAATCCAAGTAATTATCTATCCGGTAGGAATGCCGCCTCACTATGTCCAGGCGTTTCATTACATTTACCCGGTACATTTTGTAGCGTCTTAATTGCTTGTCTACCTGTGTGGTAAGTATTCTGAATACATTTTTATCGGTAAATAAAAAATATAAAAATGTAATAATAACGATGATAAAAAAGCCTGTATATGCCCCAGACAGCTGGATGAGGATTTCGCCCATGGGCTGCATACCGCTGCCTAACTGAAAAGTAACAAAACGGTAAGAATACACTGCCATAAACAAAGCAGGTATAATGCTATTGTTGAGGCTGAACCTTAAAAAGGGCTGCCTTATAGCACATAAAAAGCGAAACCTGTCAGAGCTAAGTATAAAACTTGAGATATGGAAAGCCATTGTAAACACCCCTAAGGAAAGGCCTATAATAAACATGCTCCAGAAAGTAACCTGGTTCATATACTCAGGATCCAGGAACAGGAAGGGCAAGCCAAACAGTCGGCCAAAATCAAAAGTGATGATTGCAAATAAAATAGCCCAGAAAAGTAGCAGCAGCTGGTTGTACTTAAAATGATGTAAAAGGAGCTGTACTGGAAATGAATATTGTATCGGACTTAACATTCCTGTTACTTAATAGCTTATAATTGGTTGATGCTGTGATACATCAAAGCATATGCCACCACTTGTTTTAAATTCTTAAACCTCAATATAACAGTAATTTATTATAAAGAAGTAAAAGAAAGAAGGTTTTCATTACTCCTCCCTTGGTAGCACCATGCCTTTGTTCAAACATTTATAAAGTAACGCACAAAGCAGGTGTTTTTAATCCCGATGTATATAAATTTTATAAAAATTAATTATCCGGTGCGGATTTATAGTTGTGTATAGCCTTAATTATGGTTTTAAGATTACTTTTAAACAATTGTCTTCCTTCTTGTTGAATATAGTATAAGCATTGGAAGCTTCGCTCAGGGGGAGCGTATGTGTAATAATATCGTTGAGTTTAACCTTATTTTCTTTTACCAGGTCTAGTAGTGTATCGATATAGGTATGTACAGGTGCCTGGCCTCCTCTGAAACTAACTCCTTTGTCAAACATCTGGTGGATAGGAAAGTTTCGGAAGGGAGCAGCATATACGCCCACCACCGATACCATACCGCCTCTGCGCACAGCATCAAAACAAAGTTGTAATACTTCCATGGAGCCTACTTCGCCTCTTACTGCTGTAAAAGCCTTATCCAAAATATTACGGTCTGCTTCCATGCCCACAGCATCAACACATACATCGGCACCCCGGCCCTGGGTCATAGCTCGGATGGCTTCTACTACATTTTCTTTCCTGGAGTTAATAACCTCTACATTGGCTGTGTTGGCAGCAATCTCCAGCCGGTAGGGTTGTACATCTACACCTATTACCCGGCCAGCACCTTTTAACCAGGCCGATTTCATGGCCATTATACCAACAGGGCCACAACCAAATACAACCACTGTTTCTCCTCCCTGTATATTAGCCCAGTCTATAGCTGCCCAACCTGTTGGAAAAATATCTGTTAAAAAAAGTACTTCCTCATCTGTAAAGCCATTTTCGATTATGCGAGGACCATAATCTGCATAAGGCACGCGTACCAACTCTGCCTGCCCTCCATTGTAACCCCCATACAAGTCTGTGTATCCAAAAATGCCTCCACCCTTGCCTTTCGCCAAGTCACCCTCGGGTCCATATTTTTCTTCATTAGAATGTTCGCAGTGATTGGGTAATGCATGGTTGCAGAAATAACAGGCCCCACAGCTAATAGGGAAAGGAACCACCACGCGGTCGCCACGCTTCAGGTTTTTTACACCCGGACCCACTTCTTCAACTATACCCATAAACTCATGGCCTAGTATCATGTTTTTTGCCTGTGGAATAAGCCCATTGTAAATATGCAGGTCAGAGCCGCAAATAGCTGTGGAGGTTACCCTGATTATGGCATCACGTGCTTCTTCAAGGCGCGGATCATCTACGGTATCTACGCTTACATCTTTAGGTTTATGGAATACAAGTGCTTTCATATAGTAGGGTTTTGTTTATACAACAAGGCTGCCTTTACAATATTTCGGGGTGGCGTTAAGTGGTATTTATCTTTTGCAGCAAACGATTAAGCCAAGATATAGTACAATAAATATGTTGTAGTTTTAAGTTTAAAAAATGAACGTAGATACCCTTATTTGGTTTTTAATAGAGGCATTGTTGCTGATTATTTATATAAGAATGGCTTACTTTACAGGTTAGCATAGTTATAAAATAGCTAATTTAATATTTAAGCATATCTGATAAGCCACACAAACAAATGGATACTCCTAGTTATTTTTTAAGCAAATCTTCTTTTATCCGGGGTGTGCAGTGCGAGCGGTCTTTTTACCTTCATAAACACCACCCATCCTGGAAGGACCGTCTTTCTGCAGAGCAAAAGTCAAAATTTGACCGTGGCCATACAGTAGGGGAGTTAGCCCATCGTCTTTTTCCGGGAGGCAAACTAGCCTATGTACCCGGTGCCGGCCGCCAGAATGGCCTTACACGTACTGCCACCCTTATAGAACAAGGACATACCACACTTTACGAAGCAGCATTTGAATGGCAGGGAGTTTTGGTTATCCTTGATATCTTGTATAAAAAAGACGGAGAGTGGTATGCTTATGAAGTGAAAAGCTCCAGAAAAATTACTGAAACCTATGAACTGGATGCTTCTCTGCAATTTTTTATAATTGAGCAAAGTGGCTTGCCATTAAAAGATATCTCGATTATATATATTGATGAAACCTGCGAGCGAGCACAGGACTTAGAGATACAAAAATTGTTTACAACACGCTCTGTGCTTGGTATAGCCCGTTTTAACGAACCTTTTATCCGTTTAAAGATAGAAGCACTTAAACAGGTGCATAATAAAACCCAAATTCCAGACACTGACATTGGGTTGCATTGTTCCAGGCCTTATGAGTGTGATTATAAAAATTATTGCTGGAGCCACGTGCCTTCACCATCTGTGTTCGATATACAAGGCCTGACAGACGATAAAAAGTTTGCGCTTTATTATAATGGCACCCTTCAGGCACAGGATGTGCCTGAGCATGCATTAAGCGACTTTCACCAGAAAATACAGGTACAGTCTTACCAAAATCAGCAGGACCTTATCCTTAAAGAGCCTTTACAACAACTACTGGTTAAACTAACCTACCCACGCTACTATCTGCATATAGAATATATTCAGCCCGCTATACCTTTGTTTAAAGGTACAAGGCCTTACCAGGCAGTGCCTTATTTATTAAGCCTGGGTTACCATGCGCAGGCTGGAGCACCGCTGAGGCAAACTGCAATTGTGGTAAGCGGACAGGGCAATCCTTTTGATGAAGCAGCAGCGTGGCTTAATACTAAAACCAGCATTACAGGTAATATCGCTATTTACGGATTACAGCATTGGCCTGAGCAGGATGGGTACTGGAAAGACCTGAAGAGCAGGTTAGTTAACATAGCCCTGCCTTTTGAAGAAAAATGGGTATATACCAAGGCGTTTCATGGTAAAGCAGATAAGGCTACAGTTGTGCAGGGACTTAATATGCCTGTTTTGCCACAACCACCTCTCCGTACTGCCCTGGAAGCACAGCAGGTATATACCAGGCTCAATCAGAGCTTTGATTTGTTTGCAAGCAATGAACTACAGCAGCAACTTATGGGATATTCATTCCATGAAATGCATAAAATTATTGCCCTTATAATGATAGTAGAAGGAAAACTTGAGGCTTGAATATTACAAAAAAAAGTTATTTATTGTACTGTTGGAAAGTGGCGTTTACGCAGATAAGTTATCCTTACTTTATCTAAAGTGCTTTTATGGAAATTGCCCTTGTACTAGGACTGCTCTTTCTGGCAGTAATACTTTTTGCTTCTGAAAAGTTTTCAGTAGATGTTGTTACTATTTTTCTCCTTATTATACTTACTGGAACTGGTATATTAACGCCCGATGAAGCCTTTTCCGGTTTTAGCAGTGACTTTATAATTATACTGGCTTCTATTTTTGTAGTAAGCGGTGCACTAAAAGAAACTGGTGTGCTTGATAGGCTGGGTGCTGCTCTTATTAAAGTATCCACTAAAGACAGAAACATGCTTCGGGTATATCTTATGATTATTACCGGTGCTATTTCTGCATTTATGAACAATACCACTGTAACAGCTCTTTTTATAGGCCCAGTTGTAGGTTTGTGCAAGAAATTGAATATAAGCCCATCGCGCATGTTAATGCCTATGGCTTTTGCCTCTATTTTAGGAGGAACCTGCACCTTAATTGGCACATCTACCAATGTAGCTGTAAGCGGCTATATGGTAAAGGCGGGGCTCGCTTCGCTTTCTCTTTTTGAACTGGCGCCTATTGGCTTGCTTATTTTTGGCTGTGGTATATTATACATGGCTTTTATTGGTAAGTATTTATTGCCCTCTTATGATGATGGAAACCTTACTGAAAGCTATGATATCAAAGAATACCTAAGCGAGATTGTTATAAGCAGTGGCTCTCCTTTAATTGGTGAACGAATATTTTCATCAGACCTCACTAAAATGGATCTTCGTATCTTAAATGTAATACGTGGTAATCTAAATTTTTTACCAGACCATTTAACCGTAATGGAAGAAGGTGACATGATGCTGGTGGAAGGTAAGATAGACAACCTGATCAAGTTAAAAGAAAGAGGAATTCTGATTAAAGCAGAGACTCTGACAGACGAGGACCTGGAAGATGAAAATATTAAGCTGGCCGAAGTACTGGTTACCACTCAATCCAGCCTGATTGGTAAAACGCTTAAGGAAGCTAACTTCAGGCAGCGCTTTGGATTAGTAGTGCTTGCCATGCACCGGTTTGATCAAACCCTGCGAAATAAAATAGGTGATATCCGCCTGAAAGTGGGTGACCTGCTATTAATACAGGGTAACTCTGAGCGGATACAAGGAATTAAAAACAGCTCTGAAGTAATTGTATTAGGAGAGTTCTCTCCTAAACTTGGAATGGTAAACAGGGGGTATGCAGCAGTTGCTATCTTTATAGGAGCAGTAATAGTTGGATCGCTTGGACTGCTTCCCCTTTCCATTGCCTTTCTGGCTGCGGCATTACTAACAGTATTAATTAAAGCTATAAACCCCCAAAACGCTTACCAGGCAATTGATTGGCGTTTGCTTATATTGATTGGAGGGATGAGCGCTTTTGGAATAGCCATGCAAAAAACAGGTGCTGCCGATTTTCTGGCTGGTTTAATTGTAGATTTTTTGCAGCCATTAGGAATAATTTTTATACTAAGTGGTTTTGTTTTACTTACAGTTTTTTTGACACAGCCCATGTCTAATGCAGCAGCAGCTTTGGTAGTTTTACCCATCGCTATACAAACCGCGTTACAATTGGGGGTTAACCCAAGGTCGTTTGGAATAGCTATAATGCTGGCAGCTTCTGTTTCTTTAATTACTCCTTTTGAGCCTTCATGCATTTTGGTGTATTCGCCTGGTAAATATAAGTTTATGGATTTCTTTAAGATTGGTTCCGGGCTTACACTGGTTCTAATGCTAATTATAGTAATGCTGGTGCCTGTATTCTGGCCATTATAGTTTTATCAATACTTGGCTGTAAAGAAAAAGCCTCTGTATAAAGAATACAGAGGCTTTTTTTATTTCTTAGCACTAGCTTTTGGGGTACTTGTTTTTTTCGCTGCCGGAGCCTTTTTTGCTGCCGGAGCTTTTTTAGTAGCAGCTTTCTTGGGGGCTGCTGCCTTGGCAGCAGGCTCAGCTTTTTTACCTTTACCTTTCTTTTCCGGCACATCTTCAGCCAGTTTCAGGCATTCATCCAACGATAAGTCAGCCGGCTCAGTACCCTTGGGTATTTTTACATTTTTTTTGCCAACAACTATGTAAGGCCCAAAACGTCCGTTTAGTATTTTTACCTCAGGGTTCTCATCAAAAGCTTTAATAAGCTTTTCAGCCTCACTTTTACGTTTCGCCAGAATAATATCTATAGCACGTTCTTCAGTTAGGGTTAGCGGATCGTCTTCCTTACTAATAGAGTAAAACTTACTATCGTGGCGAATATAAGGGCCAAACCTTCCAATTGCAGCAACCATTACCTTGTCTTCAAAAGTGCCGATCTGGCGTGGTAACTTAAATAATTCCAGGGCTTCTTCTAAGGTTATGGTTTCTAGTTTTTGACCCTTTAGTAAACTAGCAAATTGTGGTTTTTCGCCACTTACTTCTTCGTTTTCGCCAATCTGAACCAAGGGTCCATAACGGCCCAAACGGGCATATAAAGGTTTGCCTGTATTAGGGTCTGTACCTAGCAGCTTAGAGGTATTAACGGTATTGCGTTCAATATTTTCAGTTCCCTCTACACTTTCATGGAAACCTCCATAAAAGCTTTTGATCATATTGTTCCAGATCAGGTTGCCATTGGCTATTTCGTCAAACTCCTTTTCGATAGTGGCGGTAAATGAATAATCCACCACATTGGGGAAGTATTGTACCAAAAAGTCATTTACTACCCGTGCAATATCGGTCGGAAAGAGCTTATTTTTTTCTGCACCCGTAATTTCGGTAGAGGTACGGCTCTCGATAGTATTGTTCTTGAGTACCAGTTCCTGGTATTTGCGTTCTTTACCTTCGCGAGAGTCTTTTTCTACATAACCTCTTTTTAAGATGGTAGAAATAGTAGGTGCATAGGTAGATGGACGGCCAATACCCATTTCTTCCAGTTTCTTTACAAGGCTTGCCTCTGTATACCGTGGGGCAGGGCGAGTGTAACGCTCTACAGCCTTCAGGTTATCTAAAGTAAGCGACTGGCCAATTTCCAGAGGAGGTAACATTCCTTTTGCTTCCTCATCGTCCTCATCGTCATTACTTTCAATATAAACCTTCAAAAAGCCTTCAAACTTCACAACTTCACCGCTGGCATACAAATCGGGCATCTTCTCGCCTTGCTGGGTTTGTATACCTATGGTAGCAATAGTTTTTTCCAGCTGGGCGTCTGCCATTTGCGAGGCTATGGCTCTTTTCCATATCAGTTCATACAGGCGCTGTTCATTCCGCTCCAGGCCAGCGGTACGTATCGAAAAGTCGGTAGGGCGTATTGCTTCGTGAGCTTCCTGGGCACTTTCTGACTTTGTTTTAAATTTACGGGTTTGCAGATACGCATCTCCGTATTCTTTACGGATTTCCTGTGAAGCAGAAGCAATGGCAGTATCAGACAGGTTTACAGAGTCAGTACGCATATAGCTAATATGCCCGGCTTCATATAGCCTTTGGGCCAACGTCATAGTTTGCGCAACAGAAAAGTATAGCTTACGGCTGGCTTCCTGCTGTAAGGTAGAGGTAGTGAAAGGAGCAGCCGGCGATTTTTTGGTTGGTTTTTTTTCAAGGTTCTTGATAGAAAATAAAGCCCCAACGCATTTTTCGAGAAACGCCCTGGCACCATCTATGTCCTTGATCTTATCAGGGTGCTCTGCCAGTAGGCTTTTGCCTCCTTCCAGCTTAAACAAGGCTGTTACTTTATAAGAAGACTGGGGCTGGAATTTCTCTATTTCGCGTTCGCGCTCTACTACAATACGTACAGCTACAGATTGTACCCTTCCAGCAGATAAACCGGTTTTAATTTTTTTCCAGAGGATGGGCGATAATTCAAAGCCTACCAACCTGTCAAGTACCCTGCGAGCCTGTTGGGCGTTTACAAGATCTATGTCGATCGTACGGGGTGATTGGATTGCATTGGTTATTGCCGGCTTGGTAATTTCGCGAAATACAATGCGTTTTGTATTACTGTCTTTCAGGTTTAAGGCTTCTTTTAAATGCCATGAAATGGCTTCTCCCTCGCGGTCATCGTCAGTTGCCAGCCACACGGTTTCTGCTTCTTTTACCAGTTTTTTTAACTGCGACACAACTTCACGCTTATCGTCACTAATCTCGTAGGTGGGTTGGAAGTTATTTTTAATATCAATAGCCTTATCACCCTTCGGAAGATCGCGTACGTGGCCAAAGCTCGATTTAACGATGTAATCCTTACCAAGGTATCCTTCAATGGTTTTGGCTTTGGCAGGTGACTCAACTATAACTAAATTTTTAGGCATACAGTACCGTGGAAATTTTATAAATAAGGTTAAAATCCTGCCAAATATGAATAATATTTTTTTAAAAACACTAATTAAATATTCATTGGCAGAACCATGCTTTCAATATACGCAACCCTTGCAGGCATTGTTGAGGTGTTGTAAATAGCTGTAAATCAGCAATTAGTAATGGCTTTTATTCGGTGTGCCATTAAAACGTAAACATACATATAAAATCAGTATCTCAAAGCAAGAGGTTTAATCATCTGCAAAGTAAGTATCCAGATGTAAGGCATAACGTTATAAGAGCACTTTATAATTCAGATATCAGTAAATGAGTACAGATATTCTTTCAAATCTATAAAGTGAACTTAAATTTTATCAAATTGCAGGCATACAACAGAAGTTTATGAGCAAAATACTTTACCTCCTTCGCCATGCCAGAGCTATGGAAGCCAGTGCTGGCGAAAAGGATTTTAACAGGGAACTGGACCAACACGGTAATTTTCAGGCTGCCCGTATGGGCAGAAAATTAGTAGAACGAGGCATTAAGCCAGACTTGATCCTGGCTAGTCCGGCAAAACGCGCAATTGAAACAGCCCAATTGGTAGCCAACCAGATACAGTATGATAACGATCTGCTACAAACAAACGAAAATATTTATGAGGCTTCTCCAAGAACCTTGTTCGGTATTATTACCAACCTGCCTGATGAAGTTAATGAAGTAATACTGGTAGGGCATAATCCTACTTTTTCGCACATGGCAGAATATTTTTCAGGAACAGAAGTAGGGAGCTTGCCTACCTGTGCTATTGTAAGGCTAACTTTTGCTATTGATAGCTGGAAGGAGGCAAGTGCAGGAAATGGCAAAGTGGAGTGGGTAGAAAGCCCTGACGAAAATTAATTTTTTGGTTATATATAAAAAGAGGGCTATGCAAAATGCATAGCCCTCTTTTTATAAAAATGGTTGCTCCCTACTTGCGGGGAGGCGTTGTAGTACGTGTTCCCGGATCAGTTGAGCCAGCAGGTTGGCGGGTTCTGTTCGGGTCGGTAGTACGGCTTGGTTCGATGGTGGTTCTTTGCTGATCATCAGAGTCTCTCATATCCCTGTTCTGATTATTGTTCAGCGTGTCTCTGTTTGTATCCTGGTTCTGGTTTTGTACAGCACCCTGGCCTCTGCCCTGGGTACCAGTTGTGCCAGTGCCAGTACCCTGGCGTTGTGTACCTTGCCTCATATTATCCTGTGCTCTTGGTACGCGGGCATTTCCTCTTTCAATAGGTTCGTTGTAGCGAATCGTATTTTCTTCAGTTTTTCTGAAGTCAGAATCTGGGTTTAATGATTCTCTGGCGATGCCATCTTCTTCGCCATAGCCAGATTGCTGTGCATTACCTGCACCTACTCCGCTACGATTCATGCCTTGCTGGCTGCGGTTAATATCGCCTGTGCCTGTGCCCTGTGGATCCTGCTGTTGCGTATTTCTGCCTGGCTGCCTCCTGTTTTCTGGAGTATTTTGCATGTTCTGCTGGTCATCCTGCCTCATCGGAGAGTCCATGGTGGTATCTGTAGGGAAGGTAGCCATGTTAGGATCGTTCCCCTCACGGTTTTGTAAAGTATCTGCTTGTTGTGTAGTGGCTGGGCTCTGCTGTGTTTGAGCCTGTAAAGTATATATACCGAGTGCCCCTGAAAGGGCTATTGTTAAAAGTATCTTTTTCATAGCTGTTGATTTTTATTAAAATATCCTAGTTTTATACGGGTTGGTTATATAGTTAGTTATAAATCCTTGCTGGTATGTGCTTGATTTACAAGGTGTGCTTGTGGTGTGCTGCTTTAAAGTTTATAATGCAAAATGCACGTTGCTTACATTTTGCATTATAATAGAAAAGGGTATACACTAATTGTGTATACCCTTTTCTATATGTTTTCTGAGTTCTAAGCTCTGTAAATTTGCTCTGTTGAAGATATAGGGGTCATAGAAGTACGATCTTCGTCTTTTATAGGATCTGCTACTACTGCGGTCCATATAAAATATAATATTGATGCAATAACAGTGATAAGCCCCCATACGCGTAGTACCTGTACCCTGGATGGACTAGCTGACCACCATATGGAAAAGGACGGACGTATGATACCTATAATTGTTAGAATAGCGCAGATTACTATGATAAAGACTAGGATGTTTGGAATAAGTGCATTCATATGTTATTTGTTTACTTTACAGTATACCTGTAGCTACCGGTTAATAATGAATTATAGTACGGGCATAATCTTCATAAGTTGAGTGTAATTATACTTTCAAAAGATTATATTCTACTGCAGCTTGTATAAGGCTCTGTTTTATAGTAATATAGAAGTAAGTGAAATGTTTTAGAACGAATAGGCAGCGAGGTGGGTTAAATAGCGTACTTTTGCGGTTTATTTGCTTACGATGAATTTAGCTGTTTATAAAACTCATTATAAAAAAACATTTTTACTGGCTTACCCGGTTGTAGTAAGCCAATTAGGCCATATAATGGTAGGCGTTGCAGATAGTGTAATGGTAGGCCAGACAGGAGCAAAGCCTCTGGCGGCTGTAGCACTAGCTAATAGCTTGTTTACTATTGTAATGGTTATTGGCTTAGGCTTATCGTATGGCATTACCCCGCTTATTGCTGCAGCCGATGGGCGTAATGACAGGTCTGAGATTGCTGGTTTTTTCAGGCATGGTTTAGTAGTGAATGTGTCGGTGGCTATTTTACTTTGGCTCAGCCTAAAAACCGCCCTTCCTCTTATTTATCATATAGGGCAACCCCATGAGGTAGCAGGCCTGGCAGCTTCTTACCTTAACATCATGCTGGTTTCGTTGGTACCCTTAATGACCTTTCTTACTTATAAGCAGTTTGCAGAAGGTTTATCCAATACTTCGCAGGCTATGTACATAAGCGTTAGCGCCAATGTTTTAAACGTTATACTCAATTATATCCTTATTTATGGTAAACTTGGTTTTGAGCCTATGGGAATAACGGGTGCTGCGCTTTCTACTTTAATTTCCAGGGTGCTAATGGCTTTTGCCATGATGATATATATTTATCGCTCTAAACGATATAGCGAATATGCCATTTCGCCATTTGCGGGTACCTATACATGGGCAATATTTAAAAGAATTTTTGGCATGGGCCTGCCTGTGTCAATGCAAATGCTTTTTGAAGCTGGTGCATTTAGCCTGGCCACGGTAATGTCGGGTTGGTATGGAGCTACCAGTATGGCCGCCCACCAGATAGCACTCAATATGGCTTCAGTAACCTATATGATGATGCACGGACTCTCTTCTGCAGCCACTGTTAGGGTGGGCAACCAGGTAGGTAAAAATGATTGGAAAGAAGTACGCTTGGCTGGTTTTAGTGCTTTTCATATGGTAATTGCCTTTATGACACTCTGTGGGCTTATATTTGTGGCCGGCCGGCACTTTTTGCCTACATTGTATATTGCTGAGGTAGAGGTTATAGAAGTTGCATCATTGCTAATGTTTATTGCTGCCTTGTTTCAATTGTCTGATGGTGTGCAGGTAGTAGGATTAGGGGCTTTGCGCGGTATTTCTGATGTGAAAGTACCCACTGCCATTACCTTGTTTGCCTATTGGGTAGTAGGGTTGCCGGTAGGTTACTTGTTTGGTACCTACCTGGGTTGGGAGGTATATGGCATATGGATGGGCTTGCTTACCGGGCTTACAGTGGCTGCTATTTTTTTATTTTATCGCTTTAATGCCCTAACCCACAAAAAGCAAATGACTTCTTCTAACAACATACTTGCCGAGCAGGCAGCTTAACTTATACCTTTTAGGTTTGCAACAATGCTTTAAGGCGCTTTCTGTAGCCTAATTCAGAAGGTGTAAAATGTTCTGTACCCCAGCGAATAAGAACGAGCAATTGCAATTTGTTTTATTAAATGAGTAAAAATGCTTAATCTTATGCCCGCATAATACTCTTTTAATGAAGATTAAATCTATACTACTGCTTTTTGTTGTTTTATTTTTACAGGCTACCATACTGCGTGCACAGACAGAAACCAATCCGGCTGGTGCACTTTCCGCAGGGCCGCCAGTAAGAGCTTTTGAAGTTGAAATACCTCCTTTTTTGATAGGTAATGTAGAAACTAACTTAAAAGTAATAGCTCAAAACCAGGCCGGGCAACAAGACAGTACCATTACCGGAGCGTATGCGGTGGAGGTAGCTGGGGTAAGCAAAACACTCACATTAAATAAGGGAGCCGGTGTATTACCGGTATCTGTAGAAAGCTCAGACCCTTTTACCATCCGTTTTACAGATACAGGTATAGCACAACAAGTAAAGACCCGTTATATACCAGCCTGGTTAAGTATTTTACCTCCACTTATTGCCATTGTAATGGCGCTAATCTTTAAAGAGGTTGTTATATCCATTTTTTCAGGAATTTTTATTGGTGCCCTTATTTTGGGTGGTTTTTCTCCGGATGCCTGGCTGCCTGCCCTTATGCGGGTAATGGACCATTATATTCTTCAGTCTATGATGGACGTAGGCCATCTTTCTGTAATCTTGTTCTCGGTAAGCATAGGAGGGATGGTTGCCGTTATCTCACGAAATGGAGGTATGGCTGGTATAGTAGAAAAGCTCTCGGTATATGCCCGCTCACCCAGAAGTTCGCAGCTTATTACCTGGGTATTAGGGGTGTCAATCTTTTTTGATGATTATGCCAATACATTGATTGTAGGCAATACCATGCGCCCTGTTACTGATAAATATCGCGTTTCGCGCGAAAAGCTGGCTTACATAGTAGATAGTACCGCAGCCCCGGTAGCTGCAATTGCTTTTGTTACTACCTGGATTGGTGCTGAGATCGGATACATTAAGGATGCCAGCAAGGCCCTGGGGATTGAAGAAGGTGCTTATTCTATGTTTCTGAACTCCCTGCAATTTGCATTTTACCCGGTGTTTACCCTGGTGTTTATGTTTATGCTCTTGTACTTTGGCAAAGACTTTAGCCAAATGTATAAGGCAGAGCGCAGGGCAAGAACTACTGGCGAGCTAAACCCGGAAGAAGGAGGGCAGGAGGGAAGTGAAGACGCTGTAAAAGCATTTGAACCAATGCCTGGTGCAGCTTTGCGCTGGTATAATGCCTTATTGCCTGTATTAACCGTTATTGGGGTGACACTTGCAGGTCTGCTTATTACCGGAACTCAGGCTTCTTACATACAAATTACTGAAGCAGGTGAAACACTGGCAAGTTCTTCTTTTGGTACTGTATGGGCGAATCTTCGGTTTTTGGCAGATGGGGAGCCTTCCGCTGCCAGAAAGCTAGGTATACTAATAGGTAATTCTGATGCTTATGTAGCCCTGCTTTGGGCTTCACTATCGGGCTTGATTCTGGCAATTGTGCTTACAGTAAGCCAGGGTATAATGTCGCTGCATAAAGCAATTGACAGTATGATTGAAGGCTTTAAGGCAATGGTACCAGCCATGCTGATCCTGATCTTTGCCTGGTCGCTTTCTAAAGTAACCGAAGATCTGCATACTGCAGACTTTATTACCTCTTTATTCTCAGGTAACATTGCCAGTTGGCTTATGCCCACTATCACCTTTTTACTGGCTGCCGTTATTGCTTTTTCAACAGGCTCCAGCTGGGGTACTATGGCTATACTGTACCCACTTATATTGCCAGCTACCTGGGCGCTTACTCATGGAGCAGGTGCTGCAGAAGCCGATGCCATGATGGTAATGTACAATGTAATTTCAGTAGTATTGGCAGGAGCAGTTTTTGGAGATCATTGTTCACCCATTTCAGATACTACCATCCTTAGTTCGCTGGCAAGCAGCTGCAATCATATTGCTCATGTAAAAACGCAGTTTCCTTATGCTCTTACGGTAGCAACGGTTAGCATTTTTGTAAATATTGTAATGGTAAACCTGGGGCTTCCCTGGTACATAAATTATGCAGTTGGGATTGGGATCCTGTTTCTGATTGTAAAGTTTATAGGCAAGCCAACGGAATCTGCCAATTAACATTACTTCTTTACAAATACCATAAAGTGTTGCTGAGGCAGCACTTTTTTGTTTTCCTGAAGTCGAAGACCAGCAGCATCCATTTCGCGCACGGCCTGTTGCTCTGTCATTTTATGCAGAGGTTTAATGGTTATAGCCGGATCTTCACCCCGGTATTCTACCAGTATCAATCTGCCGGTTGGCTTAAGGGCTTTAACAATATGCTCCATGGCTTCTTTTGGAAAGGAGAATTCGTGGTAGGCATCTACAATTAACGCTACATCTACACTGGCCGGTGGTAAGTTAGGATTACGTGGAGTAGCCAAAATTGGAGCTACATTCATAGCATTTCGTTCCTGTCGTTTCTGTTTTAACAGAACGATCATTTCTTCCTGTACATCTACAGCCAGCACCTGGCCCTGTGGTACTTTAGGACTTATCCTGAACGTAAAATAGCCCGAGCCTGCTCCAATATCAGCTACTACATCAGTAGGTTTTAGCTGTAGCGATTGCATAAGCAGATCGGCTCTTTCTTCGCGGTAACGGTTTGGGCGTTCCAGCCAACTGGTTGCCTGATGGCCCATAACCCGTGCTATTTCGCGTTCCATATATATTTTACCAGTACCATCGCGGCTGGGAGGCTGGTAAAAGTAAACGCTATCTACTACGCTTACTCCCTTAGCACCGGAGGCTGTAGAAGATTTACGGGCAGATGTAGAGCAGGCTCCGATCAGTACCAGCACCAAAAGATAAAAAGCAAGGTTAGTGTTTTTCATGCAACCTCTATACGGGTTTAGGTGGGATTAGATAGGATAACAAGCAAAATTGGTGCTAAATAAAAAAGGCCTCGATAAGAGGCCTTTTTTATTACTGTTAATCGTTAAGAATGGGTTGAGGGTTAAAACCTTCATACCTGTTTTTAAGGTTGGCCAGCTCATTAATTACATCGCTGGGCTTACGCGATATTGTTTTAGCAATAAGAGCTTTTGCTTTCCATATCTCACATATTTTTTCTGCAGATATAAAGTCGGGAGCGTATTGTGGGTTATCAGATTTAATCAGAATGCCAGAAGCCTTATCAATCATGTTCTGAACCCTTTTAACACAGATACCATCTTCTGATATTACTACATACACATCATCGTCTTTCAGGTCGTGCCAGTTTTCAACATAACTGGCAATTACCATATCTCCGTTTTCCAGGGTATGAGCCATGCTATGGCCTTCTACCTCAAAAATTCTATAGCTTCCGTTGGTAAACCCAGGTAGCGAGCAAGTATACAAAGAACGAATGTACTCCGGATCGCCATAGCCTAACAAGTACCCTGCACGGGCTTTTACAGGTACAACCGCTATGTTTTCGTTACCACTGCTATCAACAGTTACTACCAGGGGGCGAATGTTTTTGCCAGAAATTTTATCGTTCAGGTCTCCTTTCTCTTCAATGCCTTTTTCAATAAACTCTGGAGTGCTGCGGTAAATGGTAGCTAGTTTCTGTAAGGTAGGATAGGGAATTTGGGCATGATCTGTTGTTTCGTAGCCTGCCACGCATGAACGCGATTTGCCTATCAGCTCAGCTACCTGTGCCTGGTTGAGGCCGGCTTTGCGTCTGAGTTGTTTAAGCCTTTCCGCTTGGGTAGAAGTTTCCATAGGAGATTAGTATAAGAAAATTATATATGAACTGATATGGGTGCTAATTAATTAACAATACGTGACATTAGCAAACCTTTTTTAACAAAAAATAACAATAGAGATAGGCTTGTAATTGCTTTAAATGCAAAGCGCCTCAGTATCAGTACTGAAGCGCTACTTGCCGGAATTGTATAAATTTATTTCTTATCGATGCTGCTTAGTTTGCCTTTTTTTTCTTTTACGTGAGTAGGTTCTCCACTGTATTGAATGCTGCTTACGCCAGAGGCATTTGCATATAGTTGTTCTGTTACATGCACCCTGGCTCCGGATGAGCCACTGGTTTGTATATGTGCTTCTCTGGTAATAAATTGATCTGCTTTTAGTTCAGATGCACCAGATGCCTCCGCATTTAGTTGGCCAGCCTCACCCAGCAGCATAAGCTCACATGCGCCCGATAGGTCTGCTTTTAGTTCGCGGGGGCTGCTTTCTACTCTTGCAGATGATGCACCTGACAGTTTAATGGAGAGACGATCATCGTTAAATCCATTAACATCGGCCGTGATGGCTCCCCCGAGTCGGAGGGCACTGAGTTCTGGAGTAGTAACGTGCAAAATAATATCATGATAATCAGAATCGAGAAAACGAAGGGCACGAAAATCTTTAATTTTAGCTTGTAATTCATTATTTCTAACATTAATGATTAAGTTATCTACTAAATCGCGGGGGCCACTGGCTTCAACATGGAACTCATTTCCTTGTTTTACAATGACTCTATAGGCTCCCTGGAGGTTAATTTTGTTAAACCGGCCCAGGTTATAGGTTCTGGCATTTTCAGTGGAACGATCACCGGTGTATTGCCTGGCTTCGCTTAAGCTGGTATTGTCAAAATCAGACCGTCTACTTCTGCTGCGCTGGCTTCTGCGTTCTCTGCTGTTGCAGGTAAGGCATTCCAGTCCATTGCGGGTAAAGCGCCACCGGTTTCCACGAACATCAGCTCTTCGGTAGCCTGCGGGTGTAAGGGTGTTGGATAATAGATTGCCTAAGCCTTCGCTCATCTCAAAAACCTGGCCATACGGTACACGAAGCACAAGTTCTACCTTCTGGTTTCTGAAAGGCTTGCCATCTGCAATACTGTAATTTCTGCCGAATACAATCGTAGAGTCAACCTGTCGCACATGGTATATAATTTCTGATGCATTGATCTCGGCACTATCATAATTTCTGCCCCTGGCAGTATTGATCTGTTGCACCTCAATTGAGTCACCAGCGTAGCCCTGTATCATCAATTGGGGCTCCATGCCCAGGTTAAAGCGGTCGCGGTCTGTAGTTTCAAAATATATAACCTGCTGGCCGGCTCCATATGTAGAAAATTTACTGAACTGGCCGGTTGTGCTGAAGTTTGTAGCATATTGGGTAACTACTGCACTCAGCCCAAGGGCTGCCAGTAACCAAAGTGCAAAGGCAGACCATCCCAGCCAGGCAGGATACAGGCTTCGTTTTGCGAGTAAACTTAAACCGCTTAAGCCTATAAATACTGCTGGAATAAGTATGGTTATAAAGCCAAGTAAAGGTGCATAAGGCGGTATATCATCCCGGAACAGGTTAAGCGGTAGATCGTCTAACACTGCATTTTCGCTACTAATGATCCCTGCCAAGGCTCCAAAGGCTGCAATTGAAGCAACAATAATCGCTGTTGCAATAAAGATCAGGAACAAACCAGCCAGTACTCTGCATGCCTCAATCAGAAAAGTAAGCAGAGGCTTTGCAAATTCTGCTCCTTTTGTAAATACTATAGATATGATCCTGAAGGGAAACATAAGCACACGAGCGGCATCACTTTCTTTCCCTGGCTCAGCCTTGAAGCTGTTTTTAATATTGGCTTCTATGTTGGCCAGGGTTAATGGCTCCCCCTGCATTTCCATTTTTTCGGTAAGGGTTTTTGCTTCGGGTGTTATAATCCATAGTATTAAATAGATTATAAAGCCAGATCCTCCTAGTAACAGAATTAGTACAAAAACCAGGCGCACTGCAATTGGATCTACTCCAAAGTAAGAAGCCAGGCCTGAGCTAACTCCACCAATAACTTTATCTTTGGGGTTTCTGTAAAGCTTCTTTACCTTATTTTCTGACAGGTTACTGCGCCCCGGTACAATTACCCACATTATTATATAGCCAATTACTACCAGGCTGCTTATTGACTGGTTAAAAACAATGTGTCTTGATGTAAACCAGTGCCAGCCTGTAGAACCCGTTGTTAATACAAGTACTACCAGTGCCAGGCGGATCCAGAGAGGATCTATCGTAAAGTAATGCGCTATACCAGAAGCTACGCCACCCAAAAGTTTCCTTTTAGTATCTCTAAATAGCCTACGGGGAGCTGCAGGTTCACTTTCTGTAACCGGTGGGGGAGCGGTGGTAGTACCTGTGTCGCCATAGGCTGTAGCATTGCCTGTGTTTGCTTTTGAGCCGGCACCTGTAGAAGTAGAAAAGGTAGAGTCATAAACAGGCTCCTCAATTTCCTGGAAATCGCTGATGCTTCCCATTGTGGCAATTACAGCATCAACATCTTCTTCGGTTATAACCTGCTTACCCGGGCCTTGCTTGGAGGTAAACTTTTCGGCAATACGGTTTTCAATATCCGCTACTATTTCAGCGCTGTCCGCATACGAAGCAAAGTACCGCTTTATAGTTTCCAGGTAGGCATGCAGTTTCTCATAGCCTTCTTCTTCTATATAAAATATAAGTCCGCTTATATTAATGCTTATGGTCTTTTTCATGGGCTTAAGCGTTAGGTGTTTTAGAAATAATGCGCTGGGTAGAATCTACCAGTTCCTTCCAGTTCTGATCCAGCGCCTGCAGAAACAGAAGGCCTGTATCAGTGATTATGTAATATTTGCGGGGTGGACCTGAGGCCGACTCTACCCATTTGTATTCTACAAGGCCCGCATTTTTTAACCTTGTAAGCAGTGGATATAAAGTGCCTTCAACTACCATAATTTTGGCCGAGGTGAGTTCTTCCAGCATGTCAGAAGCATATACTTCACCTCTTGAGATAATATGAAGGATACAGAACTCAAGAATCCCTTTCCGCATCTGCACTACTGTGTTGTCCAGGTTCATAGCATTCTGGGTTGGTTTATTACTAAGTACAATGCAAATATAATAGAAGGTACTATGTAACGCAAGGTACCTAGCTAAATAATTTAGCTTGTATTGCTAGGAAGCTTGTATGCTATGATGAATGGTTTTTTATAAGGATGGATGGAAAAATATTTTTTAACTACCTTCTATTGCAGATAAGGATATTGGGCCGCCAGTAAGAAGCAATAGAGAACAGTAACAAAACACCTGCTATCGTGTTAACGGATTAATAACATCAGAACTTTTAAAAATACTTACATAGGCTAAACTATATAATCCAAGCACGATTTTGTAATTAAAGTACTAAAGCGCTATGAATGCCGTTTTTAAGCAATATCTTTGTAAGGTGTAGGCTGTAGCTCTTAAATGGCTATATATGCCCGATAAGCCTTCATTAATTCTATGAAAAAAGCTTTACTTCTGCTGGCAACGGTTTGTGCAGCCGCCTTTTCTGCCTTTGGACAAGCCACTGCGCCAAAATACAGCAACGAATTTTTATCGATTGGGGTAGGTGCCCGAGCTATGGGTATGGGTAACAGCCAGGTTGCCATTGCACAAGATGTAACGGCAGGGTATTGGAACCCTGCCGGACTGGTACATTTACGCTCTCCTTTTGAAGTTTCATTACAGCATGCTGAGTATTTTGCAGGTATAGCTGCTTACGATTACGGTGGCTTTGCCGCTCGAATTGATAGCGTTAGTGCTCTTTCTGTTTCATTGATCCGTTTTGCGGTAGATGATATTCCGGATACCCGCTTTCTATACAACAATGGTGTAATAGATTATAGCCGTATCCGCAAATTTTCAGCATCTGATAATGCCCTGCTGGTTTCGTATGCCCGTAAAAGCCTGTGGCTGGAAGGTTTGCATATGGGAGCCAGCTTTAAAATCATACATCGTAATGTGGGTACTTTTGCCAATAGCTGGGGTTTTGGCCTGGATGCTGGTGCACAGTACCAACGCAAAGGATGGATGCTGGGCCTGGTGCTTCGCGATGTAACCGGAACATTTAATGCCTGGTCGCATAACACTACTGAAATGGCACCCATTGCTGAGATTTCTGGTAGCGAAATTCCTGAAAATTCTATTGAGGTTACATTACCTAAATTAAAATTTGGTGTAGCCCGTCAGTTCCGTTTGCCTGCCGATCTTGGCTTGTTGGTATCAACCGATCTTGATTTTACTTTTGATGGACAACGCAATGTGTTGGTAGGCTCCCGTTTGGCTTCTATTGACCCTAATATGGGCTTAGAGTTAGATTATAAGCGCATTGTATTCTTGAGAGGCGGCATAACCAATATACAACAAGTGCAGGATTTTGATCAGAAATCGCGTACCAGCATGCAGCCTAATTTTGGGCTTGGGGTACGTATTAAAAACTTCTATATCGATTATGCTCTTACTGATATTGGAGACCGTTCAGAATCGCTGTATTCTAACGTGTTTTCCTTGCGTTTAGGGTTCTGATAATTTATTCTGGTTAGCATATTGACATTGGCTTACGGGCATATATGAAAAAGTTTTTACTCTCTTTTATTATTCTATTGCTTTTAAGTGCTGGTGCATTTGCACAGCAATTAGGTAATGAATGGATACAATATTCTCAACAGTACTATAAAATACCTGTAGCACAAACAGGTTACTACAGAGTAAGTGCACAAAGCCTTAAACAAGCAGGCCTGGTACTGGAAACCGTTAATCCCCGCTACCTGCAGTTATTTCACAGGGGGCAGGAAGTTGCCATACGTGTAGAGGGTGAAGAGGATGAAGTATTTAATGAAGCTGATTTTATTGAGTTTTATGGTAAAGCAAATGATGGAACACTCGATAAGCAGCTGTATCAGCCTGTAGGTGCACAGCCGCATGGCCATATTAACCTCTTTTCTGATACAACTGCTTATTTCCTTACCTGGAGCAATGTGCCCGTGGCAGCCCGCCGGATAGCTACATATACAGATCTTTCGCAGCTTACCCCCATTGCTTATCATAGGGCCGAAGCACAGATTGTTTACAGAGACCAATATTCTGGGGGCTTAAATAACAGTGGAACCTCCATGTCGAGTTATGAAGTAGGAGAGGGCTGGACCGGAGTCTCAACAGGCGTTGGCGCTAACAGGGTGGTAACCTTTGATAAAGTAACTAACCTGGTTACAGGCACACCAGAACCCATTCAGCTCGAATTGGTACTTGCTGGCCGTAATGGGCTCAACCATCGGGTGGAGATAGCAGTTGGACCTACTACTACCTCTTTTGTAACCATTGATACGATAAGCTTTTCGGCATATAATGTTTTTACCAGAACATTTACCATAGGTACAAACCGGGTTTCTGCAACAGGACAGCTCCTTGTGCGTATCCGGCCCTTGGGTGTTAATGGTAACTCTGATTTTGTATCGGTAAGTGCGGCTAAGCTTACCTGGCCACAGCAAACCAGCACCGAAGCCCTTTCTGCTAAAAGCTTTATACTGCCAGGTACTCCACTAGGCAGAACCATGCTGGAAATAAGGGATGCGCAGCCTGGGTATAATCTATTTGATATAACCGACCCTTTGCAGGTAACGCGTATAAACGGCACGTTGAGCGGAAGTATTTTCAGGGCTGCCGTTCAGAACAATATACAAACACGCAAGCTGCTATTCCAATCCATGCAACAGGTATTGGTGCCCGCCAGCATACAAAGGGTACAATTCAGAGCTATTAACCCAGCCCGCTTCAATTACCTCATTGTCTCTCACTCGCGCCTAATGCAGCCGGTTACTGGAGTGGCCAACCCTGTGCAGGCCTATGCTAATTACAGGGCTTCTACAGCGGGGGGGAGTTATCAGCCTCTGGTAGTAGAAATTAATGAGCTTTACAACCAGTTTGCTTATGGCGAAGCATCACCCCTGGCCATTCGCAACTTTGCTGCCTTTATGCTACGTGAGGGTAACCCGCAATACCTGTTCCTGATCGGTAAAGGTGGCATCCTGACCAGCCGCTTTGCCGCAGCCTATAACCAGGTTAACCTGGTGCCAACTTATGGTGTGCCGGCTTCCGATCATATATATACTACAGGTTTAGGTGCAGAGCCACTCAAAGCTGCAATACCTACCGGTAGGCTGGCCGCAACTACTCCCCAGATGGTGGTAGATTATTTGAATAAGGTAGTAGAGCAAGAGGCTGCCGGTTACAAGGACTTGTGGCGTAAACATATTGTGCAAGCTAGTGGTGGCTATACTCAAAATGAAATCGTAACCTTTCGTAACTATATAAACAAATACAGGAATTTTGCTGTAAACCCAATATATGCTGGCAAAGCCAATAATTATTATAAAGCTACCGACCAGGTAATTGAAACCGTAAACCTGGCACCCGATGTAAACCGGGGAGTAAGTATTATTAACGTTTTTGGGCATTCATCTCCACAAGGTGCCGATGTAGAAATTGGCTATGCATCCAATGCAGGCTTCGGGTATAACAATAAAGGCAAGTACCCAATGGTTATGCTTAATGGTTGTAACGTGGGTCGTATTTTTGAAACCAATAACAACAACGTAAACGAAAACTGGGTATTAACACCCGAAAAAGGCGCCATTTTATTCCTGGCTCACTCTGCCGAAGGGTACCCGTATTCGCTTGATCGCTACACCCAGGAAATGTACAGGGTTTTGTTTTCAGATAGCCTTACCTTCGGATCGTCAATAGGCCAGGCACACCAGCATGTAATTGAAAATTATACAAAAATTTCTGGCAGCCTTAACCGTATTGATTCTGCTATTTTTCAGCAGTACATACTTCATGGCGACCCTGCCATTAAGTTATTTGCCCCGGAGCATGCCGATTATAAAACCTCATCAAATGAGCTTAGCCTTAAGCCTCACGGGCATCAGCCCTTAACAGCCAGCTCAGATTCGCTACAGCTTACAGTTATTGTAAGTAACTTTGGCAGAGCTACAGAAGATTCGCTGCAGATTGGCGTTAAACGTAGATTACCAGATAACACCCAGGTAGTTTACCCTCCTGCAAAGTTTGCTTCGGTATGGATGAAAGATACACTTACCCTAACCATACCCAACCAAGGGCTTAATGCTGCCGGAACTAATATTTTTGAAATACAGCTCGATCCTAGCAATTTGCTTACAGAGCTTGATAAGAACAATAATACCGGAACCCTGGAAGTATTTATTCCCAGGGCTGGTGTGGTAGCTTTATTTCCTAAGGAGTTTTCTATTGTAAACAAGCTTCCTGTTACGTTGCAGGCACAATCGTCTAACCTGCTGGAGGCAGAAAGAGGTTATCTTTTTGAAATTGATACCACCCTTCATTTTAACAGTATAAATAAGCAAAGCCACACCATAGAGTCTGGCGGACTTCCATCATGGACTACTACTTTGCATGCCATGCCCGATTCTACTGTATATTATTGGAGGGTGCGTTTTGCGGAACAGAAAGAACCTCAGGATATGCTATGGAGCCAGAGTTCGTTTATCTATTTGCCTCAAAGTTCAGAAGGCTGGTCGCAAAGGCATATACAACAACACCGTAAAAATGAGCAGGTGCATGTTAAGGCTGACGAAAACAAACAGCAATGGGAATATGAGTCGGTACGTTTAACGCTTGAGGCAACAACCAAAGGTAGTAAAGTGGGTGGAGGTAATTCTGATATACAGATTGTAATGAATGGCCGTGCTTTGATAAATATTGGAGCTTTAACATCTTGCCCAAGCAATAACCTGTATGCCATAGCCTTTGATAAAAACACATTGAAGCCTTATATACTGGATTTCCCTAATGAGTACTATCGAAACTATTCGTGTGGCGTAGAACCTCGTATTGTAAATAATTTTTCTGATGGAGAAATCAGAAGCGCTACCGCTCCAAGGTTGATAAGGTTTATTGATTTTGTAAAGGAAGGAGATTATGTATTTTTAATGAGTGCAGGTAACCTTAACTACCAGCAATGGGCTGATTCTACACGCAAGAAGATGGAGCAATTAGGGGCCAACCCACAGAATATACAAACATTACGTTCCGGGCATCCTTATATGTTATTTGGCCAGAAAGGTTCTACACCTGGCTCTGCAGTAGAAGTACTGGCAGACCCTAACTTGTTTCTGGATGGCAGGCTTATTCCGCTTGACTCTCAAAGGGTGAACAGGGTGCATACATTTGTGGGTCGGTATGATGCGGGAAGCATTACCTCTGCGCTGATTGGGCCCGCTACCAAGTGGAACCAGTTACACGCAGCATGGAACTCGCTGGAAAGCCCCACTTCAGCAGATGAGTGGATTATTCAGATTTTGGGTAGAGGCATGGATGGTGTTGAAAGTGCCCTGTATGAAGGGAAGCCTGCAGATGCTTTAGCCCTGGAATTTATAGATGCTAAGCGTTATCCTTATTTAAGATTAAAGGCAACTGTTACAGATACCCTTAATTTAACACCTCCGCAGCTTCGCTTTTGGCAGGTAAATTATGAGGGCGTACCCGAAGGAGTTATGCATCCTCAGTTAGCAGGGAGCCATCACTACAGGGTAGCAGATAAACAGGAAGGCGAAAACTTTAAGATTCCTTTTGTATTTAAGAACATTTCTCAAAAAGCCTTTCCTGAAAAAGTAGTAGTACGCTATATATTGAGCCATGAAGACCGGCGTGAGAATATTGTGAAGTGGGATACCCTAAAAGCAATTACCAGCCAGGATACTGCCTTTATTCAAATACCTATTGTAACCCAGGGGCGCAAAGGGCGAAATAAACTAGAGGTTTATTTTAACCCGAGGTTGCAGGTTGAAGAGTATTTTGAAAATAACCAGCTGGAAGTATCCTTCCTGGTGAAATCTGATAATGTAAACCCGACCCTCGATGTTGCTTTTGACGGGGTTAAGATAATGGATGGCGATATTGTGTCGCCACGCCCGCTGATCAACATAAGCCTGCGTGATGAAAACCGTTTTATGCCAAATCAGGATACAACAGGTATGGAGGTATACATTAAAAAGCCTTGCGCAAGCTGCCCTTTTGAAAGAGTATCACTGAGTAGCCCTGAAGTTAAGTTTAATCCTGCTTCAGCTACAAACCCAGAGCTTAGTATTCAATACCAGCCTTACCTTGCCGAAAATGGCAGGTACAGTTTAAAGGTTCAAGGCCGTGATGCCGCAGGCAATGCAGCGGGAAGCCAGGATTATGTTATAAGTTTTGAGGTAATTAACGAGTCGTCAGTTACTAATTTCTATCCGTATCCTAATCCATTTACCACCAGCACCCGCTTTGCCTTTACACTTACCGGTGCTACAGTGCCTCAGGATCTTAAAATACAGATTATGACGGTAACCGGTAAAGTAGTAAGAGAAATTTTCAAAAATGAATTAGGGCCCATGCGCATAGGAAATAACCTGACCGAATTTGCATGGGATGGCACAGACCAATGGGGAGACAAGCTTGCTAACGGGGTTTACCTGTACAGGGTAATAATTAAAGATGATAATACATTTGAGCACCGCAGTACTGCAGCAGACGATACATTTAAAAAGCAATACGGCAAGCTCTATATTTTAAGATAACCACCAGATTAGGAGCTATAATAAAAAGCCGGAGCCGAGGACGTTTATTTCCTGTAGCTCCGGCTTTTGTGGTTGTTTAACTTACCTCTTCCGGGTATACGTCTTAAATGTAAAATCGTATACATGTTTTTCATCGGCAGGGGGATATTCTTCAGAGATAAGCTGCCATTGTTCCTGGTCAAAGTCAGGAAAATAAACATCACCATCTACATCGGCATGAATACGGGTAAGGTACAATTTATCAGCCTGGTCCATGCTTTGGCGATAAATTTCTTCTCCACCGCATACAAATACCTCTTCTTCTTCTTTTTCGCGTGCTACTTTAAAAGCCTCATCAAGCGAATGCACTACAAGGGTGCCTTCCTGGCTGTACTCTTTATTTCGGGTTATAATAATATTGGTTCGGTGAGGTAGAGGTCTGCCAAACGATTCAAAACATTTACGTCCCATCAGGATCACATGTCCTTTGGTTGTATTTTTAAAAAATTTAAGATCATCGGGCAGATGCCAGGGTAGGTCGTTGTTTTTGCCTATAACTCCATTTTCGGCAACGGCCACAATCATAGAAATTATCATAGCTTATTACCCCTCAAAAATTCTTCAATGGTCATTTTCTTCTTTCCTTCCAGTTGTAGTTCTTCTATTGCCAATAAACCATTATCAGTAGAAAAATGCAGGAAGGTTTTATTATCGGTTGTATAAGTGCCAGGTTCCCCGTTAGCAGAAGAGGTCACAAATTTCTTTGCTTTCAGAATTTTGCAGGTTTTACCGTTCAATTCTGTCCAGGCGGCTGGGTAAGGGGCAAGACCTCTAATAAAGTTGTAAATGCTGTCTGTATCCTGTATCCAGTTTATTTTGCAGGTTTCTTTAAAAATTTTTGGAGCCAGCTTGATATCACCTTCCCACTGCTGGGGCTTTGGTGTATACTTACCTTCACTAATGGCCTCCACTGTTTTTAAAACGAGGTTGGCGCCCCGGTGCATAAGCCTTTCGTAAACAGTACCTGCGGTATCGTCTGCAGAAATAGGCTCTTTGTCCTGGAAAAGAATATCACCAGTATCTATTTCATGCTTAAGAAAGAAGGTTGTTACCCCGGTTTCGGTTTCGCCATTAATTACGGCCCAGTTGATGGGGGCAGCTCCCCGGTAATGAGGCAGTAAAGAACCATGCAGGTTAAAGGAACCTAAAGGGGGCATGTTCCAAACGGCTTCGGGCAGCATACGGAAAGCTACAATTATTTGCAGATCGGCCTGGTAGCTCTTGAGCTCTTCCAGAAATGCAGGGTTTTTAAGCTTCTCGGGTTGCAGTACTGGTATGCCTTGTGCTACAGCATAATCTTTTACTGGCGAAGTAGATACTTTTAAGCCACGACCCGAGGGTTTATCAGGGGCAGTAACTACGGCAACTACGTTATAGTTATTATTTACAAGGATCTCCAGGCTGGGAACAGCAAATTCGGGAGTACCCATAAAAATTATTCTTAGGTCTTTGGGCATAAGGTTATTCTTTATAAAGCAGGTACTTATTGCGCTTGGTTTTATACTGGCTTAAGGCAGGCTCCCAGGTTTTACGTATATCAGGTTCGCTCATGCCTTGTTTAATTTGTTCCTGCAGGGTGCTGTTGCCAGCCAGTTTATTAAAAAAGTTATTAAAAAACTTTGCCTTGTCAGGAGATTTCTGGTAAAAATCGATCAGGTACTGTAAGCTTAGTCCTTGAGGCTTTACCTGGCGCAGGTCTATGCCATAGCATACTTGGTTCTCAAACATTGGGTTTTTAGCGCCATCGGGCGTACTTACAGGGGTAAAGGTAAAGCTACCATATGCAGGATTAGGAGCGCCCACTACCTGAAAAGGAAAAGGAGTGCCGCGCCCAACACTAATTGGTGTGCCTTCAAAAAAGCATAGCGAAGGATATAGGGCAATGGCCTGGTCATTGGGTAAGTTAGGCGAGGGTTTTACCGGCAGCGAGTAAGGAGTAGAATGTGTGTAATTTTCCATCTGGATAATCTGCAACTGGCACTGCTTGCCACCTTTTAGCCAGCCTTCTCCATTAATCATCTGTGCAAGCTCTGCCACCGTTAAGCCATGAACTACTGGTATGGGGTGCATGCCTACAAAAGAACTTTGTTGCATGTCAAGTACAGGTCCATCTACATAATGTCCGTTGGGGTTAGGGCGGTCCAGTATCATAAGTGGTATGTTGTTATCCGCACAGGCCTGCATCATGTAATGCATTGAGCTTATATACGTATAAAAACGGGCGCCTACATCTTGTATATCAAAAACAACTACGTCAAGCCCTGCCATCTGGGCATTGGTTGGTGCTTTATTGGCTCCGTAAAGTGATACAATAGGGGTACCGGTAGCAGCATCAACTCCGCTTTTTACAGATTCGCCTGCATCTGCAGTACCTCTAAAGCCATGTTCCGGAGAAAATATTTTAGCTACCTTAATATTATTTTTCAACAATTCATCTACCAGGTGAACTTGACCTACCATTGATGTATGGTTCACCAGCAAGCCAACCTGTTTGCCACGTAGCAGAGGCAGGTATTTATCCCTTTGCTCAGCACCCATGCGGAGCGTAGCTACCGGGGCCGGCACGGGCGGCCTTTTATCTATTGTCTTGTTTCCCAAGGCTCTGTCCTGGCGAGCCTGGTTCTCTTCACAGGCTCTCTGGTCTTCGCTTTTATGGTTGTTTTGAGCAATAGCAGTAGTTGTGTTGCTACTTTGCCTTGGAGCACTTGTGCAGCCCTGGCTATACAACACGAGGGCCAGCAGAGCAATTTTTATAGGGTTGTTCATAAATGTTAATAACATGGTGTTGTGTCTGGCGTTTAAAGTTTTTTACATTTGCATGGCAAAAGTTTAGCCAAAACCATTATCGCCCAAAATTAGACATAATATTGAACCTATCGCATTTCATTTCTAAAAGAATACGAGACACCCGCTCGGCTACCTTTACAGCCACGGTTATTAAAATTGCGATCGGTAGCATTGCCATGGGCCTTGCTGTAATGATCATTTCCTTCGCTATACTGGAGGGGTTTCGCAATACTATACAAACGAAAATATTTAGCTTTGGGGCACATATACAGGTAACCCGTTATAATTTTTCCAGCGCATACGAAGAATCTCCGGTTTCCCTGCAAACACATTTTTACCAGGAAGGCAGCGAGATAAAAGGAGTATCTCACATACAGCAATATTCTTTAAAACCTGCATTGCTTAAAACTGCTACTGAGGTACAAGGGGTAGTGCTTAAGGGGGTATCTACTGATTTTAACCTGCCTGTATTTGAGCAGAATATGCTGGAAGGCCGTTTTATTCAATGGGCCGATACGGCTGTAGAAGAAATGGTGATCAGTAATATACTGGCAAGGCAGCTTAACCTTAAGCTCAATGACCAGGTATGGTTATATTTTTTACAAAACCCGCCCCGGTTCCGTAACCTTAAGGTAGTAGGCATTTATGAAACCGGCCTGGAAGAATACGATGAACGGATGATACTGGGAGATATAAAGCTTATCCAGGATCTCAATGACTGGAGCGATAGCCTGGTAGGGGGCTTTGAAGTATTTGTGAAGGATTTTGCACAGCTAGACCAGACTGCAGAACGGGTTTATGATGCCATGGACTATGACCTGACAGTAGAAAAGATTACCGACAGACAGCCCCAGCTTTTTGACTGGCTAACCCTGCTTACCCGTAATGTAAAAATATTTCTGGTACTTATATTGGTGGTGGCTTGCTTTAATATGGTCTCTACACTGCTTATTATGATCATGGAACGTACTAACATGATAGGCTTATTTAAAGCGCTGGGTGCCACCAACTGGCAGATCCGTAAAATTTTTATTTATAATGGGGTTCGGCTGATCCTGTATGGTATGCTTATTGGTAATGCCTTAGGCTTAGGGCTTTGCGCTATACAATATTACTTCAGGCTTTTACCACTCGATCAGGAAAATTATTACATGAGCTATGTGCCTGTATATTGGGACTGGGGAATAATAGTGTTGCTTAACATCTTAACATTACTTACCACCTCGCTGGTATTAATTATACCCACCTTACTAATTACCCGCATTAAGCCGATTAGCGCAATAAAATTTGATTAAATGCGTAAATTTTAAAAATAATTATCTGTAGTTCGCGATAATGTTTATTTTAGCGCGATAAGTAGATATATTTGGTTATACTTGCACAAAAAAAATACTTTAAACACATGTCAACCGTAAAGATTCTTTCTTACGCTTTCTTAGTAGTTGCCCTTGGCTTAGCTGTTTACCTGGTGCTTTCTATCAGGAAACCAATTGTTGAACAGCAGAGAATTGCTCAGACCGAAGCCAGGATTATTGAAAAACTAAAGATCATTCGTCAGGCTCAGGTAGCACATTACTCCGTAAAAGGTACGTATGCCCGTAACTTCGATGAGCTGATCAATTTTGTTAAAACCGGAAACTTTCCGTTAGTACAGCGTAGAGAGATTGTAATTGGTACTAATGACAGGGGACAGGAATTAACTAAGGTAGAACTTGATACTTTAGGTACTGTACCTGTAAGAGACTCTTTATTCTCGCCTGCCAAGTACCCTAACCTGGATATTGATCGTTTAGGTAAAGTACCAGGATCTGACCAGGATTTTGAAATTTTTGCAGGCTCACTTGCCAGACCAAACAATGTGTTTGTAGAGGTATTTGAGGTTAAAGATCCGGATCCGGTTAACCCTGACCGTAGGGCCCGCCGCAAAGGCAAGGAGCCTCTTAGAGTTGGTTCCAGAACAGACGTTACTGTATCAGGAAACTGGGAATAAATTTAGTTAGTGAATACTCACATAGAACAATTCAGGCTCATCCAGAGGGTAAAAGACGAGACATTTGAAGTAGAGCTTATATCAACCTATAACCTGTTACTTCAGATTGGCCGTAATACATTTCGCTTTTGTATTACCGACCAGAAAAAAAACCGTTGCCTCTGGCTTGAAGACTATACCTTAAGTGAAATACTTCCAACTGCCCGCTTGCTTGGGCAGTTGGAAGTTATTTATGACAGCCACCCTGTTTTGCGTGCCGGTTACTGGAACGAAGTAAGGCTGTCGGTTATGAACAATTGCTTTTCATTGGTGCCTGCTGCTCTTTTTGAAGAGAGCCAGCTTAAAAGCTATCTGAACCTGGTATGCCATACTGACTTTTCTGGAGAAGAAGTGTTTTCGTACAAGCACACTGCTCTTGATGCTGTAAATGCATATTATGCTGAGGCACAAATGGTAGATTGGTTCAGAAAAGCCCATCCCAATAAAGGTCTTACTGTATTACACCAAACCAGCCCCTTGCTGGAAGGTGTCTTGGCCAATAATAATCCTGGCCATAACCAGCAAATGTTTATCAATGTAGAGAAAGACTTTTTTCACCTGGTTGTGATCAAAGATAAAGCCTTGCATTTTTGTAACTACTTTGAGTATAGCAACGATGTAGACTTTCTTTACTTTGTAATGTTTGTATTTGATGAGTTTAAACTTAACCCCGAAACGGACAAAGTAACCCTTTGGGGGGAGTTAATGCCAGACTCAGCAATTTTTAACAAGTTATACAGGTATATACGCAATATTCAGTTTGGCAGCAAGCCTCAATCGCTACGCTTCGGCTATGTGTTTGATGATACCTTTGACCATCGCTATTTTGATCTGTATAGCATGCACCTTTGTAATTAAACCTGCTTTTGATGGATATGAAAAAACGAGTAGCAGTATTTCCTGGCTCTTTTGATCCTTTTACCAAAGGGCATGCAGACATTGTACTACGTGGTGCAGAGTTGTTTGATGAGGTTGTGATCGGGATCGGGAAGAACAGTACAAAGGTACGCTATTTTGATTTTGACCTGATGGTAGAAAAAATAAGCTCGTGCTTTGAAAGCAATAAGAATGTAAAGGTGCTTACCTATACAGGCCTTACTGCAGAGTTTGCTAAAAGTGTAAACGCCAACTTTTTATTGAGAGGTCTGCGCAATACTACCGATTTTGAATATGAAAATACCATTGCCCAGGCAAACCGTTTTGTGTTCGATAATCTGGAAACTGTTTTTTTGATTACCTCACCTTCTTTGGCAGCCATTAGCTCCAGTATAGTGCGCGACCTGCACAGGCATGGACAAAACGTGGATGCATTTTTGCCTTATTCGCTTTAAGCAGATAAAATCATAAAATAAAAGGGTGCCAGCTTAGCTGGCACCCTTTTATTTTGGTTGTTTTTGGCTGGTTAACCGGGTATGCGATTTAAAATAGTGGCCAAAAACCTCACGAATGGCATAATAAGAGTTTTCTAAAGCCAGGTTTACCTCGTCCAGGTTCATCCAGCGTATGTCTTCAATGTCTTCTTCCAGCTGGGGCTTCATGCCCGACTCATCAGCTACATACATTACATACCATTTTGTTTTTTTGAGCATGCTTTTGCCATCACGCACATAGGTATGCCAGGTAGTACAAAGTTTGTCGGCCAGAAAAACTTTAATATTACATTCTTCTTCAACTTCACGTACAGCGCCCTGTGGTGATTTTTCGTCATCATCCAGTTTGCCTTTGGGTAAATCCCAGCGTTTTAGCCGGTAGATCATCAGGTACTGATCATCTTTTACAACCAAGCCCCCTGCAGCCTTTATAATTTTAAATTTACTTTTTACTTGCTTTTTAAGGGTCTTGTAATCTTTCCCGGTAAGGGTAATAGTGCGCAGCTTTTTAAGTTTGGACTTGCGCATGATCCGTAACAGCTCGTTGAGATGAAGCACTGAAACATTCTTGATTAAAACATCTCCGGAGAGCTGCCTGGCATCAAGTACTTCATATTGTTCCAGTACCAGGTCATAGAACGACTCATCCTGTATTTTGTCGGTAGCCATAAGTACTACCGGTTTATCGTTAATAAATAACTTCATCTTCCAGCACTGGGGTAAATTGAATCTACAAAACAAAAAAATAAATCTTTACTTCAAAAGAAAGAATGTAATATTAATTTTGGGCTCCAAAACAAACCAATATGTCTACTATAACTGATACTGCCCGGAGCATAGCAGAAGCCCTTTTGCGCATAGAAGCTGTACGCCTTAGGCCACAAAACCCCTTTAAATGGAGCTCAGGCTGGCTTTCGCCCATCTACTGCGACAACAGGCTTACCCTTTCCTATCCCGAATTAAGAAGCCAGATTAAAGAAGCCCTGGCTCAACTGGTTAAAAAGAACTTCCCTGAGGTTGAAGCAATTGCAGGTGTAGCTACGGCAGGCATCCCCCAGGGCGCCTTGCTGGCCGATCTTTTGGAGCTTCCCTTTATATACGTAAGAGCTTCTCCGAAAGGTCATGGCATGGAAAATCTTATCGAAGGTAAAACTACTCCCGGCCAGAAAGTGGTTTTGGTAGAAGACCTGGTTTCTACAGGAGGAAGCTCACTGAATGCAGCCGCTGCACTACGAAAAGCTGGTTTTGATGTAGCAGGCATGGTAGCCATTTTTACCTATGGCTTTGAAGCCGCAGATCGTAACTTTAAAGAGGCAGAGGTAGAACTATACTGCCTGAGCAATTACAGTGCCCTGGTACAGGTAGCTTTAGAAAAAGGCTATATAGAAAACGATATGCTGGCCTCTTTAGCTGCCTGGAGAGACAAGCCTGAAACGTGGGGTCAATAACATGAGAATAGGCCTGCTTTCTGATACCCACGGGTACCTTGACGATAAGGTGTTTCAGTATTTTGATTCATGCGATGAAGTATGGCATGCAGGAGACATTGGGTCTCCTGCTATTATTGAAAAACTGGAAGCCTTTAAACCTTTTAAAGCCGTTTGGGGCAATATTGATGGTACCGATATACGTGCAATGTGCCCCGAACATCAACACATGGATGTTGAAGGGTGCCATGTATGGATGACACATATTGGAGGCTATCCGGGGCATTATTCACCCGCTGTACGAAAGGTATTAAACGAGGGCAATGTGCCTCATGTGTTTATCTGCGGGCATTCGCATATTCTTAGAGTTATACCCGATCCAAAGTTCAAAAATATGTTAACCATTAATCCTGGTGCAGCCGGTGTGCATGGCTTTCATAAAGTAAGAACCTTATTAAGATTTGAGATCAAAGAGGGGAGGGTTGTAAAGATGGAAGCCATTGAGCTTGGAGCCAGGGGTAAACTTAGCTGACAATGCTAAAAATATTGGCTTACAGGCAGCTGCAAAGGCAAATGAATTACTTTTTTAATCAGTGAGTTTGTTTTTCTGACAAACCCTGACTTATGGTGGAACGTAGGTATTATATTGATTATGCACTTACATAAAATCATTCCACCTATGAAAACATTAGATAAGAAAGTTTTTTTAGAGCTTGCAAACTATACAGGCAAGAACTGTATTTCCATATATATTCCCACCCACAAAGCTGGACAGGAGGTGCTTGAGCGGCACGATATTGTGAATTTTAAGAATCAGATTCAGAAAATATCAGCCGAGCTTGCAGATGCTGGCATGAAAGCCAACGATATTGATAAACTTCTTAAACCAGCTATAGAGCTTTTAGATAACAGCGATTTCTGGCGCCAGCAAAATGAAGGCTTAGCTGTTTTTATTACAAACGGATTTTTTGATTATTATAAATCTCCCATCAGATTTGAAGCTTTTTATTTGATCGGCCAGTCATTTTATGTTAAGCCGCTTATACCGATGGCAGATAAAATGAAGAAGTTTTATTTGCTTAAATTAAGTAAGCATGAGCTTAATTTCTTTGAATGTACAGAGTTTACCATTGAGCCGATCGATATCCATGATATTGCGCCTACCACAATTCGTGAGGTAACCAAGTTCTATGACTTTGAAGCAGAGCTGCAGGGACAAGGTGGCCAGGTTGGTTCTGCTACCCCTGCGCACCATCGTACAGATGAGCAAAATCCGGAGAAAGAACACTTATTGTTTGAATACTTCAGAAGAGTGAACGATTCTATCATCAGGCTGATTGGTAATCAGAGTGTGCCTTTGGTTATTGCTGGAGTAGAGTATTACCACTTTATTTATAAAAAGGCAAATACCTATCCGCATCTTTGTAAAAGCGGCCCAACTGGTAGCTTTGACAGAACTCATCCACAGGAATTACTTAAAGAAGCATGGCCTTTTGTTGAGCCGTTCTACAAGAAGTTTGAGCAAAACAAAGCCAGCCAGTTCCAGGATCTTAGCAATACCGACCGTGTTTCGATAGATGTTGGTGAAATTTTAAAGGCAGCTGCCAGTGGCCGTGTTGATACTATTTTTGTATCTAAAAATGTAAACATCTGGGGGCGTTTTGATGAGCAGGAGCAAGATGTAGCCGTACATCATAGCTATCAGCAAAATGATGAGTGCTTACTGAACAAAGCCTCCATTAAAACATTGGAAAACGGAGGCCAGGTATATGTTAGCGAAAACGGACTATCTGAGTTGAACAGGGATGTTCCCGTTGCTGCCATTTTCAGGTACTGATATAGACAAATAAATAAAAGCCCCGGCCTGCCAGGACCGGGGCTTTTTTGCTTATACCGTATTACCAGATGCTGGCGCGCTGGCTGGGTGGCCTTACCATTGGTGAGCCCGGTGGGCATCCAAAGGCCTCATAAAACTGCGGCATGTTAGATAATGGTCCGTTTACCCTGTATACTCCTGGTGAGTGGGTATCGGTAAGTACCTGTTGGCTTAGGTATTCGTCTGTTGCATTAACCCTCCATATTTGTGCCCAGGCTAGGAAAAAGCGCTGTTCCTGGGTAAAGCCAGCAATGTTGCCAACAGGGTTTGGGTTTTGGCGCTTTGCTTTCTGGAGGGCTGTGTAAGCAATATTTAGCCCGCCCAGGTCGGCTATGTTCTCGCCAAGTGTTAATTTACCGCTAACAGGTACAGTGTCCAGCACACGGTACTGGTCAAATTGCTTCTCAACCATAGAAGCGCGCAACTGGAAGTTTTCTGCATCTTTGGTTGTCCACCAATCTTTAAGGTTGCCTTCAAAATCATACTGCCGGCCGGTATCATCAAAACCATGGGTCAATTCGTGCCCTATAACCGCGCCCATACCTCCATAATTAACAGCATCATCTGCATTGGCATCAAAAAAGGGTGGTTGCAAGATGCCAGCCGGGAATACAATTTCGTTCATGCTGGGATTGTAGTAGGCATTAACAGTAGGTGGAGACATAAACCATTCGGTACGGTCTATTGGCTTACCTATGCGGGTGGCGTTATCACGAAACTCGTATTGGCGGCTTCGTAGTACATTCTGCACATAAGGGCCACGGTCTATTTGCAGGGTTTGGTAATCTTTCCACTTGTCTGGGTATCCGATTTTGCTTACAAAGGCATCAAGTTTCCTATGAGCTTCCTGCTTGGTTTCGGGGCTCATCCAGTCTATTTGCTGAATATGCTCTGTAAAAGCCTCCCTAAGGTTGTTTACCATGCTAAGTGCTCTTGCTTTGGCTTCTGGGGTAAATGTTTTGTTAACATACAGCTGGCCCAGCGCTTCACCAAGTGCATTATCTGTCTGGCGTAAAATACGTTTCCAACGGGGCTGCATTTGGCGTGTACCGCTTAATACACGGCTATAGAAGTTAAAATTTTCTGCCACATATGCATGCGGCAGGTAGGGGGCCGTAGAGCGGAGCAGGTGCCAGCGCAGATAATGTTTCCAATCATCAATTGGTACAGCGGTAAGCATGGCATTAACCTCTCTGAAAAAGTTAGGCTGGCCAATTATTATAGAATCAACAGCCCTGATGTTGGTGCGCTGCATAAGTTGGCTAAAGTTAAGCCTTGGTGCTAACTGGTTTGCTTGCTGCACCGACATTTTATTGTAAATGGCATAAGGATCACGCATGGTGATTCGCTCCATAGAAGCCCTGGCCAGGCGGGTTTCAAGGGCCATGATTCGTTGAGCCCTTTGTGCAACCTGGTTGGTGTTGCCTTGTTGCAAGGCCAGCATATTCTGGATGTGCTTCACATATTCTGTGCGTATTTGCTGGGAGCGCGTGTCTGTTTTCAGGTAATAATCTCTGTCAGGCAAGCCAAGTCCACTCTGAAAAGCATACAATGCATACTCGGTGCTTCTTTTTAAATCCTGGTGCACGCCCAGGTTAAACACAGATGATATGCCTATTGTTTGATGATGGGCCAGGGTTTGCAATAAGCCATTTAAGTCTCTTATGTTGTTGATACGGTCCAGTTCAGGCTGTAGAGGAGCAAGGCCTGCTCTTTCAACCGCCAGCGAGTCCATGCCAGAGGCATAAAAGTCTCCAACTTTTTGCTGTATACTGCCTGTAGGTGCTGAGCTTTGTGTGGCTTCTTCAAGTAGCTGGCGTAATACGGTATTGTTTTGTTCGGCCAGTTCATTAAAGCTGCTCCACCGGCTTTCGGATGGTGGAATAGGATTAGCTTTGATCCAGCCACCGTTAGCAAACAGGTAAAAGTTATCGCAGGGGCTTACCGAGCGGTCCAGGTTTGCGGTATCGATACTCCGGTTATCGGCATACCGGGGATCATCTCTGGGAGCCGGAGGTGCATGCTGCTCTGGCGCTGTTTGCTGAGCCATTTGTGCTTGCCTGGGCTGTGGTGTACATGAAGCAATTAAAAAGGCTGCTGCTATAGCAGTAATAATTGGTTTTTTCATATCATTACAAGAAATAGATAAGGTAAAACTAAATGCAGCTTTAATGTAAAATACATGTTTGGGGTTGAGAAGAGTTTATTCATAATATGGTAATGAATAAATTAAAAGACACCCAATCAGATATTGGTATATTAATATAATGCTATACGAAATGATATATGCAAATAGTTATCTATATGATTATTACTGTAATCAATGCAGAACAGGGTAACCTGGTTGTAAATTGCTTTGGTTAATAAATAACCAAAGCAATTTACAGGAACTATACCCGGCATAGGGCCTTAATAAATTTGCAAGGCTTAGTATTAGAAATCTTACTATTGCGGTGAAATTGTTTTTTTTTGGCAATTTGACTGCAGAAATTGGTTTGTAGATAAATTTTAATTTAGGATTATGATTTTATGTATTGTAGGGCTGGGTTTACTGGGTGGGTCTTTTTCATTGGCCATTCAGGAAAAATACAGGGGTGTAAAAGTAATAGGAGTAGATAATAACCCTCAGCATGCTGAAAAAGCATTGGAACTGGGTATTGCCCATGAGATAAGTTCGTTGAGTGATGCTATTCAAAGAGCACAGATTACGGTATTGGCTGTTCCCGTAAACACTTTGTTGAATTTACTGCCCCAAGTACTGGATGAGCTTCCCGAAAGTGCTGTGGTAATGGACCTGGGCTCTACCAAGGAGCTCATTTGTAATGCTGTTGCCGACCACCCCAAGCGAAAACAATATGTAGCTGCCCACCCCATTGCCGGTACAGAAAACTCTGGCCCGGAAGCTGCATTTGCAAGCCTGCTCCGTAACAAAACCATGATTTTATGCGAGCCGGAAAAAAGTAACCCATTGGCCTTATTGTTAATAGAATCGGTTTGTAGCAGCCTAGAAATGCATGTAACCCATATGGATGCAGCAGCTCACGATCAGCATCTGGCGTATGTATCGCACCTGAGCCATGTAAGCTCTTTTGCACTGGGTGCTACCGTGCTGGATAAAGAGAAAGATGTTAAAAGTATTTTTGACATGGCTGGCAGTGGGTTTTCTTCTACCGTACGCCTTGCACAAAGTTCACCAACCATGTGGGCTCCTATATTTACCCAGAATACCAAAAACGTATCTGAGGCACTAGGGAGTTATATCCAGAAACTACAGGAGTTTAAACAGGTAATAGATGCCCGTGATGAGGAAGGGAGTACCCGCCTTATGAGCCATGCTAACCAGATCAGGGGTGTGTTAAAGGGAATAGAAAGCGGTAAAAAATAAACTCAGGGTTCTATGTTTACGTAACGTACGCATATACATAAATCAAATGATGGGTTTTCCATCTTTACAGCAGGCACATATAGCAGCATCTATATCTGACTTGATTTAAATTTAATTACTCTGCAGTACTCTAACCATATTAACCTTGGTATTACAAAAGCAAAAGGCAGATCAGTCTACTGCCAGGTCGTATTTACTAAGCCTGTTTACTTCTTATACGTCACCTCAAGCACAGGAATGGCTCATGCAGTGCTTAAAAGAGCTTGAGGGTGATGGTGCAAAACAGCAGCTTTATACATCATTTAGCGCAGCTACCCGGTTTGCAGGCAAAGAAGTTTTGCCACTTACAGAGGCAGACCTAGCCGGTGCAGGGCAGGTTTTACCAGGCTTTACACCCAAGGGCTGGACCATGGCCCGTTTGGCTCGCACCCTTTTAGTACTCCATTATCCATCCCATGATGCAGATGCCTATGTAAAGGCTATTGAAGCCTTGTTTGGTACAGCTGATATGGGGGAGCAGGTAGCCCTATACGGAGCATTAGCCTTATTGCCACATCCGGAGCACTTTGTAGCCCGTGCCTCCGAAGGAGTACGTACTAACATAGGCGATGTGTTGGAAGCTATTATGCTTCATAATCCATACCCTGCCATGTTTTTACCCGAAAGTGCCTGGAACCAGCTTGTGCTAAAAGCAGTGTTTACGGGCAAACCACTTTATAAAATATGGGGCCTGGACGAGCGAAGCAACCAGGCGCTCGCCAATATGCTGTCAGCCTATGCACATGAGCGCTGGGCTGCGGGCCGCTGTGTTACGCCAGAACTTTGGCGGCCAGTTGCCAGGTATATAACACCAGAAATATTAATGGACCTGCAAAAGGTTTTCCAGCTTCAGGAAGAAGTTTTCAGAAAAGCCGCTTCCCTGGCATGTGCCAATAGTACTTTGCCCGAAGCGCAGGAATTGCTGGATAAACATTATCTGTATAAAGACCAGATCCGGCAGGGCGAGCTTTCCTGGCTACAGGTAGGCCAGGATTGGGAAGTTGCACAGTAAATGGATATTAGTCATTATTCTCCCCAATAATATATACAATGAACACCCGAAACATGCTTTTTATTGACCCCCATATACACATGACCTCCCGCACCACCGATGATTACCAGGCGATGCAAAAGGCAGGTATTGTCGCTATTATTGAGCCTGCTTTTTGGCTCGGCCAGCCCCGTACGGAGGTGGGTTCTTTTAAAGATTATTACAGTAGCCTGGTAGGCTGGGAGCGTTTTAGAGCCAGTCAGTTTGGTATACGCCACTACTGCACCATTGGCCTCAACTCTAAAGAAGCCAATAACGAGGCCCTTGCCGAAAGAGTAATGGAGCTGTTGCCACTTTATGTATGTAAAGAGGGAGTAGTAGGCGTTGGAGAGATAGGCTACGATGACCAGACACAGGCAGAAGATAAATATTTTAGGCTGCAGCTGGACCTGGCCCGTCAGGTTAATATGCCAGTGCAGGTACATACTCCCCACCGCGATAAAAAATCGGGTACTATAAAAAGTATGGATGTATGCGAAGAGCATGGCATAGCTCCTCATATGGTTATAATAGATCATAACAATGAAGAAACGGCTAAAGATGTACTGGACCGTGGCTACTGGGCGGCTTTTACCATTTACCCGGGCTCTAAAATGGGCAACGAGCGTATGGTAGAAGTGGTAAAAAAATATGGTCCAGAGCGTATAATTGTGAACAGTTCTGCTGACTGGGGTATTAGTGATCCCCTGTCGGTGCCTAAAACTGCAGCTCTTATGCTGGAAAGAGGCATTTCTGAAGAAGTAGTGCGCTTGGTATGTTACCAGAACGCGCTTACAGCCTTTGGGCAAAGCGGGCAAATGGATGAAAGAGATTGGATGAAGCCGGAAGATATAGACCAGCGAAAAAATTTTATGGACAGCTCCGTACTGCGAGGCCAGGAGCCAAAAATTGGAGAAGCTTCTGCCTCTAACATTATACAATGAAAAAAGTAGTTGCCTTACTGAGGCTGATGCGCCCGGCAAATATCGTTACCGCACTGGCCGATATTATGCTGGGGGTGGCAGCCTCAGGCTATTTTGAGATAGATGCTTTTGCACCTACTAAGCTTATACCTGTCTTCAATTCGCCTGACCTAGGTTGGTTGTTACTCTCTACAATAGGTTTGTATGGAGGAGGTGTAGTATTTAATGATGTGTTTGATGCCCGGTTGGATGCAGTTGAGCGGCCCGAGCGGCCCATACCCAGCGGGGTAGTGTCAGTAACAGAGGCTTCACTTCTGGGTGCAGTTTTACTGACTGGAGGTATATTGGCTGCGGCCATGGTAAATGTGCTGAGCATGAGCATAGCCATAGCAGTGGCTATATTGGCATTACTGTACGATTCCTGGGGCAAACATCAATCCTGGTTTGGACCGGTAAATATGGGCGCCTGCAGAGGTGGTAATCTGTTGTTAGGGGTAAGTATTTTACCCGGGGCAGTAACAGAGCGCTGGTATCTTGCACTTATTCCTATTCTGTACATAGCTACTATCACCATGATAAGCAGGGGCGAAGTACATGGAAGCAAGCGCAGTACTTTACTGGCAGCCCTTACTATGTATAGCCTTGTTATTCTGGCTATTCTTAGCCTGGGTGTGTTACCTGCTTACAATGTACTCTTTACCTTACCTTTCCTGCTTTTATTTTCATTAATAATTTATCCACCACTGGTTAAAGCGCTCCGGCTACGGGAGCCGGTCTGGATCATGAAGTCGGTAAAGGCAGGCGTGCTGGCTCTTATTGCCATGGATGCTACCATAGCGGCAGGCTTTGCAGGAATTACTTATGGGCTGGTAGTATTAGTGTTATTGCCACTTTCCATTTTTGTGGCCCGGCGCTTTGCTGTTACCTGATTTTAGATTTTGATAGGAAATAATTGTATCGGAAATTCAGGATATACGTATACAAGCTATCTTGTGGCAAAAATGGCAGCAGGGAAAGTTTTGGTTATGTGTACAGTTGTAACAGTATCCAAGGCATGAAACCCAAAGCGATTTAAATGAAAACACTAATTTGTAAGCTCCTGTAACAATACACAGGGTAGCCCTACAGTTATACTATTGACCTTATTATTATCTTAAAATGATGAAAACCATACAGCAGTCTTTTGCGGTACAGTTTACATATGCCGTTCATTTTACAGAAGGGCTGTTTACTACCCATAATAGCCTCCTGGCTGATACTTTGCGGGCTGATGGTAGCCAGCAACCCCGAAAAGTATTGTTTGTATTGGATGCCGGTGTACGTGATGCGCACCCGGAGCTAACTACACAGATTGCGCATTATACCCAGCAATATGAAGATGTATTTATGCCAGTGGCAGCACCATTGGTTATACCAGGAGGAGAAATTTCTAAAAATGAGCCTGCTTTTCTGGAAGAAATATTAAATGCTGTAAACGACCAGGGAATTTGCAGGCACTCTTACTTAATAGCTATAGGAGGGGGAGCCCTGCTGGACCTGGCTGGCTTTGCTGCTTCTGTTGCACACAGAGGGGTTAGGCTGATCCGGGTACCCACTACTGTGCTATCGCAAAACGACTCAGGCATGGGTGTTAAAAATGGCGTAAATGCATTTGGAAAAAAGAACTTCCTGGGCGCTTTTACACCACCTTATGCTGTACTGAATGATGCCGAATTCCTGAAAACCCTAAGCGACAGAGACTGGCGCTCTGGCATATCTGAAGCGATTAAAGTAGCTTTAATTAAAGATGCCGGCTTTTATGATACCATCAAGCAAAGTGTGCCTTTGTTATTAAACCGCAACATGGAGGCTATGCAGGAGCAGATTTATACCTGTGCAGCTATGCACCTGACACATATTGCCGGTAAAGACCCCTTTGAAAAAGGCTCCTCGCGCCCGCTGGATTTCGGCCACTGGGCCGCTCATAAACTTGAGCAGCTAACCAACTATAGCCTGCGCCACGGAGAGGCCGTAGCCATTGGTATTGCCCTTGATACTACCTACTCGTACCTGAAGGGAATGATAAGCCAGCCCGAATGGGAAAGTATAACCGACCTGATCCGTGACCTGGGCTTTGACCTGTTTATTCCTGAAATGAGCCTTTGCCTGGATGCAGAAGGCAAGCAGCCGGTACTGGCACAAGGCTTAACCGAATTTAGAGAGCACCTGGGTGGCCAGCTTACCATTATGTTGCTGGAAGGAATTGGCAAAGGGGTAGAAGTGCATGAAATTGATCGCACTATTCTAACTCAATCAATAGAACTGCTATACCAGTGCCATAAAAAAGTAGCCTTACAAAGCTAAACCTGTTTATGAGATATAAAGGCTTTCACCTTAGCTATTGTACTAATATTCACCCGGGCGAAACCTGGAAAGAAGTAGAGGCCTCGCTAAAACAGTATATACCCTCGGTTAAAAAAGAAACCTCTCCTGATGCTCCCTTTGGTATTGGCCTGCGCTTATCGGCACAGGCTGCCCGCGAGTTGCGCCAGGGAGGTTTGCTTCCTGATTTTGCCGAATGGCTGCGCCTTAATGATTGCTATGTATATACCATGAATGGCTTTCCATACGGAGGCTTTCACCACCAAAGGGTGAAAGATGATGTACATACTCCGGACTGGACTACTGCCGAGCGCCTTCAATATACCATTGATCTATGTTATATTCTGGCTGACTTGCTTCCAGAAGGAGTAGAGGGAGGTATTTCTACCTCGCCACTTTCGTATAAGCTATGGCATACCAGCAAAGAGGCAAGGCAAAGTGTTATGGAAAAAGCTACCGATAATATTGCAAAAGCAATTGTAGAAATGGCAGCTATCCATACCCGGACAGGTAAGCTCATTCACCTTGACCTTGAGCCAGAACCCGATGGGTTAATTGAGAACAGCTCTGAAATGATAAACTGGTTTACAGAGGTATTGTTGCCACAGGGTGGGCTATACCTTTGTAAAGCCTTGGGCATTGAACAACAGCAAGCAGAAGTTCTTATTAAAAGGCACCTGCAGGTATGTTATGATGTTTGCCACTTTGCATTAGCCTATGAGTCGCCAGCCTTTGTATTACAGCGCTTTAAAGAAGTTGGTTTGCAAATAGGTAAGGTTCAGATCAGTGCAGCTTTAAAAGTGCGTTTGCCTGCAGATACCGAAGAGCGCAGGGGAATTCAGGATCAGCTATCGCAATTTGTGGAGTCAACGTACCTGCACCAGGTTATTGCACAGCATGAGAATGGCCAGCTTATCCAGTATCCTGATCTCATGGAGGCGTTGGATCATCTTTTTGAATCCAGCCACCAGGAGTGGCGTGTACATTTTCATGTACCGGTATTTACTACTGCTTTTCACCATGTACAATCCACCCAAAGCGATATAGTGGATGTATTATCAATATTGTCAAAAAATCCTTTTACAGCTCACCTGGAGGTTGAAACTTATACCTGGGGGGTACTTCCTCCACGTTTAAAGAGAGGGCTTGCCTCCTCTATAAACCGGGAGCTGCAATGGGTAAAAGAAAACCTGGTATGAAAAAAACAGTTGTTATTAATGTAGTTGGTCTTACAGCTTCGCTGATTGGAGAGCAAACTCCTTTTTTGAGCAAGTGGTCTGCAAAGGGCAGGCAAAGTTATATACACCCTGTATTACCAGCAGTTACATGTTCTACACAGGCTACTTACGTAACAGGCCAATGGCCTACTGAGCATGGCATTGTTGGCAATGGCTGGTACTTTAAAGATGAGTGTGAAGTTAAGTTCTGGAAGCAATCCAACAAGCTGGTGCAGGCACCCAAAATATGGGAAGCCGCCAAAGCCTTGCAACCTGGCTTTACTTGTGCCAACCTGTTTTGGTGGTATAACATGTACTCATCTGTAGATTATTCGGTAACACCAAGGCCGCAATACCTGGCAGACGGGCGTAAAATGCCAGATGTATACTCACAACCTGCTTCCTTACGCGATGATCTTCAAAGGGCATTGGGCACTTTTCCTCTTTTCGATTTCTGGGGGCCTAAAACTTCCATAAAGTCCAGTCAATGGATAGCTGAGGCTTCTATACGTGTAGATCAGAAACACAATCCCACCCTTACCTTAATTTATCTGCCCCACCTGGACTATAACCTGCAACGCCTGGGCCCTAGCGATACACGCATACATAAAGACCTGAATGAAATAGATAGTGTTTGTGAGCAACTGATCAGGCATTATGAAAGTGTCGGAGCGCAGGTAGTGGTATTGTCAGAATATGGAATTTCGCAGGTAAGCCGGCCGGTGCATTTAAACCGGGAGCTACGCAAAGCAGGTTTGCTGGCAGTAAGAGAAGAAAGAGGACTGGAATTACTAGATGCAGGTGCCTGCAAAGCTTTTGCAGTGGCCGACCATCAGGTGGCCCATGTATATGTAAATGATGCAAGCCGGAAAGATGAGGTTCGTAAGCTCCTGCAGGCCACGCCAGGTGTAGAGTTAGTACTGGAAGGAGAGGAGCGTACCCGTTACCACCTGGACCATGACCGAGCCGGAGATTTTGTGGTAGTAGCGGATAAAGATTCTTGGTTTACTTATTATTACTGGCAGGATGATGCCAAAGCTCCCGATTTTGCCCGCATTGTAGATATACATAAAAAGCCAGGTTACGATCCTGTCGAAATGTTTGCCGACCCTTCTATAAAATTTCTGATGCCGAAAGTAGCCCTGAAGGTGCTGAAAAAAAAACTAGGCTTTAGGATGTTGATGGATATTATTCCCCTGGATGCTACCCTGGTTAAAGGATCGCATGGGCGGATACCCGAAGATAAAGGTGAGTGGCCCTTGCTTATAAGTAATGCCGATTACAATTTGCCTGCCCAATTACAAGCAACCGAAGTTTACGATGTGCTTTGGAAGCATCTGCAGGTAGACCAGCCCCAGAAAACAATGGCTGCGGTTTAGTAAACAAAAAGTATAAAAAAAGGCCCTATAGAATATAGGGCCTTTTTTTATTTAACAGGAACAATTAGTTAGGAAAAACAACACCTCTGTAGTTAACCGCTCTAACGGTAGGGATGTTTGCGTTGTATTTGGTATTAATTGCACGAATAATCTCATTGGCTACAATAGCATACCCACGAGGTGTAAGGTGTATACCATCCAGCGAGAATATATTGCCTGTTACAAAAGCGCCAGTTGCATTGGTTCCTTCCAATACAATTCCACCCGGGGCATTGGCTCTGTCAAGCAATGGTCTTATATCACATACTGCCAGGTTACGGGTTTGACCTTCCTGTATAATAAATGCATTGTAAGCATCTGTTGCTGTTTTGATATTGTTTAGTTCAGTATCATCAAGCAACAGGGGGCTTGGCCAAGGATTACCAGAAGAAAGGCCAAAAGGCTGTAGAGTATCAATGCTTAAAGCCAGCAATGTAGCAGCAAGTTGAGCCTGGCTGGTAGTGTTTTCTCTCCAGAAACGGCCTGTAGGCCTACCTATTAAGCCAGCATAACTAGAAGCTGTTAATGGCAACAGAGCAGTGCCTTGTACAGTTGTTCCTTCTACACTTCTGATGCTGGCTACTGGTACTACAATACGTTGGTTGCCAGTACCCGTTAAAGCTACAAGGCCAGGAATGTTAGGGTTTTGCTGCTGTGCTGCACGAAGGCTGGCTTTAACCACAGGGCCTACCACTGTAAAGAATGGAGCGCTGGTTACATTTGGAATAGTAACTAATACACCTTTTCTGTTATTGGCGGTTAACTCTGCTAATAAAGAACCATAGGTTGCAGAAAAGTTGTTAACCGGGGTAATTGCATTAGCAGCAGAAGAAGATCCACCACCAGAAGTAGCATATGCTAGTACATCGTTATTGCCTAACCAGCTGCTAAAGAAAGTAGCGTTAGAGTTTCTTACTTTATCAAAGTACGTGGTAGAGGCTGCTTCTCCTTCTTGCAGTAATCTTTCAAAGTGAGGGTTACCTTGGGTAGAGCCATAGCCCTGTACCATAATATCCCTTAATTTAATACCAGGTACACCCAGGTTCTGCGGATCACCTACATACTTGGCATATAATAAAGGGTTGATACTGCGTATTGCCAGGTTTGAGGTTACTGGTACCAGGTTCGGTGATCCGGTAGCAGTAAAGCCAGCAAACCTAAGATAGCCTGTGCCGTTGCGTTGATTTTCAGCAAAAAGAGGCTGCTCAAACTCACCGCCACCTACAACCTGAAACTGTTGAGCCAGTATGTTAGGATATGAGTTGATCTGTGCATCCCTGTACAGGCCACCGTCAGCATAACCAGCTGTAAGAGAGTTACCAATAGCTATGTAACGGTTTAAGTCAAGGTCACCCCTGTTAAAACCAGGACTTTCGATCTCCGGGTTACAGGCAGCAACAGATACACCTAATGCCAGTGATAATAAAGAAATTTTATATGATATCTTTTTCATGTTAAGGTAATGATAACGCAATTAGAAGTTTACAGATAAAGAAATACCTGGGATAAGAGCACCAAGCTTGTAAGTACCGGTAAGTACCTGGCCAGTAGTGCCTGCAGCCTCAACATCGGCCTGGGTTTGCTCGCGCTGCATACCTTTGATGTATAACAGCGAGGTATCAATAGTAAAGTTATCTGATATTCTGAAGCCCACACCACCAGAAATACCAAGGCGGTTTGCATCAGCAGTTTCGGGGGTCATGTAGCCGGCTTGTACAGGGGTTAAGTCGTAATATGCACCACCTCTTAAGAAGAAGGTATTATGAATAGCATATTGTACACCACCTCTAAATGCAAAAGCATTTTTGTAGTTACGGTCAGAAGCCGTACGGGTAATTGTTCCGGCACCTGTAGTTAGAGGTTTTTCGTATTCAAAAATCAAAGAGTCGTAAGCTGCCCAGCCAGTATAATTTACATCAAAAGCAAGGGTTAGCTCATTAGTGGGTTTAAAACCAATACCAAGGCTGGTAACAGAGGCCAGGGGCAGGGTAGAGTTAAAGGTATTGTCTGCAGGGAAGTTGGCTCTAAGGGCGTCAGGTACATTGAAAATAGCATTTCCATTCTGTACACGCATGTTTGTTCTGGAGCGGTATGTTACGCCAATGCTAAGCTGATCAGTAGGGGCCAGGTAAATACCAGCGTTAAAACCCATACCACTTGCTTTGCCTGCCAGTTCAACAGAAGCCTCCTGGTGTTGATCGCCTCCTTCTGGGTCACGCATGGTAATATCAAGGTTTCTTTGCAGGTTTACCGAACCGGTTGTATAAGTAAAACCAGCACCAACACTTAACCAATCAGCAATTTTAACACTGGCAGTAGGCTGGAAGGTAATAGCCTGTAATGTTAACTGGTTAAGTAAAAAGCGGCCTGCCCACTCATTGCCCCATTGTACACTGCTGCCGTATGGAGTATAAACACCTAAACCTAATTTAAAGCGTCCGTTCTGAGGACCAAATACGCCGTATGCATGAAAGGGAGTACCCATAGGGTTATCGGTACGTGCAGTATAGTTACTGCCTTCTGCAGCACGATAGGCTACACTCGAAAAAATACCGTTGCCTCCAACTGTAACACCATTTTGCCTTAAGTAACTCATAGCAGCCGGGTTAAAGAACACTGAGCTGGCATCATGTGCCAGAGCAGTGCCAGTGTGGCCCATGGCAACTTGCTTATTGCCTTGCAGAGCAACCTGAAAGCCGCTGGCATATACATTTGCGGAAAGCAAAGCAGCACTCAAGAGTGATAAAATCTTTTTGTTCATGGATGTGTGTAAGTAATTGAATTAAAATTTGAGGAATCAAAGATATGAATGAAAAGCTAACTTCAAAACGAAAGGGCAGAATGTAAGAAATATATTTTTTTTAGAGCGATTTTGTATGGTATTTAATTATAAATGAGTATTAAAATAACTTATTTATGAAAATATTGTGAATTTTATGGTGATTTCAATTGTATATCATTTAGTACTTTTTAAAGAAGGTGTACTTGGGAGATGGAACACCTCCTATATGCTTTTTAAAAGCACTTAATGAAGGGTTAGCCTTACCACTTTCTGTGCCTATTCCATAGTCAATTAATTTGTAGCTATTTTCTTTAGCATAATTATAAACTGCTTCGTATAGCGAAACCACCGGGCTAAAGGAGCGGTATTCTGCATGGTCAGCCACATAAAAGGTATATAAAATATCTGCATTTACTTTTATAACAACAGCTGTAGCCATAAGTACTGCGTTATCATATACCGAAAAAATAAGGCAATGCTGGTTTAGGTAGCGCACCATGTCTATAAACTGAGTTTCACTCATCGATACCGGGTAACCTTTGCGTACCCGTGTATCGGCAATAAGGGAATATAAGGAAGATAAGCTGGGCTGGGCATCTAACACAACAGAAAAGCCTTCTTTGTTAAATTTACGAAGCTTTTTTTGCTCCATGCGATGCACCTGGCTATAAAAGCTGTTTTGTCCGACCGGCAGGTAATACGTTGTATCTGCACAAAGAATTGTATAGCCGGCCTCCTGCAGTATAGCGTGTTGCAAAGTAGCCTGCAATGGTGCATAGCAGGTTGGATAAGAGATAATGCGCATGCTCTGTAGATGCATCTCGCTGGCAATACTATCAATTTCATTTACAAAGCAGAGCAGCTCTTGTTGGGTCCAGTTTTCTGAAAACTCGATACTTCCGAAAGGGGCTCTGTAAGGACTAAGACCTTGCCCGTTGTGAATACTAAAAACAAACCGGCCATTGCCTGCTTGCGTACGTTGAATCAATACTTTATAAGGGGCTTGTGAAGGGCGGTTTAAGAAAAAATCTGTATTGAAAAGAAACGTATTTGCCATGGAGTGCTACAGCTAATCAACCCTATTTTGCTACAATTTGGTAGCAATGCATGATAGTAAGCACAAATGTATGAAATAAGTACGGGTTGCACATGGTGAATTGCTTATCTTTGTGGCACCTTTCGCATTGCCTATACTAAGACAAGGCCTATCTTCTATGCATTTTCTGATTCTTACAATTTTACTTACCGTAGGTCTTTTTGTGATCTTTAGGGCATTTGCCCGCTTTGGCATTAATACATTTCAAGCCATCGTTATCAACTACTGGGTCTGCGTAATAACAGGTTTGCTCTTTGCCAGCCAACCCGGCGCTTTGCTTACTGTTTCGTTACAAACCCCTTGGGTACAAATGGGCTTGCTGCTGGGGCTCATGTTTATTTTTACGTTTAACCTGATGGGGCTTACTACTCAGCAGTTGGGGGTAACGGTAGCTACAGTTGCTGGTAAAATGTCGCTGGTAGTGCCGGTAATAGCAAGTGTGTTTGTATTTGGCGCTTCAGCAGGAGCCTTTAGCCTTACCGATTATACAGGTATGTGCCTTGCATTTGTGGCTATTTTGCTTACCTCTATTAAAAAGAAAGAAGCTATTGCTCCTCCGCCATACAAACACCCGCAGGTTAAATTACGCCTGCCCGCAAAGGCTGCATTTATGCCATTGGGCGTATTTGTGTTTAGTGGCTTAATAGATACTACCATCAATTACACAAATTATCGCTTATTAGACCCTGCTTATGCAGAAATTTTTCCTATTGTTTGCTTTGCTTCTGCAGCCTTGATTGGTGGCTGCATTTTGGCCTGGCAGCTTGCCACCGGCAAACAAAAGTTAGGAGTTAAAGAACTAGTAGCAGGTGTTATTCTGGGTGTGCCTAACTATTTTTCTATATACTTCCTGGTGCTTACTCTTACAGAGTTTGCAAACGATGGTGCTTTTCTGTACCCTGTTATCAATGTAGGAGTTGTGGTAGTATCTGCCCTGGCTGCTGTGCTTATTTTTAGGGAAAAGCTTACCCTTATTAACCGTGTTGGGGTACTGGTTGCTATACTGGCTATAGTAATGCTATCGTGGGATGAATTATTAAGAGGCCTGGCCGGGTAAGTTTAAGGGGCCAGCACTTTCTATAGCGAGTCTACTGTTTAAAGGGTAGCTGTGTTTGCTTAAGTAATTTATCTATTTCTGCTTTTATTGCGGGAGCCTTATTCGCTTTGTTCTCGTGTAGTATATTCCCCTTGTCAAGCAACACGTAATGAGGTATACCCTGTATAGTAAAGTAGGCCTTGAGTTTATTGTACCAGGCGCCTTCTGCAAATAAGTTTATACCCTGCACCTGGTATTTTGCTAAGGTAGCTTTCCATTTATCTTTTTCGCTGCCTACACAAATGTTTATAAACGTAATGTTTTTCGATGTTGCATACTGACTAATCATTTTATTGTGAGCGGGCATGTTGGCAAGGCAGGGGCCGCACCAGGTGGCCCAGATGTTTATAAACACTACCGATTCTTTAAAATCCCGAATCGAAACAAGGCTGTCATTTATGTCTGTCAGGTAAATATTAGGTACCTGGTCGCCTTTGGCAAGGGTATGAGTAGTAGAATCTACTTGTTCTCTTTCAGCCTTTAAATGAATAAGGTCCTGGTAATTGGATACTTCATACCTGCGGGCAAGAGAGTCTTTTTTTGTGGGTTCAGAAAATTGCTGTATGGTAGAGCTTAACAAGTATTTATAGTATACCTTTTTTACCTCGGGAGAGAGGATATTACCGCAGTTTTTGAGGATATGGTTATGTATGGTATTGATTCTTACATATCCTGCCTGATCCATAAATGCTTCATGTGGTAGGTCCTTTATAAAATAATCATCCAGAAACCATATGTAACTTGCCGAGAATAAGGCGCTAGCGTTGCTCACCTGTATAGTATTTAAAAAGTTATAGTAATTGGTGGGCAGCGTGTCTCTAAAGTAAGAAAAGGTTTTGTTATGGCTGGGCATCGTTACTTTAAAACCTGCTCCCATGTATTCTATTTCGGCACGTTCATATTCTATAAACCAAGCAGGTAGCTTATAGGCTACTTTGTTTTTTTCAAGAAAGTGGAGCGCATTGCTGGTAACAGCATCTACTTTGTCTTTTAAGTTGCTATAAGTAAGCCCTGCCGAAACTACCTGGTTTAATGGGATGCGGATATCTGTATACCCGAGCTCTTCTTTCTTACTGAGGTAATACCTGTTGGCTTCGCTATGCCTGCCATTAAATTGCAATATCATTTTCTCCTTTGCAGGGATAAGCAGCACTTGGGTGGTATCGCCTGGTGTAAGCACTATGTTGTAACTTATGCTGTTTAGTTCAAGCGTTGCTGCACAGGGCCGGTCTACCTGCAGGTTAAGGTAATACTCTCCTATATGGTTTAGAGTGAGTACCTTGCTTGTATTGCTACCCCTGGGTATAAGGGTATTTGCAGATGCTTCAGCAAAAAGAGTATCTAATGGCTGGCTCTCCAATATGAGGCGTATTGTGCTTATAGAAAATGGCTTAAACTGGCTGCTTAAGCTTTGGTGAGGGGTTGCCCAACAGTTAGTAACTGTCAGGAGAGTTAGCATGATTGAGGAGATCATCTTCATCTGGCTGGCATAAGAGTATTGTGCAGGGAATTTTGTTTAGTAAACTTGTTTGTTATAGTTCTAATTGCCTTGCTGCATACTTATTGGTGTTATTATTATAAAATAAATTAAAGCATTGAATTAATAAGTCTACTCCGTGCTTTAGGGGCTGAGCTTTTAGTCAGCCTTATTTATTTTGAAGCTGATAGGGATAACCATTTTAACACGTACAGGTAGTCCGTTCTGCATTCCTGGCTTAATAGGTAGCTAAACTGATCATTTGTCCTGGTTCTTTCTGTCTTGCTTTATTGATTAAGAATATTCCTGCCTTCTTAGTATCTGCAGGTTTTGCCAGCTAAAAAAGATGCTATTTTCAATAGAAGAGACGCGTGAGCTTTAATTGGCCAGCCTTTGGTTTTCTTTAATCCATGTAATCCACCTTTCACTTGGCCAGTCAGTACCTTGGGGTTCATATCGCTTCAGGAATTTAATACTATCCTGTCTGTATGTGCCTAGGTTAGAGTTCAGGTAATCAATTAATAACTACTCTTTCTAATTTGTCTACACCTAATTTTCCTTTGCTGTAATCAAGATACTCATCAAGATCTTTCACCTGAACAATTGATATAGAATGCTCATAGCCTATTTTCTTTAAATCAACAGCGCAACTAGCAGTGGTATTTAAATCGACATTATTTATTTCAAAATACTTTTGCCTGAATTCTTCTTTTGTACCTTCCCAACCCCAAATTTCAAGTTTATCCATCCCTTGGCCAAGGCATAGTAATGCATTAAAAATGAGAGAAACTGTTAGTAGCTGCTTTTTCATTTTTTTTGTGTCTTTTAGGATTGATCAGTTAGAGGTTTGATTGTGATGTTACTTTGTTTATATGAGGCTCATGCACTTGAATATAGTGTAACACCTTGTAATCCGTAGCTTATACATAAAAGATCAGCTCAGTTTAAATACAATAGGGATAACCATGCGTACCCTTACGGCTTGTCCTCTTTGCATACCAGGTTTCCAGGCAGGCATGTTTTTTACCACACGTACCGCTTCCTCATCACAACCAAAGCCAATGCCCTTAATAGCCTTCACTTCTGTAGGGAGCCCATCTGTGCCAATGATGAATTCAACAAAAACTCTTCCTTCAGCGGCTTCTGTTCTGGCCTGGTCAGGGTACCTGAGGTTGTTTTTAAGATAATCTGCAAATGCTTGCATACCTCCTTGAGGGGTGGGCTGGTCTTCTACTACCATAAAAACTTCATCGGTATAATCATGGCTTTGTGGTGCTACAGGTTTATCTTTTACCTCCGCTGCTATATTGTCATTTTCTGTGTAAAGGGTAGTAAGGTCTCTGGCAATTACATTAATGCGGGCCTTATCTTTTTCATTGTTTATCTGATCGGTACTCAGGGCTATTTGCTTTGTGTTCCCGTCCTTGGTAATTGAAACTTTCATTTCAGCCTCAGGGTGTTTATCATAAATCTCCTCCAGTTCAGTAGTTAACAATTCTGCTTCTTCTTGTATTAGTTCGGGGCTAAGCAGTTCTACCGCCTGTGGGCCGGCCTCAGCAGCCATATTGCCTGGCGAGCAGGAAAACGTATAAAAAAGAAGACCTAGAAGGGGTAGAGCCAGGCATGCCTTAAACCAGGAGGCCTTGCTGATGCTGTTTTTAGTAAGCATGGCAATTCGGCGCTTAAGCTGCGATTGGTTAAAGCTGTGGCTCAGGGTTACCAGGTTGGTGCCAAATACCTGTTGCAGCAGTACAGATGCGTAGGCATGTGCATTGGTATTTTTAACTACCAAGCGGTCGGCCTCAAACTCATGGATTTCGCGCAGGCTGTTTTTGTAAAGGATGAGCAGCGGGTTAAACCAGAATACCAGCCTGGCTACCTCAAAAAAGATAAGATCTGCTGTATGTAATTGGCGTATATGGGCTATTTCATGCTTTAAAATAACCTGTGCTTCCGGCTCCTGCAGGGATATTTTTTCATTCCAGTATATGGCTTTACCAAAGGTAAATATGGGGTGGTTTCCTGGCAACATCACCACCTTGTACCCATCTACAAAAGTATGATGGGCCTTGCGATTTAGTTTGTAAATAGTGTACAACTGAACCAGCATACGGCTGGTAAAAAAAGCCATCCCCGCAAAGTATGCATAAGGCCAGTAGGCTAGCAACTGAAGCCAGTTAGTTGAGCTACTAGGCCCATCCGCCTTTACTTCTATTTCGGGCAACACAATAACCTGTTGCCAGGCTAAATTAAACTGAAGTGTGTTACTGTTGCTTCCCCAGGCAGGCATAGGTATACTAAGTAGGGGCAATACAAGTGCACTTGCCACGGCAGTAAGTAAAAAAATACGGCTCAGGCGGAAGTTGGTATCCTTGTACAGGAACATGCGGTAAAATGCATACCAGGCTAAAAGGCATACACTGGATTCGAGTAAATAACTGGCTAAGCTGCTCATTGGTTCTGGTCCTCCCCATCCTGTTTTAGTTGCTTTAAAATATCATCCAGTTCGTTAATGTCTACGGAGTTTTCTTTAGCAAAGAAGGATACCATTTTTTCAAAAGATCCACCAAAGTAGTTGCTTACAAAGGTTTTGAGAAAGTAGCTTTTGTATTGATCCTGAGGCACCAGGGGGAAGTACTCGTAGGTTTTGCCATAGGCCTTATGGTCTATAAAGCCTTTGGTTTCCAATATGCGTACAATGGTAGATACGGTATTGTATGCAGGTTTAGGCTCGGGCAGTTCTTCAAGAATGTCTTTTACAAAACCTTTCTTGAGTTTCCAGAGAACCTGCATGATTTGTTCTTCTGCTTTGGTAAGTTCCTTCATATACATTTGTATTTGCTATGCTAATAATACAACTAATTGTTTAGTTGTTCAAGAAAAATGTTAGTTGTTTATGCCAGGACCCACTAAAGAGGCTAGCAGATCCTGGAATAACAACAAACAAGGCTGAGCAGATCAGTTCATTTTAAAGGCAATCGGCATTACCATTTTGACACGTACCGGCCTTCCTTTTTGCATGCCAGGCTGCCAGGCAGGCATATTGCTTATTACACGTACGGCCTCGGCATCGCAATCGGGACTTATTCCTTTAATAGCTTGTACATTGGTAATAGAGCCATCTTTATCAACTATAAACTCTACAAATACCCGTCCTTCTTTGCCTGCTGCTTTTGCTTCGGCCGGGTAGATTAGATTAGCTGCCAGGTATTGCTGCACCCCTTCCATGCCACCGGCAGGTTTAGGCTGGTCTTCTACTACCATAAAGACTTCATCGTCCACATCATGGTTCTGGGTAGTTGCTGTTGATGGATACAGGTTCATGAGGCTGGTCATTTCTTCTGCTATCTTGTTAATACGCGCCCTGTCTTTTTCGCTGTTGATGTTGGCCGTGCTGAAGTGCATTGATTTTTTGCCTGTTGCATCCTTTTTAACCTCAATGGCCATTTGGGAGCCAGGGTGCTTTTTATAGATACTTTCTAATTCTTTGCTTAAAGCAGCTTGCTTCTGGTTAGCCTGTGCCTGAGTCATGGTTACTTCTTCTATAGGCTTTACATCCTGCTTCATATAATCTGGTGAGCACGAGAAGGTATAAAATAACAGGCCCATCATGGGCAGGATAACCAGTGATTTGATAAAGCCTTCTTTACTGATGTTGATAGTTGAGAACATAGTTGAAAAGTTTTGAGTTATGATCGGTTAAAACTAGTTGTACTTTATTCTTTCCTTTTAAGAAAAGGGTACTGTTAATTTTTATGCAACAGTAGTATCCGGATTATTCCTGCTGCCATATAATATTACAACGTTATAACTAATAATTTAGTTATGCAACTATTTTATTAGTTAATTGATTATGGGTACAAAAAAAGCCCGCTTACAAGGCTGCAGCGGGCTTTTTGCTTAAAAATATTTTTTTACTTTCTCTGAAGTTTAATGATCTTCATCCAATCCAGCACTCTAATTACAGGGTAGGTGGGGTCAAGTTCATACCATTTTACACCAAAGTTTGCTCTTTTAGGTAGCTTATGGTGGTTGTTCTGGAATAATTCTCCCATCATCAGAAAATCAATAACAAGCGAGTTTCTTGATTGATCGTTATTGTTAAAGTTTTGGTAGCCATATTTATGTCCGCTCCAGTTTACTATTGCCCCGTGTACCGGACCCATTAAGAAATGGATAGGTAATAAAAGGAATAACCACCAATGGGTAGCAAAGGCTACATAAAACAATACATAAAATGCACCCCAGCCAACTCTTGAGTACCATGAGTCACCTAATTTCTCTACCCATTCAATTACTGGGTAATTACGGTCAAACTGCATCGGTACAGCTTCGCGGCCGTAGGTATAGTTATTATAAATGTCTTTGGTTTTCCACATCATTGTAAATAGGTTTTTGGTATGATGTGGAGAATGTGGGTCTTTAGGAGTATCGCTATAGGCATGGTGCATTCTGTGTAGAATAGCATAGCCTTTAGGGCTCAGATAGGAAGAGCCTTGCGATGCATAGGTAAGGAGATAAAAAAATCTCTCCCAGAACTTACTCATGGTAAACATACGGTGAGCAGCATACCTGTGTAAAAAGAAGCTCTGGCAAAAGAGCGACAGGTACCAATGTCCAATAAAGAAGCCGAGGATAATGTAAGTGTTCACGGTTATGTGGCTAAGGTTATTAATTATAAGGTTTGTGTATCGCCATGACTGGGTTAACACATTAAGTTTAAGTTCTATGTAAAAACAGGCCTGCAAGTTAGGTTAAAAAAAATACTTTTGATACTTGCACTTTAAAAATAACTTTTAAATTATTTTAAGAATTATCAATAGGCTAAATTCTCTTTTTATGATACAACTTAATAGTTGGTAAATGCATAAGATACAATATTAGCTCCCATGCGCAAAGCTTGCTGTCTTACTTCTTCAGGATCATTGTGTACTGCCTGATCTTCCCAACCATTTCCTAAATCGGTTTCGTAGGTGTAAAAGCAAACCAGGCGACCTTGGTAAATGAGACCATATCCTTTAGGTGGTTTACCATCGTGTTCATGTACTTTAGGCAAGCCGTTTTTAAATTCCCATTTCTGCTTATAAATTTCATGGTTAAAAGGGAGTTCAACCAGCTCAAGCTCTGGGAATACCTTTTTTAGCTCCAGCCTTATAAACTTGTCCATGCCATAATTGTCATCTATATGCAAAAAACCACCACCAGTCAGGTATTTGCGGAGGTTCTGGGCTTCCTGGTCAGAGAACACTACATTGCCATGGCCTGTCATGTGTACAAAGGGATAGGAAAATAACTCAGGGCTGCCCACCTCCACTACATCTTCACTGGGGTGAAGGTTCATTTTTAGATTTTTATTGCAAAACTCTATCAGGTTGGGTAAAGAGGTTTTGTTTGCATACCAGTCACCACCACCACCATACTTTAGCTTGGCAATTTTCAGGGCACCGTTTTGAGCCTGCGCAGAAAAGGCAAGGCTGCATAGCAGGAGCAGAAAGGTAAGTCGCGATAAGATCCGCTTCATATCAGGTAGTTTAATCAATAAGGCATATACTGCAATTACCATGCAGATATGTGTATGTAAGCTAAACTTCGTTCAATTGGTTCAATATAGTACAGGCGACTATCCCTGCAGTTTCGGTACGCAGCCTGTGCACACCCAAAGCTACTGGTAAAAAACGGTTATTAAGAGCCGAGGTTACTTCTTCTGGAGTAAAATCACCTTCAGGGCCAATTAATATACAATAGTCTTGCTGTGCTTTTGCGGTCTGGATAAGCGAATGTCTTTCTCCCTCTGCCAGGTGAGCAATGTAATTGGCAGAAGAGCGGGGTGTGCTAATAAACTTTTCAAAAGGAAGTAAGCCATTAATGCGCGGCAGGTATGCTTTTATAGATTGTTTCATGGCACTCATGGCAATCTTTTCAAGCCGGTCAGTTTTAAGCTGCCTTCGTTCAGTGCGGTCAGTTAATAAAAAGGTAATTTCGCTAACGCCAATTTCAACAGCTTTTTCTACCATCCATTCGTTACGGTCGCTGTTTTTAGTAGGAGCAATAGCTAAATGAATAGAAAATGGTTGTTTCCCAAATTCCTCTTGTTTCTGTAGAATTTCTGCTTTGCATTTTTTGGGATGTGCTTCTGTAATACGAGCTTCGTAAAAGCCGCCTTGCCCATCTACCAGGTGTATTACAGCTCCGGCTTGGAGGCGCATAACCCGTACAGCATGCCCGGATTCTTCTTCGGAGAGGGTAATTACGCCAGAGCCAGGTGTATCAAGATAAAATAACTGCATAGTGTAATAAATAAAAGGAGGTAAAGCTCTAAGTTTACCTCAGGGACTAATATATAAAAAAAGGCTGTACATGGTACAGCCTTTTTGTTATTTAAACCAGTAACCGATTAGAAACGGTCGCCAGCAATTTCTACATTAATTCGTTTGCCTTTAATCTGGTTGTTATCCATAATAGTAATAACATCCTGGGCATTTTCATTAGGTACTTCAACAAAAGAGAATTTATCGTAAATATCGATAGATCCGATTTTGCTGCCTGGCAGGTTGGTTTCACCAGCAATAGCTCCTACAATATCGCCTGGGCGTACATTGGCTTTCTTACCGATATTGATAAACAACCTCGTCATTGGGCCATTGTAAGTAGTGCGTCCGCCAGCTGCGCGAGGTTTTCTTTCTTCGCGGTCATTACCACGGCCAAAGCCTCTTTCTCTTTCGCTTCCTCTAGAGAACTCACGCTCTCCACGTCCGCCGCCACGCTCATTACCACGTGCACCTCTTTCAGAACGGTCGCTTCCAGTCGGTATTTCTTCACCCTGGAATACGTTCATGTTCATTTTGATAAGGGCAGCAATGGTATTTTCAATAGGCTGACCCTGCTCAAGTAATTGAAGCGCCATTTCCTGATATTGCTCAAGATTACCTTGTTCAATTACTTCATTTACCTGCTCTGCAAACTTCTTTTTCTGGATATTGATAATATCCTGGGTAGAAGGCAAAGTACCTTTGTTTATTTTAGACTTTGTGTAACGCTCAATATCGCGCAGGCCACCAAGGTCTCTGTAGTTAACAAATGTAAACGACATACCACTTTTACCAGCACGGCCGGTACGGCCAATGCGGTGTACGTAGTTTTCGGTATTCATAGGCAGGTCATAGTTAAACACTGCATCTACATTATTTACATCTATACCACGTGCTGCAACATCTGTTGCAATAAGGATATTTACAGTACCTGCTCTGAATTTAGCCATTACAGAGTTACGCTGCTGCTGGCGCATGTCACCATGCAAACCTTCTGCAGCCATACCTCTTTCCTGAAACTTTTCTACAAGCTCATCTACCATTTTCTTGGTATTACAGAATACCAGCATCAGTTTCAGATCATAGTAAGTTACTAGGCGGGCAAATGCTTCTGCTTTGTGGCGGCTGTTTACTTCGTAGTAAAGCTGCTCAATTTCCGGAGCAGTAACTTCGTTACGCTGTATCTTAACCATGTGCGGATCTTTCTGGAAACGCTTAGTCATGGCAAGAATTTCTTTCGACATGGTTGCAGAGAAAAAGATCGTCTGCTTTTCTTCCGGAGTGCGGCTTAATATAGCCTCAATGTCTTCACGGAAGCCCATATCAAGCATCTCATCAGCCTCATCCAATACAGCCATCTTAACCTTATCCAAACGTAGTGTACCACGATCGATATGGTCTTGAATACGGCCAGGAGTACCTACAACAATCTGCACACCCATCTTAAGGGTACGGATTTGTCTTTCGATAGACTCACCACCATAAATGGCAGCAATACGGATATCTCTTTTGTATTTGGCTAATTTGCGAAGCTCTTCAGAAACCTGTAGGGCAAGTTCGCGGGTAGGGCACATGATCAGTAACTGTACGTTACGATCAAGATCATCCACTAATTCGATACCTGGTATACCAAAAGCGGCAGTTTTACCGGTACCGGTTTGTGCCTGACCAATAAGGTCACGGCCTTCTAAAATAAAGGGGATTGCTTCAGATTGAATGGGTGAAGCTTCCGTAAAGCCCATGTCAGCTACTGCTCTCTGTACCTCTGAAGAGAGGGAGAGCTCGTCAAATCTTAATTTTTTCATTAAATGTTTTGAGTTGTTAAACCTGAATTTTTAACCCGCAACAATCAAGAGAAAACAAAGAGTAGACACAGGATGGGAATCATCAAAAGCCAGACGGTGCTTTCGGCAACGCTTCTCTCTTTCCGCGAAAGGGTTATTTAATTCGGGTGCAAAATTAATATTAATATTTCTGTAAAGCAATTGTTGTTAATTTTTAATTTTTCAAAGCTTTACAGATGTTGTGCTCCCTTCACTAATTCACACTCTTTCGTAAGGATGCACAGATATATAATGGTATTTTGGGGTAATAAGTTTCCTACTATGAGAAAATAATTGAGATTGTGAATTGTGAGATTTTAAGAATATATAAATTGGTAAAATATAGCCTATACAGTTATTCTGTTTGGTATAAATTGAAGTTTATAATGATTGGAAAAGGAGTTTAAAATTTAAAGTTGAGCATGAAAAGTAAAAATCAGAAAAAAAAGAGGCAAAACCTTGGTTTCACCTCTTCATTGTTTGAGTAGTTGTTATCGGAAAATCCAGTTGAGTAAAAAGCTAATAATAGACACTACAATACTAAAAACTATAGCCCATCCAAAATGTTTTACTTTAAATCCTGGTACTATCCAATCTACAATTTTAACCATTAAGGCATTTATTAGTAGTATTGATATACCAAGGGTTAAAATAGCAAATGGAAAAGTTATGATCTTAAATATCCAGCCTATAGTGCCGTTTACAATAGTGAGTAATAATGCTACAATTAGGGCAGTACCAAAATGCCTTACACTAACACCGGGCAATAAGTAAGCCGCTAAAAACACAGCAACCCCGAAAACCAATATACCTATAATCCAATCCATTTTTAATCTGTTTTGAGCTTAATCTTAGTTAAGTTATAAACTTAACGCGTTTGATTTCAAAAAGGATTTAGATTATGAGGTAAAATTACAATCAGCTTAAGTGTCTGGAGCGTAAAATCAGGTTAGGGTCGGGGCAGTTTGCTAAGTAGGCCTCACGGTCTGCAGGGCTGCATACGCCTGGATAGTCGCCTGTAAAGCCTTGTAAATCAAGTATAACCTGGAAGTGTAAGTGTGGAGGCCAGTCTCCGTTAACAGGATAAGGACCTATTGTGGCTATTGTTTGTCCCTTTTGAACGGGCATGCCGTTTTTCAGTCCTGTAAGAGATTCTTCGCCCAGGTGGCCATATAGTGTATAAAAGGTAATATCTTCTAATTGGTGTTGCAGGATAATAGTCGGTCCGTAATCTCCAAAACGGGCATTATTGGCAAAGCTATGCACAGTACCCTCTAGCGGAGCCATTACAGCTGTGCCAGCCTCTGCCCAGATATCAACCCCTAGGTGTACAGAGCGCGAAGGTGTGTTGCCATCGTTAAAAGCTTCGCTTCTGCGATATACTACCCTGGGTTCGTTATAGCCTCCTACAGCTGCTACCGCGTCAACATTGTTCATGAGGCCAAAAACATAACTGTTAAAGGCATCCGTATTTTTCAGGTCTACTGTCTCAAGGTCAGTATTACGCGCAGTTAAATCTAATTTCAATATCCTGTCACTGTTCAGGTCAATAGGAACTACAGGTGCAGGTGTTTGAGCCTGCAAAAGGGCAGCTAATGATGCAGAAGTTGAGAACAACATTATAAGCGCTGGGTTAAGTTTGGATATAAATACAAAGAGACCTGCCAAACGACAGGTCTCTGCAATATTACAAGAATTTAGCTAGTTATGCACTTACGGTTGCTGCTTTTGGAGCACCAGCCATAATCTCTTCATTAGCATAATCTGCATATTTGTTAAAATTCTTCACAAATGCTGCAGCCAGGTCAGAAGCTTTCTGGTCGTAAGCTTCTTTATCAGCCCAGGTATTGCGAGGGTTTAATAACTCTGCAGGTACACCAGGGCATGACTTTGGCATGGCTACACCAAAAATCGGATGCTTGGTAAATTCTACGTTTTCCAATTCGCCACGTAAAGCTGCACGGATCATAGCACGGGTGTAAGAAAGTTTCATTCTTGAGCCAATGCCATAGGGGCCACCAGACCAACCGGTGTTAACCAGCCATACATTTACCTGGTTCTCTTCCATTTTCTCACCCAGCATTTCTGCATACTGCGTTGGATGCAGGGGAAGGAAAGCTGCGCCAAAGCAAGCCGAGAAGGTGGTTTGTGGTTCTGTAATACCAACTTCTGTACCGGCTACCTTTGCAGTATACCCCGAAATAAAGTGATACATGGCCTGGCTTGTATTTAACTTAGAGATTGGAGGCAGCACACCAAATGCATCGGCTGTTAAAAAGAAAATGTTTTTAGGTATACCCCCGGTTGATGGCTCAGCTGCATTAGCAATATAGTGTATTGGGTAAGCCGTACGGGTGTTTTCTGTTACTTCACGGTTTGTATAATCAACAGTGTGAGTGCCAGGTATAAAACGGGTGTTTTCTACGATAGAGCCAAAACGGATTGCGTCCCAGATCTCAGGCTCTTTTTCGCGGGTCAGGTCAATAACTTTTGCATAGCAGCCACCTTCAAAGTTAAAGATGCTGTCTTTTGTCCATCCATGCTCATCATCACCAATCAGGCTACGCTCCGGATCTGCAGAAAGCGTGGTTTTGCCAGTGCCAGATAAGCCAAAGAAAATAGCTGTATCACCTTTTTCGCCAATATTGGCAGAGCAGTGCATAGATAGCGTATTTTTTTCGTGAGGCAGAATGTAGTTAAGAACAGAGAATATGCCCTTTTTCATTTCACCGGCATAACCAGTGCCACCTATTAGGATCATTTTTTTGGTGAAGTTGATGATCGCAAAGTTTTCCTGGCGTGTACCGTCTGTGGTGGGATCGGCTTTAAACTCAGGAGCATTAATAATGGTGAAGTTTGGCTCAAAGTTGCTTAATTCGCTTGCTTCAGGCCTTAAGAACATATTGTAACAAAACAGGTTGTGCCAAGCCTGGGTATTGATAACGCGCAGGTTTAAGCGATAGTCTGGATTAGCACCTGCATAAGCATCACGAACATAAAGATCTTTGTCAGCCAGAAAATCGATCATTTTTTTGTGCAGGGCATCAAACTTCTCTGGTGAAATGGCAATGTTGATGTCTCCCCACCAAACGGTGTTTTCGGTGTTGCTGTCTTTTACCACAAAGCGGTCTTTGGGTGAGCGGCCTGTAAAAGTTCCTGTGTCACACATCAGAGCGCCATTGTCGGTAAGAGTGCCTTCTCCGTTTTTAAGAGCTTCTTCTACAAGTGCAGCGGGTGGTAAGTTCCAATGCACCTTTCCTGTAGTGTTAATGCCACTGGTCTCAAGTCCGTTTGTGGTAGACTTTGTTCCAAATTCTTGCATGTTTAAAGTAGGTTTTTGGGTAAATGTAATTGGTTGATTGTTGGTGTAAAGTTACAAATAAGCTACAAACGTTTTAATAAAAGATAAATAAATCATCCTAAATATCAAATAAAGCGCCAGAGCACCCATTGATACTCAGGTAAATTGATAAGATTTTGGCTTTAAAAAATTATAGCGTATTGTAGTTTTACGAATGCCTTCTTATACGAATCTTACGTAATGCAGGTTGTTTATGCCGGTATTTTTATTGTTATTAATTTTATTATTTTTGGATTGTGGATAACATTTAGTATTGAGACAAGTGATTTTTCCCAAATGTTATTATGTCTTTATTATAAAATTTGTTTAATTCTTGCACAGACTGTAGATTTACTTTTGCTTTATTTTATTTAATGTAGTTTTTATACCTCTCAAAATGACCAAACTTACCAAGATTAAAGAAATCAGCAAGTTTACAACCCCGGGTGCTATTGCACCAAGCCCGGATGATATACAAAAGGCCGAAAAACACCCTCCAGGGTTGTACCTTTTGTTTTTTACAGAAATGTGGGAGCGTTTCAGTTACTATGGCATGCGTGGCTTGCTTACGCTTTATCTTGCAAAAACAGCAATGGAGGGCGGCTTAGGCTTTAGCGAGTCTAACGCTACTCTTATTTATGGTTATTTTACAGGCTTTGTCTATTTTACTCCTATCATTGGTGGCTGGTTAGCCGATCGTTTTATAGGGCACCGCAGAGCTATTTTGATTGGTGGCATAACTATGGCCCTGGGGCAATTTAGTCTTGCCTCAACTCCTTGGCTGGGTGTTAACTTTACTTATTTGGGTCTCCTGTTATTAATTATAGGCAATGGCTTCTTTAAACCTAATATTTCTACGATAGTTGGTAACCTGTACCAACAGGGTGATCCTCGCAGAGATAGTGCCTTTACTATATTTTACATGGGTATTAACCTGGGTGCTTTTCTGGCACCGCTGGTATGTGGTTTCCTCGCAGAAGATTATTTTGCCACTAAAACCAATGTAGATGGTGTTGAAATGGTATCGCGCTATGGTTTCGAATATGGTTTCCTGGCGGCTGGTATCGGTATGGTGATTGGGCAAATTGTATTTAATTTGTTGGCACCGCGCTACCTGGGCAATCTTGGTCTTGCTCCTAAGCAGGAAACAAAAGATGCTAGTGGTAAAGCAGTAGAAAAACAAAAATTAAGCAAGGAAGAAACAGATCGTATGTCTGTGATCTTTATTATTACTTTGTTTGTGGTGTTTTTCTGGGCTGGTTTTGAGCAGGCTGGTAGCTCTTTAACACTTTATACTGATAAGTTTATTAACCGCGAAGTATTTGGATGGTTAATTCCTACCTCTTGGTTCCAGTCGGTTAACCCACTGTTTATTGTATTGCTTGGTTTGCCTATTTCATGGATATGGCTACAGTTGGCTAAAAACAACAAAGACCTTAGTATTCCGGTTAAAATGGGACTGGGCATGGTGTTGCTAGGCGTAGGCTTCTTCTTTATGGTGGGTGCAGTACTTGAGCGTGGTGGCGATGTGCAGGACATTACTATTAAGGCCAGCATCTGGTGGTTGCTTGCTACTTATTTCTTCCATACAGTAGGGGAGCTTTGCCTTTCGCCTATCGGCCTTTCTATGATCACTCGTCTGGCACCGGTTACGTATGCATCTATGCTTATGGGAGTTTGGTTCCTGGCTCCTTTTGTTGCACAGATTGCCGGTGGTTATATAGCGAGTTATGTAGAAGAGCTGGGTGCTCTTACTATTTTCTCTGCCATTGGTGTATTTGTAATATTAGCTGGTCTGGTGCTTTGGGCACTCACCCGTAAGCTTATGTATATGATGCACGGTAGAGGGTAAGCATTATCGTCAAAATTTACAGAGAGTCATTCCGTATTGCTGGGATGACTCTTTTTTATGTACCCATTTAATTGGGTTTCCATCAATGCGATTACACTTATAAACAGATGTTGGCTGCCATACATCTTACTATAAAATACGGTTCTATATGAAATACTTTTTCTGTTTTATTCTACTTCTGGCAAGTAACAATTTTTCCTTTGGCCAAAAACCAAGAGCGAGAGACATTGGAATTCCATTTGACGGTGTGACAGGCAAAAACAATGCAATAACGGATGTTAGTGGAGTTGAGGTGGGCTATAGTACAATTATCTCTGGTAATGGAAAAAATATTTTAGGAAAGGGACCTGTCAGAACTGGCGTGACAGCAATTTTACCAAGAGGTAGAAATAATAATCCTGTATATGCCAATTGGTATAGTTTAAATGGAAATGGTGAAATGACAGGAACTACATGGATAACAGAGTCTGGATTTCTTGAGACACCCATTATGATAACTAATACCAATAGTGTTGGTGTGGTAAGGGACGCGGTATTGAAGTGGTTTGTAGATAAACAGTGGTACAAAGAAGATTTTTGGTATACCTACCCAGTAGTGGCGGAGACCTATGATGGGTTCCTGAATGACATTTACGGATTTCATGTAAAAGAAGAAAATGCCTATGAAGCCTTAAATACAGCTGCGGGCGGTAAAATTAAAGAAGGAAATGTTGGCGGTGGAACAGGAATGATGTGTCTTGGTTTTAAAGGCGGTACCGGGACAGCATCGCGAGTTGTTACAATTGAAGGAGCGACTTATACACTTGGAGTTCTTGTGCAAGCCAATTTTGGTGCAAAACAGAATTTGACAATTGCAGGCGTTCCCGTTGGACAGGAATTAAAGGACACATTAAATTATGAACTTAAAGCCGCCCCATCCTACAGGAAGGAAGGGGATGGTTCTATTATAGTGGTTGTGGCAACAGATGCTCCATTGTTGCCCCATCAATTAAAAAGAATTACTGCGAGAGTACCAATTGGTGTGGGTAAAGTGGGCGGACTTGGAGAAAATGGTTCGGGTGACATCTTTATAGCCTTCTCGACAGCCAATCAAAATGCTTTTAGCAGAAAAGAAACCAAGCAAGTGGAACAAATTTCTAATGACCAGATCAATCCACTATTTGAAGCGACTGTTCAAGCAGTTGAAGAAGCGATACTAAATGCGATGGTAGCAGCCGACACTATGGAAGGTATTAACGGAAACAAAGCTTATGCACTACCGCATAAAAAAGTAATCAGTATTTTAAAGAAGTACAACAGAGTAAAATAGATGGTAACAAGCCCCCTTCATGATACAGAAAAGAGGAGTATCTTATAAGCTGTGTAAGTTTTAAATTTGGGATTTTCCGGGCAAAGATCATCCCTCGAATTTCTTAGCGTTATTTTTTTCTAGGGAATTAGTACTGTTTTATTTTTATATTTAAACGTTAGCAACAAGTTCAATAGGGAATTGTTTTTTTATATGAAAAGACTAATATTATCAGTTGTAGTGTTACTAGTTGCGGCATCTAATTATGCCTGGAGCCAGCATTTAAAACTCAATGATCTTGAGTATTTCGAAACACAAGGTGTTAATGTCCTTGTGTATAATAACCTTTTTACAGGAGGTTTTAACGATGAGAAAAATGCCGGTATAGAACTGATTCACCATGGCGTCAGAACAGCGCAAGGTGGAGCTGTAAGACTTTCCAATACTCCGGAGCAGTGGGATCTTATTCCGGCTATACCAACCCGTAAGGTAGACCGTAACTCAAAAACCATTGAAACTACATTAAGGTATGAAGATTATGATTTTGATTCGCGGGTAGTTGTCACCGCGAAGGGTAATGGTGTTGAGATATCTGTTTACCTTGATAAACCCGTTCCAAAGGTGCTTGAAGGAAGTGCAGGATTTAATCTTGAATTTCTACCCTCGCAGTATTGGGCAAAGACTTATTTGATGGATGGGCGTATCAATCGATTTCCACGCTATGTGGTAGGGAACACTATTGCCAGGCCAAATAGCGAAAAGCTCAAGCAGTTTAAAGGCTATGAAACGTATGACGACAGGGGGACCGGTAGATTTATTGATCCGCTCCCTCTCGAAACAGGACGTACCTTTCTTCTTGCACCCGATGAACCCTCACGCATGGTAAAAATCACTTCGCACGATGCCGATCTTTTGCTTTTTGACGGTCGTGTACTGGCACAAAACGGCTGGTATGTAGTTCGTAGTTTACTGCCAGCAGGAAAAACAGGCAAGGTTTTGACCTGGACAATTGAACCAAATGCAATTAACGGTTGGGTAAGAGAGCCTAATATTGGTTTCTCTCAGGTTGGTTATCTCCCCACACAACCAAAAGTTTCTGTTATTGAGCTCGACAAAAAAGATAAACCGCTTGCAAAAGCTTCGCTATATAAACTAAGTGAAGATGGCAAAGCTACCAGGGTATTCAGTGGCAATATCAGGCCCTGGGGTAACTATTATAAATACAACTATGTAAAATTTGATTTTACTTCAGTTAACACCCCTGGTATATATTATATACAATACGGTAACTTTAAAACAAATAATTTTATAATAGACAATAGCGTTTACGATAAAATTACAGATGCCACCAGCGATATATGGATTCCAATACATATGAATCATATGTTCGTAAAGGAGGGGTACAGGGTGTGGCACGGGGAACCCTTTAAGGAAGGTTATCTCCAGGCTCCGCCAAACACAGATCATTTCGACCTTCATGCTCAGGGGCCAACCACCGATACCAAATATAAAGCACTGGAGCTGATCCCTGGCTTGAACATAGGCGGTTTTTTTGACGCTGGAGATTTTGATATCGAGACTGGATCGAACATCAGTGTGGTGCAGAACTTTGTCCAGACATGGGAGTCTTTCAAACCCTTACGCGATCAGACTTTTGTAGATCAGAAAGCGCGTCATGTGGTTCTTCACCGTCCGGATGGGACGCCGGATATATTGCAGTTTATCGAGCATGGAACGTTGAACCTGGTAGCCCAGGCAGAAATAATCGGCCACATGGCACAAACGCTCTCTAACTCTGTTCTTCATAATTATCACCACCTTGGCGATGCAGCCTCATTAACAGATGGACTTCCTTACAATCCAAACCTTGGCCCTTACGAAGTAGCCCCTGACGGTAAGTCGAGCGGAGTTAAAGATGATATGTGGGCATTTACAAGCCGGGATCCCAGCCTCGATCTCAGAGCTGCAACCATGTTTGCCGCAGCAAGCCGTGCCTTGAAGGGATACAACGATAATCTTTCTGAAAGAGCCCTGTATCAGTCGAAAAGACTGCTGAAAGAGGCGACAGAATTACTGGCTAAGCAGCCGCAGGATAGCTCTCGCAGGCAATTGAGTGCGGTAGCAGATATTTCCACTAACTTACAGTTGTATGTCTCAACAGGGGAGCAACAATATGCTGATACATTTCAGAAGCTTTTATGGCCGGTTCTTGATCGTAACGTCAGTTTCGTACTTTTGACAGCATTGCAGGGCATACCGCATATGGACGCATCTTTCAAAGAAAAGCTCCGGCCATATGTTGTAAAGTACAAAGAATATATTGATGGGCTTGAAAAGAATAATCCTTATGGAGTACCCATCGGCCTTAGTAACTGGGCAGGAAGCGGAGACGTGGTGAATTTTGGTACCACCATTAGCTTTGCCAATCAACATTTCCCTGATATTATTAATACTAATAATGCTTTCAAGGCCACTAATTGGTTATTTGGCTGCCATCCGTATCACAATTATTCGTTAGTAGCAACAGTGGGCGCTACTCGCCCCAAAGAGGTGTTTTATGGTAATAACAGGGCCGATTTCTCATTTATTCCGGGAAATCTTGCTCCAGGTATATTATTCAGACAACCCGACCACTTTGAAAACTATGACGACTGGCCATTTTTCTGGGGACAAAACGAAGGCACGATTGGGGGAAATACCAGTTATTTAAACTTTGGGTCTGCTTTTAAGAATTTAGTAAAATAAAAATATTAATAACAGATAGCACCAAGGGTGTGGGTAAGGGAGTTGCCAACGTATTGGCAGGTTTAGATAACCAAACCCTGATAAGTAGTATAGGCTCTCCTTAAAATGAGCCATCATTTAATATATTTCCCATGAAAAATAATTTTTGTTTATATTTTCTGTTTGGGGTTTTACTATTTCAGGCAGAGAATAGCTTTGGGCAAAACCCTATTGTGCAAACCTCCTTTACAGCCGATCCGGCCCCTATGGTGTATAATGATAAAGTCTATCTATATACCTCCCATGATGAGGATGGATCCACATGGTTTACAATGAATGATTGGAGGTTGTACACAACTAGCGATATGGTTAACTGGACTGATCATGGCGCTGTTTTATCCTATAAAGACTTTTCATGGGGACAGATAAATGCCTGGGCACCGCAGTGTATAGAGCGTAACGGGAAGTTTTATATGTATGTGCCAATAACTGGGCGGAGTAACAATAATAGTATAGGCGTTGCTGTGGCAGATAGTCCATATGGACCCTTTATAGATCCATTGGGTAAACCTTTAATCAGTAATACCGTGGCTGATATAGATCCAACTGTTTTTGTAGATAATGATGGCCAAGCCTACTTGTTATGGGGGAATCCGGAGTGCCATTATGCCAAACTGAATGAGGATATGATTTCTCTGCAGGGAGAAGTGAATAAATTCCCTAATACGGTAGAGGCTTTTGGGAAAAGGAAAGGTGACGATCCTAAAAGACCTACAACCTATGAAGAAGGGCCTTGGCTTTATAAAAGAAACAACTTGTATTATTTGCTTTTTGCGGCAGGCCCCCTTCCTGAGCATATTGGCTATTCTACGGGTCCTGGCCCTACAGGTCCCTGGAAATATCAGGGCGTATTAATGCCTACAGAGGGAACGAGCTTTACAAATCATCCAGCAATTATTGATTTTAGAGGTAAAACATATTTTTTCTATCATAATGGAGCATTGCCGGGCGGTGGAGGGTTTACCAGGTCAGTTGCAGTAGAAGAAGTTAAATTTAATAAGGATGGGACGATAGTTCCTATGAAAATGACCGAGGGGATAACCAAGAGCCTCAGGCCCCTCAATCCATATGTAAAAAATGAAGCTGAGACCATTGCCTGGTCAGATGGTGTAAAGGCGAATCATAATGAAGTGGTGGGGAATTTTATCACCGCAATGAAAAATGATGCTTTTACGAAAGTGGTTGGTGTTGATTTCCGAAAGGAAGGCCCCTCCAAATTTACCGCAAGAGTCGGGACTACCCACAATAGTGATGTAAGCATGGAGATAAGGTTAGACAGCAAAGATGGAGAGCTGATAGGGACTTTAAATGTGCCTAACACAGGTGGTGATGACAGGTGGGTATTAATAACTACGGAGCTGAAAAAAGTAACAGGAATTCATGATTTGTATTTTGTATTCAAAGGAAAAGCAGATACTAAAATTATGTATTTCGATTATTGGACCTTTACCAAGTGATCTGGAAGAATAACGCATACTTAATTGAAGCCTCCTGGTTTTAGGTCTGCATTAAAATCAAAAAATACAGACTTATTAATAGCTCACAATTACTGCTTCAGGTATTAGAGTACTTAATAAATTAAGAAGCCTTAAGAAGCAATACTGCCATAAACATAAAAGCGGTGCAGAGAGCCTCTCTACACCGCTTTATAAAGCCAAATAGCCTTATCTAAACTACGCTAATACCACGTTTGCTTCTTTTTCTGTTTCCAGTACCTGGTAAATAGCAGCTACTACGTTTTCTTCCAGTCCGTTTACCTTGGTAAGATCCGTATCCCAGAACTGTACATTAGACAGGATAGCTTTTGCTGCCTTGGTAGGCTCGTTCCCTGCCCAGGCAGTGGCCATAAAGCTTAATACGTCCTGGCTATCGTTAAGCGCGATTTGCTCGCCTCTCCAGGTGCCTTTGTAAAATACTATAAGCGCAGCCAGGGAGTGCAGCAGGTTAACAGGCAACTTGCCGGTTCTTGTTATATATTCAAGTACAGATGGCAAAACCCTTACTTTGTATTTAGATACTGAGTTAAGGGCAATGCTAATCAGCTCATGGCGGATAGAAGGGTTCTGGAAACGCTCTATCACATCGCTGGCAAACTGCTGCAGTTCTTCAGCAGATAGGTCCAGGGTAGGGATGATTTCCTCGAAAATAGTCTTTTTAAGGAAGGTGCCTGTGTAGGTATTCTCCACAGAATCTCTTACTGTTCTTAAGCCATGCAGGTAAGCAACAGGTACAAGCGCTGTATGAGCACCATTCAAAATACGTACCTTACGGGTTCTATAGGGCGTCATATCTTCTACAAACTTTACCTGAAGGCCCGCTTTATCGGCAGGGAAGGCTTCACGTACTGCTGCCGGACCTTCAATAACCCAAAGGTGGAATGGTTCTGCAGTAACTACCAGGCTATCTTCAAACCCCAGTTCTTCCTGGATTTGCAGGATCGTATCTTTAGGGAAGCCAGGTACTATACGGTCTACAAGGGTGTTGCAGAACGTATTGTTTTCTTTGATCCAGGTAACGAAGCCTTCTGGCAGGTTCCAATGTGCTGCATATTGCAGAATTGTAGTACGAAGTGCTTCGCCATTCTTTTCAATGAGTTCGCAGGGGAGAAGAATAAGGCCTTTTTCTGCAGCACCGTTAAAATGAGTGTACCGGTGATATAACAGTGCTGTTAATTTACCAGGAAAGCTACTCGATAGCGTTTCAGGGGTGGTGTCGTTAGCATCAAAAGCTATGCCTGCTTCAGTAGTATTGGATATTATAAACTGAAGGTCCGGATTTTCTGCACTTTTTAAGTAAGCAGTATAGTTCTCATAAGGGTTCTGGGCATGGCTCACACTAGTGATAAGCCTGCTTTCTTTCACCTCAGATCCTCCTTGCAGCCCGTTTAACAGTACATGGTAAAGGCCTTCCTGGTTATTGATCAGGTTGGCAATACCAAAATTTATAGGCTGTATAATTTCTATCGCTCCGTTAAAGGCTACTTTTTCATTCATTACATCTATAATCCAGTCTGTAAAGGCCCTTAAAAAGTTGCCTTCGCCAAACTGAAGCACCTTTACAGGCCTCTGTACATTAACGCCTGCATTGCTATGGTTAAGTTTCTGTTTCATAATTCGGTATGTTTAGATGGTTTAATACCGGCATGCCTGGTTAAGTATGCAGGCATGCCGGATGTGTATGGTTAAGGTTGTGTTTACAAAAGCGAATTAAAACTGGAAGTAATTTTTTGCATTATGATAACAAATATCGCTTACCAGTTTTCCTAGCCACGCCTCGTCAGCAGGTAGTTCTCCAGCTGCTACATCTTTAGCAATCAGGTTACATAGTATCCTGCGGAAATACTCATGACGTGGGTAAGACATGAAGCTTCTTGAATCAGTAAGCATGCCTATAAAGCAACTAAGCAGCCCCAGGTTAGATAAAGCATTCATTTGCTTTTCCATACCATCTTTCTGGTCAAGGAACCACCAGCCTGAGCCAAATTGTATCTTACCTTTAATAGAACCATCGTTGAAGTTGCCGATCATGGTAGCCATAACTTCATTATCAGCAGGGTTTAGGTTATACAGAATCGTTTTAGCTAACTGATCTGTGCTATCCAGTTGGTTAAGAAAACGGGCGATGCTTACGCTTTGCTGAAAATCTCCAATAGAGTCAAAGCCTGTATCCGGGCCCAGGGTGCGCATCATGCGTGCGTTGGTATTGCGCAAAGCACCCAGGTGGAACTGTTGTGTCCAGCCCTTAGTGTGATACATGCGGCTAAGTTCGATCAGGGCATGATATTTAAAGTAATGCGCTTCTTCTTTGCTAAGAGTTAGGTGCTTTCTAAGTTTTCTGAAAATAGCTTCTACGCTTAAGAATTTGCTTTCTACATAGTACAGTTGCTCAAGGCCATGATCAGACAAACGGCATCCCTGTGCATGGAAGTATTCTATCCTGTTTTCAAGAGCCAGTAGAAGGCTTGCAAAGCTGTCAATCTCTATACCAGTGGCCTGAGATAGCTTTTCCAGGTACTCATTAAATGCGGCAGGGTTTTCTACAGCATATGCTTTATCTGGGCGGAAGGTAGGTAATACCTTTATGCTGAAGCCATCCTGCTGTATCTTTTGGTGGTATTCCAAAGTATCGATCGGGTCATCTGTAGTACAGATCGTCTCAACGTTCATCTTAGTAAGCAGGGGACGGGTTGCATACTCAGGTGTGTTAAGTAAGGCTGAACAGGAAATATACACCTCTTCTGCAGTTTCGGCCTTTAACAGTTCATTTACTCCAAAGTAGCGTTGTAACTCAAGGTGAGTCCAGTGGTACAGCGGGTTGCGCATTGTATATGGAACTGTATGAGCCCACTTTTCAAATTTCTCGATGCTGGGTGCATTTCCGGTAATATATTTTTCGTCAATGCCCAGGGTACGCATGGCGCGCCATTTATAATGATCACCTTCCAGCCATATAGCAGTAAGGTCTGTAAATTGTCTGTTTACTGCAATATCATGTGGACTTAAGTGGCAATGGTAATCTATAATCGGAAGATCTTTTGCGTAATTATGGTATAAGACTTTTGCATAATCATTAGTTAACAAAAAGTCGTCCGATAAAAAAGAAACTTCTTGTTTTGGCCAATTAAGATGCAATCGATTGCTCTTAGCTATGTGAGAATGCTCGTTGGTCAGTATGCCTTTCATGCAAATTGTATGTTTGGGTTATTGAAATAAATTAGGAAGTGCTTTTTTTGCCTCAACAGGGGTTAATCTTAAAGAGGATTGCCTGATAATTAGCTCTGGCTTAAGCACAGTTTTTTGAGGAATAAATATTTTGTTTTTGGCAGCAATTTGCTCCAAAAAGATCTCTGCTGCTGCATTGCCCATTGAAATACTGTGCTGGTTGAGCGTAGTAAGGGTAGGGTCAGTAAAAGAGGTAAATGGCTCATTACCAAAACCCGCCAAGGCTACCTGCTGAGGAATGCTAATGTTATGCTCTTTTAATACCTGCATAGCTCCCATAGCTCCATAGTCAGAAGCAGAAAATACGGCATCGGGCGGGCTGGCAAGTTGCAGTAATTTCAGCATGCTTTCGCGGCCACCTTCCAGTTGCATATTGCTTTCTACAACAAGAGTTTCATCAAAAGGAATATTATAGTCACGCAGGGCATCTAAATACCCTCTTAAACGCTCCTTATAAATGCTTATTTTTTTGGGACTTGTAAAGTGTGCAATGCGTTTGCTGCCTTGTTGTATAAGGTGCTCTACAACCTTATAGGCACCAACATAATCATCAATTACCACTTGGCTAGCCTCAAGCTCATCTGTGGCGCGGTCAAATAGTATAAGGGGTATACCTTTTTCTTTAACTCTTTTATAATGATCAAAATTAGTTGTTTCCTTGGTTAAGGAAGCAATTATCCCATCTACACGTGCATTCAACAGGGTGTTAACCGTAACAACTTCTTTTTGATAGTTATCATAGGTCTGGCACACCATAACGTTGTAGTTGGCATTATTGGCAATTTCTTCGATACCACGTGCCACAGATGCAAAAAAGCTCCTGTCTATGGTAGGTACAACAATACCAATAATATAGCTTTTACCATTGCGAAGTGCGGCAGCAATGTTATTAGGCTGATAATTTGCTTGTTTGGCAGCTTTAAGTACAGCCTTTTTAGTAGCCTCGCTTATACGCGGATGATTATTGAGAGCTCTCGATACTGTAGATGCAGTAATGTTAAGCTTCTGTGCTATATCGTGTATGGTAACTTTTTCCTTGTCTTTCATAAAAGAGGTTTACTCTTATTTCATTGTGGTCAATTAATGCTTAGCTGATACATCAGCAGCATTTTTACCTGGCATATTAATCATAATTGCCTGTATTGACAAATGATGGATAGCTATGCTTTTAATTTTTTGACTATCTCACTCCAAAGTACTTGGCATGCAATTGATAGCTGTATTGCAATGCAACGATTTAATAGATCAGTATATAAACGTCTTGGTTTGATATTGGTTATTTAATCGTTTGCGCAATTTACAACTATTTTGTTAAAATACTAGTTCGGTGAAAGATTATGTTAAATTTTTTTTTAAAGGAATTTATAAGCGTAAAAAAGACATGTTATGTCTTTAAATCAAGCTTTTACAGCTATGTTGTTGCGTGGTAATTAAAAAAATATTTTGCATTAAAATAAATAATTCCTAATATGCAATTGATTGCACAAACAAAGCATGCTGCTTGTTTAAAAAGCACCTTTAATATGTAATTCGCCATGCTTATTAAATTGTTTTGTTTTGCTCTTACAATCTGGCTTTGCTGGTAGTTTTAAATTTCCGGGTAGTATAGTGTTTATTTCTAGGTGGTTAGCTTTTGTAAACTCTCTGTTAAGATAAATCTTTTAAAAATGAAGTTAAGAAAACCTGTTTGTTTGTTTGCTGCAATGCTCCTGTTTTTAATGGGTGCTATGCAAAGTAATTCTCTTTTTGCACAACGCCTGGAAAGAGAGTTTTCGCAGTCTGCTAAAATAAGGGTTGTTAATCCCCTGAACGAAGCTCGTGAGAGTGTGCTGGTGTATATTGATAAAAACCAGCTCAGGCAACAGGTGCCTGCTTTTAATGAAAAGGGCTTTGTGGTAATGGATGGTAAAGTGGAGTTGGCTAGCCAATATAATGTAGAGGATAAAGACTACCCGGGTTTGGTGCTGGTGTTGGATAGGCTGGAAGCAAATGAGTCAAAAGAGCTTGTGATCCGATACAGGAAAAATGGGTCTTCTGTAAGGCAATACCCTAAAAGAACACAGGCAGAAATATCTCATAAGGTAGGTGGCCGCTTTGAAAACCGGAAATACATAGGTGGTAATTTTAAAAATGTTGATTATTTAAGAGTACCTGATGAGCATACTGATCATTCATATTTTATTCGTTACGAAGGTCCGGGGTGGGAGTCTGATAAGGTAGGGTACCGCTTATATCTGGACTGGAGAAATGCAGTTGATGTGTATGGTAAAAAAGTGAACGAGCCGGTATTGCAACAGGTTGGGCTTGATGGATTTGATTCTTACCACAACATGCAGCCCTGGGGAATGGATGTGTTAAAAGTAGCTAAGTCGCTTGGGTTAGGCTCATTGGCTATGCTGCACAACGGGCAGGCGGTACGTGTGGAGAAAACAGATAGTGTTACCAGTAGGGTTACCTTAAATGGTAATCTGTTGTCAACTATCAATACAAATTATTACGGTTGGGCCATTGCTGGAGCCAAGTATAACCTGGATTCCCGTCTTGCTATTCATGCTGGCAGCCGCCTTACGGCTTATCACCTTACCATTGATGGTGCTCCGGAAAATTTGAGTACTGGTATAATTAAAGATAAAAAGGCAAAAGTATTTACTTCTAAAGCAGAAGGCAATAAGTGGGGATATCTGGCTACATACGGAGCGCAAAGCCTTGCAGATGACAAGCTTGGGTTAGCTGTTCTGTACAGGTTGGAAGATCTGGCTGATATGACAGAGGACAACTTTAGCCATATTGTTAAAATGAGGCCTGCTCAGGGAAAGCTGACTTACTATTTTCTGGCTGCCTGGGAGCAGGAAAAAGACGGCATAAAAAATGAAGCTGAGTTTCTGAAATACCTGGATAAGACTATAAAGGAGCTCTCTAATCCTGTTAAAATTGAGTTTGTGTCTGCATTATAAATTAATACCATGCAGCATTCTTACCAATAATGCTGCATTTAACCTGTGTTGGCCTTGCTTTGATAGGGCAGCCCTATCAAAGCAAGCTTTTATCTGAGTTTAAACTTTATACACCACCCATGAATTTAAGCAAGTACTTAGTTGTATTTTTTCTCTTCCAGACTTTGTTTTTTGTGTCCTGTCGTAAGCCTGGTATAGATCCAGAGCCAGAACCAACCAGCAGTATAGGGCCAAATACCAAGCCAGAAGGAGAACCTTTGGCATTTCCCGGTGCAGAAGGGTACGGAAAGTTAACTACCGGTGGTAGAGGGGGTAGGGTAATTAAAGTAACAAACCTCAATGATATGGGCCCTGGGAGCCTGAGGGAAGCGATTAATGCTACAATAGACCGCATAATTGTATTTGAAGTATCGGGTACTATTGCACTCGAGTCACCATTGAATATTAGAACAGGAAATGTAACCATTGCTGGTCAGTCAGCGCCTGGTGATGGTATCTGTATTAGTAATTACCCAGTGCGGGTAATGGCCGACAATGTAATTATCAGGTACATGCGCTTTCGCTTAGGTGATGTAAAAAGGGTGGAACATGATGCTCTGGAAGGTACAGGCAGAAAAAGAATTATGATAGATCATTGTTCTATGAGTTGGTCTGTAGATGAATGTGCTACTTTTTATGACAACGAGGATTTTACTATGCAGTGGTGCATTATTGCAGAAAGCCTTAATGAGTCTGTTCATTCAAAAGGTGCCCACGGGTACGGTGGTATTTGGGGAGGCTTGGGTGCATCTTTTCATCATAATCTTCTTGCGCATCACAACAGCCGTTTGCCACGATTTAATGGAGCCCGTTACCACAAGCAACCCTCTCGCGAAAAAGTAGATTTTACCAACAATGTGCTTTTTAACTGGGGCAATAACAGTGCTTATGGCGGGGAAGAGGGTAACCATAATATGATTAATAATTATTACAAGCCCGGACCTGCAACTCCTTCCAACAAAAGGCACAGGCTACTGGAGGCGTATGCTCCTTATGGCAAGTATTACATAGCCGGAAACTACCTGGATGGCAACAGTACTATTACTGCAGATAACTGGAACAGGGGTGTGGATCTGAAAGATGGAGGTACATTAACGAGTATAAAAAGTAATGAAGCTTTTACCAGTCCGTTATTGGTGCAGCAAACCTCTCTGGAAGCTTTTAACGCCGTACTTGATAAGGCCGGTGCCAGTTTAAAGCGCGATGCAGTTGATGCAAGGATTGTAGAAGAAGTGCGTACAGGGGTAGCTACTTCTGGAAAAAACAGAAATGGGATAATTGATTCGCAAAATGATGTGGGAGGATGGCCTGAGCTAAAAGCAGCTCCTGCGCCCCTTGATACAGATAAAGATGGCATTCCGGATGAGTGGGAGCATGCTAATGGGTTGGATCCACAAAATGCGGCTGATGCCAGGTATTACAAAGCTGGTACTCCTTACACCTACCTGGAAGTATATTTAAATTCCCTAGTAAACTAATTTATTACTTGTATTGGAGGTAACCCTTCCAGGTTTAAAAACACAATAATGACCTTACTATGCTAAAAAATATAATGCTTGGGCTCTCTCTTTCTTCTGTAGTATTGGGTGCCTGTACTGGCTTATTATCTTCCCAAAGTCATCAAAATGAGCCTAATGTAACAGGTGCAACTTATAAAGCAGAAAAGCCCTCAGAGGTGCTGGCTTTTCCAGGTGCAGAAGGCTTTGGTAAGTATACCACGGGAGGCAGGGGTGGCAAAACCCTTGTTGTAACCAATTTAAATGATAGCGGGCCGGGAAGTCTGCGTGAAGCTATAAAAACAAAAGGTCCCCGTACAATTGTGTTTGAAGTATCTGGTACTATAGCGCTGGAGTCTGAGTTGGACATCAATGAGGATAACCTGACCATTGCCGGTCAGACAGCTCCTGGAGATGGTATTTGCGTGAGCAATTATACTGTGAAGATTGGAGCCGATAACGTAATTATCCGCTATATGCGCTTTAGGCTGGGCGATGTTAAAAACCAGCAGGATGATGCACTTAAAGCGAGCCGTCAGAAAAACATTATCATTGATCATTGTACAATGAGCTGGGCTACTGATGAGTGTGCTTCGTTTTATGACAATGAAAACTTTACCATGCAATGGTGTATAGTAGCAGAAAGCCTGAACCAATCATTGCACGCTAAAGGTGACCATGGGTATGGGGGTATCTGGGGTGGTATGGGAGCTACATTCCATCATAACCTTATAGCGCATCATAAAAGCCGCATGCCTCGCTTTTGTGGAGCGCGCTATCATAAACAGCCCGAAAAAGAAGTAGTGGATTACCGGAATAATGTGCTGTTTAACTGGGCCAGTAATAACGTGTATGCAGGAGAAAGAGGCAACCACAATATGGTAAATAATTACTACAAGCCCGGCCCTGCTACATCAAAAAGTAGTAGTGGTCGCCTAGTAGAGCCCTATCAGCCCTATGGAAAGTTTTACCTGGCAGGTAATTATGTAGAAGGACATCCGGACGTAAGTACTAGCAATACGAAAGGAGTACATTGTAATAATTGTGAAGTAGCAATTACTTCTTCTGAGATAGCAGTACAAGCCATTGAAACCCAAACCGCCCAGCAGGCTTACGAAGAGGTGTTGGCCCATGTAGGGGCAAGCCTGCACCGTGATGCTGCTGATAGCAGGTTGATTAATGAAGTTAAAACAGGGATTGCACAATCCGGAAAAGATAAAGATGGCATTATTGACTCACAAAATGATGTGGGAGGATGGCCTGAACTTAAATCGGCCAGGGTTTTGCCAGATACCGACCGTGATGGTATACCAGATGCCTGGGAAGTTGCAGCGGGCCTTAATCCCAAGGACCCTTCTGATGCAATACGCATAAAACCAGGTGTACAATATACCTACCTGGAAGTATATATGAACAGCCTGGTGGAAAGAAAAGCTAAATAAGATATGAGAAGGTATTTGCTTTTGCTTTTAATAGTATTAAACGCTGGTTTTGTACTGGTTCAGAAAAAAAGCTATACAGTAGCAACTGATGGCAGCGGTGATTTTACTTCTGTACAGGAAGCTATCAATGCAATGCCCGATCATTCTAAAAGGCCGCTGGTAATCCATATAAAAAAAGGAAATTATAAGGAAAAGCTTGTGGTGCCTGTTAATAAAACGAACATTGTTTTTATTGGAGAAGATAGGGAACAGACCCGCATTCAGTTTGATGATTACTCCGGAAAGGGTGATATAAATACATTTACTTCTTATACGCTACTGGTGCAAGGCAAAGGGTTCAGGGCCGAGAACCTGACCATTGAAAATACAGCAGGTCCGGTAGGGCAGGCAGTTGCTTTGCATGTGGAGGCAGATCAGTGTTTTATAAAGGACTGTAACATTGTGGGTAACCAAGACACCCTGCTGGCCGGGCTGGAAGGAAGCCGCCAATATTACCTTAATTGTTATATTGAAGGAACAACGGATTTTATTTTCGGGCCGGCTGTTGCTCTTTTTGAAAACTGTACGCTTCACAGCAAAAAGAACTCTTACATAACAGCGGCATCTACCCCGGAGCAGCAGGCATGGGGCTTTGTTTTTCTGAACTGCAAACTTACAGCTAACGAAAATGCTACTAAAGTTCACCTTGGCCGCCCTTGGAGACCTTTTGCTAAAACAGTGTTTATAAGCTGCGATATGGATAAGCATATTATACCTGCAGGTTGGCACAATTGGAATAAACCAGATGCAGAAAAAACAGCCTTTTATGCAGAGTTTGCCTCTAAAGGCCCTGGGGGTAACGCCAGCCAACGTGTTGCCTGGGCTAAGCAATTGAGCCATCAGGAAGCACAGCAATACACGGCCAAAAATATTTTTGCTTCAAAAAACAAATGGAAGCTTAAAGTGTAGCACGCAAGCCTTCCACTAAAGCAGTAGCCTTATTAAACTTAATAACACCATAACTATGAAAATGTACTACAATGCAGTAAAGCTTCTGCCATTTGTACTGTTGTTTACCAGTGTAGCCTGCCAGGTTAAAAAGCCAGTGGCTACCCATACAGTACAAGCAACAGAACAACAGGTAAAGCCCTGGTCTGTGCGCATGGCCGATTCTGACATGAAACGTAACCCACAGGGCTGGATGATAGATTTTAATCCAAAGCCTAAATGGGATTATACACATGGTTTATTTGCCACATCACTGGAGAGGGTCTGGAAACGTACAGGCGATCAAAAGTATTTTAACTATATAAAGGCCTTTGCTGATACCATGATTACGCAGGATGGTGCCATACTAACCTACAAGAAGCATGAGTACAACATTGACCGCGTAAACCCTGGAAAGTTTCTGATAGCCCTGTACAAAGAAACCGGTGATCAAAAGTATAAGAAAGCTATTGATGACATGCGCGACCAGATGCGTACCCATCCGCGCACTACAGAAGGTGGCTTTTGGCATAAAAAGCGCTACCCACACCAAATGTGGCTGGATGGCCTGTATATGGGTTCACCTTTCCTGGCACAATATGCTGCAGAGTTTAATGAGCCTGCTTTATTCGATGATGTTGCCAACCAGATTTACCTGATCAACAAGCATACCTTTGTTGCCGACAGGCAGGTGTTTTACCATGGTTGGGATGAAAAGCGTGAGCAGAAATGGGCCGATCCTAATACAGGACTTTCACCTAACATTTGGGGCCGCAGTGTAGGGTGGTTGGCCATGGCCCTGGTTGATGTACTGGATTATTTTCCTAAAGACCATCCCCAAAAGGCTGAAATTTTAAAGGTTACCCAAAATATGGCCGAATCAGTAACCCGGTACCAGGATCCAAAAACAGGCTTGTGGTGGCAGGTAATGGACCAGGGTGGCAGAGAAGGTAACTACCTTGAATCTTCTGCCTCAAGTATGTTTGTATACTTTCTGGCTAAAGCTACTAAAAAGGGATACATAGACCAGAAGTACATGCAAAATGCTCAAAAGGGTTACCAGGGCATTTTAAACAACTTTATTCGTGAAGATGCAGATGGCACCATTAGCATTACAAACGCATGTGCTGTAGCAGGTTTAGGTGGAGAGCCTTACCGTGACGGTACATACGAGTATTATATTAGCGAACCACAACGCGACAATGACCCTAAAGCTGTTGGCCCTTTTATAAAAGCCGCCCTTGAGTTTGAAGAAATGAAAGGAACCTCCTTTCTGATCAATAAAGTGAAGTAGTACTAAGCAATCTCAATCTTAACCTTTCCCCTAATTTTTAGCTTTATGAAAAACGAGAAACTTGCACTTTCAGTAGGCGTTACACTTGACAGGTTTATTATGAAAAAACAGGAGGATTTTCCTTTTGCCACAGGAGATCTTTCGCAACTGTTACGTGATATTGCCCTTGCCGGTAAAATTCTGAACCGGGAAATAAACCGTTCGGGACTTGCTAATATTTCAGGTGCTTATGGCGCTCAGAATGTTCAGGGCGAAGAGCAGCAAAAACTGGATGTAATTGCAGATATTCGTTTTATAAGAGCTTTAAAAAATGGGGGAGAGGTCTGTGGTATTATTTCTGAAGAAGAAGAAGACCTGATTTGTACCGGCAATTACAATGGTAAATACATTGTGGCGATGGATCCACTTGACGGATCATCCAATATCGATGTAAATGTATCTATAGGTACCATTTTCTCTATTTACAGGCGCAAATCACCCGTGGGAACTCCTGTTCAAAAAGAAGATTTTTTGCAGAAAGGTGTTAGCCAGATAGCCGCCGGGTATATTTTATTTGGTTCTTCTACCATGTTGGTTTATACTACAGGTAATGGTGTTAATGGCTTTACATATGAGCCATCTTTGGGAGAGTTTTTTCTTTCCCACCCCAATATAGCTACCCCGCAGGATGGAAAAATTTACTCGGTAAACGAAGGTAACTACTATACTTTTGATGAAGGCATGAAACAATACCTTACCTTCTGCAAAAAACAGCAATATTCTGCCCGGTATATTGGCTCATTGGTAGCAGATTTTCATAGAAACTTATTCAAGGGAGGTATTTATTTATACCCGGCTACAGCTAAAGCGCCTAATGGTAAGTTAAGGTTGATGTATGAGTGTAATGCCCTTGCTTTTATTGCAGAACAGGCCGGTGGTAAAGCTACTGACGGAAATGGGAGAAGGATTTTAGAAATTGATCCTGAGGAGTTCCATCAGCGTGTGCCTCTTTATATTGGATCTACAAATATGGTAGACACTGCAGAATCTTTTATCGGGCGATACGCCAACGCAGCAGGCTCTGCAGGTACAGAACAACCTATGGCTGGTAATATACCCGGAACTCCGGAAGAGGTAGTTATATAATTCACAAGCTCCTGGTCAGGAAAAGCCAGGAGCTTTTTCTTAGTTTAGCAATCTATTCATGCTTAATAATAAATATTAGTTAGAATGTCATCTGAAAACAACTTTACATTCGAAAGCCGGTATGCAGTTTCACCTATAGAGGCGAAACAAATGGATACTGCTGCCCTTCGTAAAAACTTTCTTATTGAGAAGCTTTTTGTGGCTGACGAGTGCATATGGGTACTCTCCTTTTTTGATCGCTTTATGACCGGGGGCGTTATGCCTGTACACAAGCCAGTACGTTTAGTAGCCCCCGATAAATTAAAAGCTTCTTATTTCCTTGAGAGGCGGGAATTAGGTATTATAAATGTTGGCGGAGAAGGAATGATCATAGCCAATGGAGAAACTTATGAATTGGGCTTTAAAGAAGCTCTTTATATTGGCCAGGGGACAGAAGAAGTACAATTTGCTTCTAAAGATCCTGATGCTCCAGCTAAATTTTATTTAAACTCTACGCCTGCACATACTAATTACCCAATTCGTAAAGTATCGCGTAAGGATGCCGAAGTGGTAGTGCTGGGAACTTTGGAAATGGCTAACCACCGCACCATTAACAAGCTACTGGTAAATAGTGTGTTGCCAACCTGCCAGCTACAAATGGGGATGACTGAGCTTAAACCTGGCAGTGTTTGGAACACAATGCCGGCCCACACACATGACAGGCGCATGGAAGTATATTTTTACTTTGAAGTTCCGGAAGGCCAATCGGTATGCCATTTTATGGGTGAGCCACAGGAAACCCGCCACATTTGGATGCAGAATGAGCAGGCGGTGATTTCTCCTAACTGGTCTATACATTCTGGAGCAGGTACTTCTAATTATACCTTTATCTGGGGTATGGCTGGCGAAAACCTGGATTATGGTGATATGGATTTTTGTGCCATACAGGATCTGAAGTAAGCAGATTGATAAGGATAGGTTTTTAAAAGAACAAAGTAATGAGCTCAGTAATAGATACATTTTCCTTAAAAGGAAAGCTTGCCCTGGTTACAGGTTGCAAGCGTGGTATAGGTAAGGCGATGGCCATTGCTCTTGCAGAGGCAGGCGCAGATATTATTGGTGTGTCGGCCAACCTGGAAGCAAGTGGTAGTAGTGTAGAAGAGGCTATAACAAAGGCCGGCAGGAAATTTTATGCCTACCAGGCCGATTTTTCCAGTAAAGAGTCTTTATACAGCTTTATAAAGCGGGTAAAAGAAGAGCACCCGGTTATAAATATATTAGTAAATAATGCTGGCACCATATTGCGGAAGCCTGCAGCAGAACATCCGGATGAATATTGGGACGAGGTTATCATGATCAACCAGACCGCCCAGTTTATATTGACCCGCGAAATTGGTAAAGAAATGGTGGCCAGGAAAGAAGGCAAAATAATTTTTACAGCTTCATTGCTGACTTTCCAGGGAGGTATTAACGTTCCAGGTTATGCTGCCAGCAAAGGTGCTATTGGCAGCATGGTTAAAGCTTTTGCTAATGAGTGGGCCTCTAAAAATGTTAACGTAAATGCCATTGCACCAGGGTATATATCTACAGATAATACTGAGGCACTTCGTAATGACCCAGACCGTAGCCTGTCAATATTAAGCCGTATACCTGCCAACCGCTGGGGAGAAACGGATGATTTTAAAGGGCCTGTTGTTTTTCTTGCTTCTGAAGCCAGCCGCTATGTACATGGAACTGTGCTAACAGTAGATGGAGGCTGGATGGGCCGATAGGTTTTAATTGAATTTGTTAAAATAGTAAAGCCGCTCTGTGATCAGCAGAGCGGCTTTTGCATGTTTGCCTTTTTAAAAGGCTTTGGATTGAATTATTGTTTTACAAATCTGGAAGTTACTTTTTGGGTAGCATCAGTATAAGAAACAATGTACATACCTTGCTTTAAAGAAGCTACACTCAGGTTTGTAGTGTTGCTGCCTTGCTCAGCTACAAAAGAGGCTACTTTAGAGCCATTTACTGAATATACTTCAATTGTAGCACCTTTACTTGCTACAGGGTGCGATACGCTAAAACGGTCTGTGGCAGGGTTTGGATAAACAGAAACTCCTGTAGCAGATTTTGCAAGTGAGGTTGAGGTTGTAACAGGTAAAGGGTTTGCTTGCGGACTTGTTGCACCAGAGAAATCCCAGGCAATAAAATCAATATAAGAAGCGTAATTGTGCCCACTGTCACCATCACCAAATCTAAAGTAGTTGTTTGCTGTATTTGTAGAAGCAGGGCTGGTTGTAGTAGTGATCAGAGGCTCATTGCTTTCGTTTACGTATACTCTTACAGCACCATTCGCAGCTTTAGTAAAGCGATATGTATTCCACTCCAATGGAGTTAATACAGCTTCGGTAGTGTTTTGATTTGAACGTGCTAAGCGTATTGTTCCGTTAGTGAATAAAATAAATGTTTCTCTGGTGCCATTAAAATCCAGATCTACTTCAAAAGCCCTAGTTACTTCTGTAGTTCCTATAGTACCTATACCCTTTGCTTTTATAACCACAGTGCCTGCGGTAGGAGCATCTGGCGCTGGAGCTAAATTTTGCCTCCACAAAAAAGAAGTACGTGGACTAACTACTGCCATTCTCAATAAATTATTGCCTGCGTTGTCTGGATCAGCTACAATAGAAAATTCTTCAGTAGTTGCTGCTCCTGCAGGATTTACATTAGAAGTTACAAAAGCAGGTGAGAATTCGGCAGGGAGTACGTTAGCGTTATAGATAACCCACTGCGCATTAGCTTGCGAAGAAGCACCAATTGCTAATAAACCTGCAGCAGCCAGTACTTTAGAGCCTTTTTTAACTCTGTTTAAAAATTCGGAACAAGTAGTGTGTAAATTTCTTTTCATAGAATTTTGGTTAAAAATAGTGTTGGTAAATAATTAATCAAATGTTTTCTAATGTAGGTGGTAAGGCTTTTATTGACTAGAATACTTGATTTTCGATTAATTCTTTGTGCAAAACTTGCAATCGATTGCACAATCTATTAAAAGGATTTGTTTGCCTGATACCAGTCAGAAAAAGATTTGTTCTGCCTCAGTTCTTTAAACGCACGGTGTATGTGGTTAACTACCGACTGGTAGTTAAGTCCCATAATCTGAGCAACTTCTTCAAACTCAAGTTCACAATAGAATTTAAGGTAAATTGCTTCTTTCTGGCGCTTTGGCAAGCTATTTAAAAGGTTGGTAAGATAAGATCCTTTTTCTTTTGTGGATTCATCAAGTATAATGGCCTCTTCTGATGAGAACGTAATATCCGGCTCATGAGAAGTAAATAAACGCATTTCCAGGAAACCTTTCTTCTGCTTTTCAAGGGTACGAAGCAGGCTTCTACGCAATGATTTAAGCAGATAGTATCGAATATACGTTACATCAGCAAGTTTTTCCCTGCTGTTCCACAAGGTGATCAGCAGTTCCTGTATGGCATCTTTAACAAGATCTTCATCATTAATGATTTTTAATCCATACTTATACAGATCGTTGTAATACGTATAAAAGATAGATGAAAAGGCTATTTCATCGCTGTTTTTAAAGCTAAGCCATAATTGAGGCTCAGCAGAAGAGGAGCAGGCAGGAGCATCAGTGCGTAAAGCAGATGCAGCAGGTTTGGTTAATGGTTGTAACATAGCGCCGTCTCTTTTTGCAAAGAACTCCCGGATTAGTTTAATAACACAGGAGACTTAAGCGAATGAATAAATTTAGTAATTAAGTTTTCTTGTTTTGGAAGCCTTCCGGAAAATTATAGAGCCTGTATGTGGTGTGGCCTTTATACAGTGGTGGTTTTCCTTAAGGCACCTAAAGGTAATTAGAAAAATCGATTGCACAAATAAAATTTTAATTTTTTCTCTTTCTCCAGTCTATTCCTTTTAACAGAACTACCTTTTACATTTTTAATTAAATGCGCATGTATCACAGAGTTAAAAAAGAACATTCTGCTTGCAATTTGTTTTTCTCTGTTTAATGCTCTCTTGCATTGGCTATAACTTTTATTAAAAACCTACATGTATCTTAAAAAGAAAGGTTGCCAGCTCAGACTTTAGAGGGGTTTCATAAAAGTTTTAAATTTTTTTTTAGAAAATGAGTATCGACTTAAAATTATAAGCTCTTAGGGTGTAAATGATGTATAGTTTTCCGCATCGTTTTGCTTAGTATGAAACAAAATAATTATCAGATATCAGATTTAGTCAGGGATGACTCTTTTAAAAACTGGCTTAACAAGTCAAGTAAAGAAGATGTTGTTCGTTGGCAAAACTGGGTTAACGAGCACCCTGACCATGCTGCTTTGGCTGAAGATGCAGTACTTCTGCTTAAGGGAATTCGTTTTGAAAAGGCTCTTGTTGATAAGAAAGTAATTGATAATGAGTGGTTAATATTACAAACCCGAATTAAAAATTCCACATTTAATAATACTAAGCCTTCCCGCACTACGTTTTTGGGCTTTCAATATTATGTAGTAGCATTGCTTATAGGTTTGCTTATGGGAGGAGCTATACTCTGGAGTTTAAATCATATTTCTGATTATACCATTTACTCTACTGCTTTTGGAGAGAATGCTAAATTTATGTTGCCAGATAGTTCTGAAGTAGCACTGCATGGTAACACAAGTCTGCGTTTTTCTAAAAACTGGTTACCCGGAAAAGATAGGGAAGTTTGGCTGGATGGCGAAGCTTACTTTTCTGTGCTGCATAACGAAAAGAACGATCGCTTTATCGTGTACCTAAACAATGGAGTACAACTGGAAGTGCTCGGTACAGAATTTAATGTTATAAGCAGGAAAGAATTAAACCGGGTAGTGCTCAGCTCAGGCGCACTGAAAATGAACCTGTCTTCTGCTTCTCCAAGCATTCCTTCTGATGGTACATCTGTTACCATAAAGCCAGGCGAAATGATCGAGTATGGTAACAAGCCTGTTGTTTACACCAAAAAGACAGTAAACCCAGAGTTATATACTGCCTGGAAAGACAATCGATTTCTTTTTGATGATACAACCCTCGCTGAAATAGCCATACAACTGGAAACCAATTACGGATATAAGGTACAGATCAAGGATAAGGACCTGGCCAGCCGGAAGCTGACCGGTGAAATTGAAACAGATGATCCCGAAACATTATTATATGCCCTTGCCACATCTTTTAATATAGGTATACAAAAAGATAATAAAGAACTCACCTTTTACTCTAAAAAGTAATTGTGACCTGCCCTGTAAATAAACTAAAAAAACAATATACACACCATTTAACTTAAAGCTATGCCCCATTTTAACTTAAGTAAGTTATGTTCAGGATTACTGCTGATGGCAATTATGGCGCCATCAGAGGGTTATTCCCAGGAACTGCTTTCTGCTAGCTTTCCAACCAAGGAGCCCAAGGAAAGTAATTTGTTAAGACGCCCCAACGGGCAATTACGTTCCTTAACTGATGTGCTTGATCAGCTTACGCAGGCACACAAGGCTACGTTCTTATACGAGCGTGCTAATCTGGAAGGAAAGTATACCAATGTGCAGGTAAAAACAAGCAATAATGTTGAACAAACATTGCAGCAAATACTTGAGCCTGTAAACCTGACTTTTACGAAGGTAAAAGATAATACATTTGCTATTGTTGCCAATAATGCTCAGAAAGGTGCTGCAGGAACCTCTGGTACTGCCTCGCAGGCAGCTTCAATTAAAACGAGCCAGGCAGCTTCTGAGAAGTTTACTGTTTCTGGTACCGTAACAGATGATGCCGGTGAAGGTGTACCCGGTGTAACCGTTATGGTAAAAGGTACTACTATTGGTATCAGTACGGATATGAATGGTAAGTACACGCTTACTGTGCCTGACGAAAAAGTTACTCTTGTTTTTTCAGCGATTGGCTATGCCACCCAGGAGATTGCTTTAAATGGCAGAAGCCAGGTTAATGTGAAAATGGTTGAAGATGTAAAGGTACTTACCGAGTTTGTTAAGATAGGTTACCAGGAGGTAGAGCGTAAGGATCTTACAGGCTCTGTGACGTCTGTGGGGGCAAAACAATTAAAAGATGTTCCGCTTAACTCTGCTGCAGAAGCCCTTACCGGTCGTTTGGCTGGTGTAAGTGTAACAACATCAGAGGGTAGCCCGGGTGCCGAAGTGCAGATACGCGTAAGAGGTGGTGGCTCAATTACCCAGGATAACTCTCCGCTTTATATAGTAGATGGTATCCAGGTAGAAAACGCACTTTCTATTCTTTCACCGCAGGAAATCGAATCAATTGATGTACTGAAAGATGCTGCTTCTACAGCTATTTATGGTGCACGTGGTGCCAATGGTGTAGTAATTATTACTACAAAGGGTGGCAAAGAAATGCCTACCCAGGTTACTTACAACACCTTTATGGGCGTTCGCAGAATTGTTAATAAACTGGAGGTAATGAATCCTTATGACTTTGTTCAATACCAGTATCAGATTTATAACTTTAATACCAACGAAGAAGCCCGTAACTCATTCAGAAACCAGTACGGACGTTATGAAGACCTTGATATCTACAGAAACATGCCTTTTGAAGACTGGCAGCATAATGTTTTTGGCAGAGCAGCAATGGCGCAAACCCATGTGCTGGGATTAACCGGTGGTACAAAATCTACCAGTTATAACTTTACGCTTAACCATGCAGGCGAAGAAGGTATTATGTTGGAATCTGCCTTCCAGAGAACACTGGCTGCTTTTAAATTCGACCATAAAATAAACGAAAGAGCCCGTTCTGGCTTTACCTTGCGTTATAGCAGGCAGAGGGTAGACGGTGCCGGTACTTCCAGCTCAGGCTCACAAGGCAGCAACCGTTTAAGAAACTCAGTTCGCTACAGACCATTTATTGGAAATGGTATGGAAGCCACTATTGATGAGTTTGATCCTGATTTCGCCAACCAGACGAACCTTATTAACCCTCGTTTGCTTGCCCGTAACGAGTTGCGTTATGATTACAGAAATACGGTATTGGTGAATGGTTATATGAGCTATGAGCTTCTAAAGAACCTTACCTTTAAAACTACAGTGGGTGTTTCTGCGCAAGATAGAAGGATCAATGCCTTTAACGGAAGCATTACTCCTGTAGCAAGACAGAACAATAACCAGCCTGTAATTAACTTGTCTGGTAGAGATGAGTTTTCGATCAACAACTCGAACGTATTAACCTACAGAGCTAAAATTGCCGGTGGCCACAGTTTTGACTTCCTTGCCGGTCATGAGGTAGTACAATCTTCAGTTAATACCAGAAACATGCAGGTAAAGTGGTTTCCTGTAGATATTTCTGCTCAACAGGCGTTTTCTGCTATTCAAAAAGCAACTCCTCCAAATGGCTTAGTACAAGATGCACCTAGTACAGGTGAGTCTGGCCTGCGTTTGCTTTCTTACTTTGGAAGTGCTTCTTACAACTACAAAGGCAAGTACCTGGCCCGTGTAAGTATGCGTAACGATGCTTCATCTCTTTTCAGCCCTCAAAATCGTAACGGTTACTTCCCATCTGGTTCTTTTGCATGGCGTGTAGGTGACGAAAATTTCATGGCTTTCAGTAAAAGTGTACTTACCGATTTTAAAGTTAGGGTAAGTGGTGGAGCAGTTGGTAACAACCGTATCAACCAGGACTTATGGCGTTCTATGTATGGCACCAGCGCCAATGATGGTTACTCTTTTGGAAGCGCAGTTGTTTCTGGTATGGTACCTACTTCGCTGGCTAACCCGGATTTGAAATGGGAAACTACCATCTCAAGGAACCTTGGTTTTGACTTTTCTCTTTTCGAGAGGTTAAACGTAAACGTAGACTTGTATCATAACAATACTAAAAACCTTTTGCTTGATGCACAGATTCCAGGCCATAGTGGTTTTACGACTCAAATCCAGAACATTGGTAAAACTCAGAACAGGGGTCTTGAAATTCAGATGGATGGTCTTGTTTATGGTACTAAAGATTTTAGCTGGACTGCCAACTTCAACATTGCCTTTAACAGGAACAAGATTGTTAGCTTAGGTACAGATGCACAAGGCAACCAAATCAATTCTTACCTGGTAGGTTCGGGCTGGGTTAACAACCTGCAAGACTTTATGGTAGCTGTTGGTCAGCCTATTGGCCAGTACTATGGTTATTTAACAGATGGCTACTATACTGTTGATGATTTTGATTATAACCCTGCAACAGGTGCTTATACGCTTAAGAAGGGTGTACCAAATACAAGTTCAGTTGCCTTGGGTAACCGTGCCCCTCAGCCAGGCGATTTAAAGCTTAAAAAGCTAACAGATAGAGAAGGTGATAATATTGGCCCTGAAGACAGAACAATACTTGGCTCTGCACAACCGCTACACATTGGTGGTTTTAACCAGCAGTTTGTTTATAAAAACTTTGACATGAGCATCTTCATGAACTGGTCTTATGGAAACAAGGTATACAATGCTAACAAAATAGAATATACTACCCAGTATCTGTACAGAGATAACAATATGCTGGCTATTATGAATGATCGTTGGAAATGGTATGATGATAACGGTGTACGTGTAAATGATCCGGATCAGCTAAGAGCAATGAATGCCAACGCACAGTACTGGACCCCGTCTCAGGGTAACTACTTTTTGCACTCGTTTGCAATTGAAGATGGTTCTTTCCTGCGCCTAAGCAACCTTACCTTAGGCTATACACTGCCTGAAGGACTTATCAAACGCACAAAGCTATTCTCTAACTTCAGAGTATATGCTACGACAAACAACCTCTTTACTTTAACCAAGTATTCAGGTTACGATCCGGAAGCAAGTACAAGAAGAAATCCATTAACACCAGGTGTTGATTACGCTGCTTACCCAAGAAGTCGCTTCTTGCTGGGAGGTGTTAATATTACTTTCTAATTCCAAATAAGATCTGTTATGAAATTTAGATATTTAAAACCCGTATTATTTTCTTTAGGCTTTTGCAGCTTATTGACATTTTCATCTTGCAGAGATTTTCTGGATGTTGAAAATAACTCAAACGATACACCTTCAATTGTTTTTAACAGTACCGATTACGCAAACTCTGCTCTTGTAGGAGTGTATGGTACGTTGATTGGGGATGATGGATATGGTAGCCGTATTTCGATTCTGTATCCACAGGCTGCCGATGATTTTAAGACCAGTGGTGACTTTAACCCGCTTGACAGAAGGGGAATAGGCGCTTATGGAGCTCACCCTGCTAATACAGAGCTCAACCGTCCATTTCTGCAACTTTACCAGGGTATTGCTAGGGCAAATATGTGCATTAAGTACATACCGCTATCTGACTTGTATCAGAATGGTTCTGAATCGCAGAAGGCAACTATGAGAAGGCTGCATGGCGAAGCCTTGACCCTGAGGGCACAGTTTTACCATGAGCTGCTGCGCAACTGGGGTGATTTGCCTGCACATTTCCAACCATCTGAAGACGAGCCAGATTTGTACCTGGCCAAAACCGATCGTGACGTAATTTATGACAAAATTCTGGATGACCTGAAAGAAGCAGAAGCACTTGTGCCATGGCGTTCTGAATTTCAGCAGCCCACTACCCGTATTACAAAGGCAGCTGTTAAAGGCTTAAGAGCCCGTATAGCCCTGGCCCGAGGCGGTTATTCTCTACGTAGAGAAACCCGTATGATGGAGCGCAGAGCAGATTATCTAAAGTACTATGAAATTGCAAGACAAGAATGCCTGGATATTATTCAACGTGGCGAAAACGGTTTGAACCCAAGTTTTGAAAACCTATTTAAAACGCTACATACCAGCAGCAGGCAGGACCCAACCAACGAGTGGATTTTTGAAGTTGGTGCCTTTGGTGGTAATGCCAGAACAGATAGTAAATTAGGATATGCAAATGGTATACGGATTAATGCAAACTCTAAATTCGGACATGCCAATGGTGGGGTAGAGGCATTGCCGACTTATTTCTATGAGTTCCACCCGGAAGCTGATAGCCGCAGGGATGTAACCCTGGCCTACTTTGAAGTAAATGGTGAAGATAACAAACTACTGACTACTTCACTGCTGATGAGAGATGGTAAGTTCCGTAAGTATTGGACTAACATTTCTGGTACCAACCAGACCCTGGGGATCAACTGGCCTATTTTGCGCTATGCTGACATTCTCTTAATGTTTGCAGAAGCCGAAAATGAACTGAACGGTGCTAGCGGCTTGGCAATAAATGCTCTGGAGCAAGTTAGAAAAAGAGCCTATGCAGGCCACCTGGACAAAATGGAGCCAATACCAACCGATAAAGTTGGTTTCTTTAATGCTATTGTGAAAGAGCGTTTACTGGAGTTTGGTGGTGAAGGCATCAGAAAATATGACCTTATTCGCTGGAACCTGTTAAATACAAAGATCCAGGAAACAAGAGTTAAATTAAGACAATTCCTGAATGGAACCGGTCCCTATGAAAATGTACCTACCCATGTGTACTTTAAGCCATCGCCTGTTAAAAACACCACTGTAAAAGAAGAGATTGCTTCTATAGAATTATTTGGCGGTCCTGCATCGAAAGTGTTTTTTGAGCCGGGTTTAGGTACCAGCACAGCACCTACTGGTTTTACTACCAGAAACTGGAGAGCTGCCATGAATGAGGATTATATAACAAGTCCGCTAAGGGGGTATGTAATAGCATTTGAACCAAACCGTAAAGAGCTGTTCCCGATTTTTGATGGAATTCTGAACCAGAACTTTAAGCTTACCCAGGACTATGGCTACTAAATACACCACACCTATGAAACCGATGTTAAATATTGTAAATAAATTTTTCCTGTTGGGTGTAGTACTTACTATGCTGGCAGGAGCATGTAAACTAAACGAAAAGGATGACCTGGAGCCAATGCGATTGTTTTCACCTGGAGATATTGCTTCGTCCAGCGGAGAAACTGATGTAAAGCTTTCATGGAGGCCTTCTTTGTTTGTAACTCCGGAACAAGGGGTACAGTACCTAGTGCAAATAGCCAAAGATACTGAGTTTACGACCCTGGAGCATTCAGTTACAACAGCAAAACCAGAAGTAGTTATTACAGATGAGCATCTTGCTGTAAGACAAAATTATTATGCCAGGGTAAGAGCCGTAGGAGATGTAGAAGCCCTAAATTCAAAGTGGGTAATCAGTAACTCTTTCTCAATTCGTGGTGAGCAGATTTTTGTACCTGTACTTGCTACAGAAATTCAAGCTACCAGCGTAACTCTACGTTGGAAAACAACTGCTGGAGTTTCTAAGCTTATTTTAAAAGCAGCAGGCTCTACAGATGGACTGGAAATTGCACTTACTAGTGAAGATAACAATGCAGACGCTAATAACAGAAGAGGCTTTAAGGTGGTAGAAGGGCTCCAGCCAAACACCACTTATAATGCCGAGATTTTTAGCGGCAACATTAGCAAGGGTACCACTACTTTTATAACCAAAGAAGTAAGCAAGTTCTCTACTACAGTATCTACGTCAGAGCAATTGATTGATGCTATTGCAAGCGCACCGAACAATTCCATAATTGGCCTTGAAGCAGGTGTATATACGCTGACTACAAATACGATAATTTTGCAGAAAACTCTTACCCTGGAGTCGCTTTCTGGCACTCCTAACGATACTAAGGTTGAGTTTAAAGAGTTTACTTTAAAAGGTACAGGAGCTGGTCTTATTTTAAAAGGTATCGAGTTTATAGGGTCTGAAGAAAGAAACTCTCTTTATTTTATTAACCTGGTAGGTCTGGATTCTGATGCTCAGGATGCAACATTTACCAACATCCTGGTAGACAATTGCATTATTAGAAATACTATAAATAGTGTAATAAGAGGCAACAGGGGAGCGGCCAACGGCCATAAAATTGAAGATGTTATATTTACCAATACAATGGTGCTTGATAACAAAGGTTCTGGCTGGACTACATTTACCATTGACAAGCTTGAGTTTAAGAAGTTTGAACTATTGAACTCAACCTTTCATAACCTGGGCCGTGCCTTTATAAGCTTTGGTACTGCTATGACGATCACTAGCAACCCTAAAATTACCATCAAAGGCTGTACAATACACAACTTCGGTAATGAAGGTAGAAACCAGATCCTGTTTGATGCAAATGCTAACCCTGTTGATTTGGTAATACAAAACAATATTATTGCTAATACTCCTCAGCCAGGAGGCAGTGTAGGTGCTAGTTTGTTCAGAGCTTCTGCAGCAAATACCACCATTACGTTTACGCATAACAACTTATTTAATGTAACCAATGGTGCAAACCCTGCGGTTGCATTAACTACTCCAAGCAATGCAAACCCTGCCAATAACAGAGATATTAACTTAGGCTGGTCAGCTACAACCAGAGATTTCAGACTACCTGCCGGCTCTGAATTGAGAACTGCTGGAACAGGTGGAGTACCTATGGGCGATCCACGTTGGGCATTCTAATGGTGAGCAGGTTTGTATTATAACAAACAATTGTAGAGCAACTATTTTGTCAGCCCGGCATACACTTATGTATGCCGGGCTATTTTTTTGATGCCTGTTAAAGCGATCAACCAAAAAAATAACCCAAAAAGAGTATCAGGGTAGCTGGTTTTACCTCTGTTCTGGCAGAGTAGTATGCACTTAAAACAACCTTTAACCCTTACCCAAAAGTTACCCATATGATTAGAATTTCTACGTTAACGTTTTATTTATCATTGTGCCTGCTTTTGCTACCAATGTTAGGTATACAGGCCTTTGCCAATGACCTGGTTGTAGCCAAAGATGGTACAGGCAACTTTACATCTGTACAAGAGGCTATTAATGCAGCACCTGCTGGCCGAACTACTCCATATGTTATTTTTATCAAAAATGGGGTATACAAAGAAAAAATTACAGTACCATCCACCAAATCATTTATAACGCTTATAGGCGAAAGTGTAGCCAATACCATTTTAACTTACGATGCAGGAGCAAGTACATTAAATAGTAGTGGAGTCTCCTGGGGAACATTGGGGTCTGCCAGTTTTACAGTGAGTGCTACAGATTTTACTGCAATTAATATAACGTTTGAGAATACCTTTGGCGATGGCTCCCAGGCTGTAGCATTGGTGGCCAATGTTGACAGAGCCGCTTTTAAAAATTGTAGGTTTTTAGGTAACCAGGACACCCTTTATACCAGAGGCACCGGAACCAGGCATTATTTTAAAAACTGCTATATAGATGGCAATGTTGATTTTATTTTTGGAAGCTCAATAGCGTTGTTTGATGACTGTATTGTTTATGCAAAAGCAAGGCCCAATACCGGATCTTCTTTTATTACAGCAGCTAATACGCCTGCCGGCCAAAGCTATGGCTATGTATTTAGAAATGCTGTTCTGCCAGCTAACCCTGGAACTACCTTATATGCCCTTGGCAGGCCTTGGCAAAACACAAGCTCAAGTAACCCTGTGGCGCACAACAAAACAGTTTTTATCAACTCTGTAATGAGCCGGAGCATCCGCCCGGAAGGATGGCAGCCTTGGGACGCAACTACTTATACCGATCTTATTTATTATGGCGAACATAAAAGCCGTTATTTTAGTGGTGAGCTTTTAAATACAAACCAGCGCTTGGCTTGGACCAAGCAATTAAGTGAAGAAGAGGCTGCTACATATACTATAGCAAATATGTTTGGAGATTGGGACCCTTGCCAGGCCCATGCTTCTTTGTGTGCAGCCACTACACCAGAAATAGCAGTTTCGAATTTCAGAGCTGCTAAGGGAGCTACTAACACGAACATAGACTTCAACATCAGCTGGCCCAGTAATGCTATAAAGTTCGAGTTGTTCCGCTCATCTGACATGGTTATGTTTGAAAAGATCAATGAACTTACTTCTCTAACAGATACGACTTTTAATTTTCAGTTTACAGATGCTTTGCCCCCGGCAGGTGCAAAATATCAGTATTATGTTCAGGCCTCTAAAGAGGGTATGCCAAGCCATAGAACAGCTACTGTAGAAGTTTCGAGCGCACCTACAATAACCCTAACCGGGCAAATGGCCGATTTTATACAGTACATGAATGGCCCATCTGCAACAAGAACTTATACAGTTGCTGCTGTTAATTTAACCAGTACCCTGGCCATTACTCCGCCTGTACATTATGAGGTTACTTCAAACGGTGGTACAACCTGGCATACTGCTGCCTCTCCTTTGGTACTAAGCCCGGTAAATAATACGATCCCTGCTACAACCATTGGGGTAAGGCTTAATGCAACCGAAGCTGGCAGTTATACTGGAAGCATAGTACATAGTTCAGAAGGAGCCCCTACGCGCAACATAGATGTAAGTGGCAGTAAAGTAAATGAAATGGCTAAAGTATCGGCTACCTTGCAGCATTGGCCTCTTACCTCTAACCAAGCCGATAGTGCTGCTGTAAGACATGCCGGGATTGTGGCAAGTATGCCTACTTTCCAGGCTTTAATGGTCTCCAATGGAACAACTGTTGCAGCCATCCCTGCCTATTCTGCCAGGTTTGGACAAGCCTTTGGTGTAACAGCAGCAGGAGAGTGGGGGACTTCCAGTCCTGTAAATGGGCCTGGAAGCACGTTAAACCGCAATTATTATGAACAATTTACGATCAGTGCAGCTCCAGGCCAGAATTTCAGGGTAGACTCCTTGCTGTTGACAGCTGCCTTCTATAATTCTTCCAGTAATACACGGGTAGGCATTGCCTACTCAAAATCAGGTTTTGAGGGCAATGATCTGGGCAGTGAGGTTACTGCAGGCACAGGCCCCGGTGGTTCCATAGATTTTGTAACTAATGGTGGTTTTGTTAAAGCTGTTCCTTTAGCTAACCAGACCTCAAGTTTAACCAACACCTATCGTCTTGAGCTTGCTGGTGCGCAAGGCATTACCTTAAATGGAGGTGAAACCTTAACCATTCGCTTGTATTTTAGTTGTGGTAGTTCCAGTGCAGGCAGGTACGCTATGTTAAAAAATATTATGCTGAAAGGGGAGAGCCTGGTTGCTACTTCTTTACCTTTTACAACAAATACAACTACTCTTGCTGTATATCCAAATCCAACAGCAGCACAAGCAGTGGTTAATCACCCTAAAGCTGCAACTGGTGCACAAATAGAGGTTTATGCATTTAATGGTGTTAAAATAGCTACAATTCCATGCGAGCCCGGTAACACAACTACCCCAATATCTATCGGGGGCTTTAAAACAGGTAACTATCTTCTTGTGTATACAGATCAGGCCCAGCGCTTTACAACTAAAATTATTAAGTATTGATATTTGTATAACAACAGGCCGGTCAGTAACCGGCCTGTTGTATATTAGCAATTTAAACAGAAAAGTGATGAAGCTTATTTCCTGCTGCCTCTTATTCTTATTAAGCCTGGGCACTACATTATATGCCCAGCAAAGTTACGATTTTGTTGTAGCCAAAGATGGTACCGGTGATTTTACAACGGTGCAAGAGGCTATTAATGCTGTGCCGGATTTCAGAAAAAAACCAACAAGGATTTTTATAAAAACTGGGATATACAAAGAAAAGCTGATCCTGCCCACGTCTAAAACAGGGGTGCATTTTATTGGAGAAGAGGTAAGCAAAACTGTTTTAACATATGATGACTTTGCATCTAAGAAAAACAGGTTCGGAGAAGATCTTGGCACTACAGGTTCTTCGAGTTTTTTTGTTTTTGGCGATGATTTTACAGCCGAGAACCTAACATTTGAAAACTCTGCCGGGCCAGTTGGACAAGCAGTAGCCATACGTGTAGAAGGTGACCGTGCTACGTTTATCAATTGCCGCTTTTTGGGCAACCAGGATACTTTATATACTTATGGTGAAAGGAGCCGGCAGTATTATAAAAAATGCTACATTGAGGGTACTGTTGATTTTATATTCGGTTGGTCTACAGCGGTTTTTGAGGATTGTGTTATTTTTTGCAAAAATAGCGGTTACATAACAGCCGCCTCTACGCCGGAAACATCGCGCTTTGGTTATGTTTTTTTTAATTGCAATATAACTGGAAGTGCCCCTGAAAGCTCGTTTTACCTGGGCCGGCCCTGGAGGCCACATGCTAAAGTGGTGTTTATAGACTGCCGTTTAGGTAAACAAATAAAGCCGGAAGGATGGCATAACTGGGGCAAAGAAAGCAATGAATCTACAGCCTTTTTTGCTGAATATAACAACAGCGGCCCTGGATATACACCTGCTAAACGAGTGGCCTGGTCTAAACAACTCACCTCGCAGGAGGCTCAAAAGTATTCGTTAAGCACCATATTCGGTGACTGGGTGCCAGCCACTGGTAATTCTGTTAAATAGATTTTTAAAAATTTAATTTATTTTTTTAGTAACAATGAGTATCCTGAACAAGAAGTATGTCTCTATTGAGGTAAATACTACTTGCCGTTTTTCTGATAAACAGTAGCCAGTTCTACAACAGAAAAATGATTTACCACAGTATACTCACTATGAAACACCTTTATCGTATAGTCGCTTCCCTTTGCTTTGCATTTGTTGTTTGCCAGGCAGAACCTGTGCAGGCTCAACAGCTTGCCTTTCCTGGTGCCGAGGGCTTTGGACGTTTTACCACAGGCGGCAGGGGGGGAGCCGTAATTGAAGTTACCAACCTGAACGATAGCGGGCCAGGCAGTTTAAGAGCTGCGGTTACTGCCTCAGGGCCCAGAACAATTGTTTTTAAAGTGGCAGGAACCATTCATTTATTAACCGATTTAAGGATCCGTAATGGTAACTTGACCATTGCCGGGCAAACCGCCCCTGGAGGAGGTATTTGTACCAAAGGGGGTATGGTAATAGTGGATGCAGATAATGTTATTATCCGCTATATGCGTTTCAGGCCAGGAGATATTTCTGATGGTGAGCCCGATGCACTATGGGGGCGTAACCGCAAAGACATTATTATAGACCATTGTTCTATGAGTTGGGCAGTAGATGAAGTGGGTAGCTTTTATGATAATACCAACTTTACCATGCAATGGTGTATTTTGAGCGAAAGCCTTTTTGAATCGCAGCACAATAAGGGTCGGCACGGATACGGCGGTATATGGGGTGGCCATGGCGCAACATTTCATCATAATATCCTGGCTCACCATTCTAGCCGAAACCCTCGCTTTAACGGTAGTCGCTATACCAAGCGCCCCGACCTGGAGTTGGTTGACCACCGCAACAATGTTATTTATAACTGGATTAACAGCTCTATGGGAGGTGAGGCTGGTAGCCATAATATGGTAGCGAACTACTATAAATTTGGTCCGGCTACAAATACTGGCTCCATACGGCATCGCATTGTGTCTCCTGGCTTTACAGATGCAGATCCATTAGGCAAATGGTACATTGCTGATAATTTTGTAACTGGAAACACGACTGTAACTACCAACAACTGGAATGGAGGAGTGCAGGGACTAACAGCTTCTCAACTTGAACAGGCAAGAGCCTTAGAGCCTTTTCCTTTTGCACCGGTACATACCCAGACTGCGCAGGAGGCTTTTTTAAGTGTGCTGGAAAATGCCGGAGCTACTTTGCCCCGCCGCGATATAGTTGATGCCAGGATCATGGAAGAAGTACGTACCGGTACAGCTACCTTTGGTGGTGTGCATGGCGCTGGCAGAGGGATAATTGATTCACAGGAAACCGTTGGAGGATGGCCTGAACTTATGCTGGAAACAGATGCACCTGCACCTCTAGATACAGATAAAGATGGTATGCCCGATGCCTGGGAACTTCAGTATGGATTAAATCCCAATGATCCGGCAGACAGAAATGGAGATAATAATGGAGATGGGTATACAAACCTGGAAGAATACCTGAACGGACGTTCACCGAATGCAGTACCTACCAGCCTTGAAGTAAGAACACAGAAAGCAGACCTTGAAGTTTATCCTAACCCATTTAACGAATCGGTTACCTTTTCATTTTCTGTACATAGCCCGGCACCTGTACAGTTGGAAATTTTTGATATAACAGGGAAGAAAGTTGCAACGCTAGTAAATGATGCACTGCAGGCAGGGCATTACAAGGTAAACTGGAGCGGAAAAAGCCAGCAAGGCCTTATGCTAAGCGAAGGTATTTACCTGTATAGTTTACAGATTGGTGCTAATAAGCTTGTGCAAAAGATAGTTCTGTCACGATAAGGCTATCTATTGCACAATATTTCGGAAATAAAGTCATTATAACAATCTACACCTGCCTTATGCAAAAAAAGTATATTACCATTGGTCTAGTATGTTTATTAGGTTGCCAGCGGGCAAATATCCCAACAGGTATAAGTTCTGTTCAGGCCCCGGTTCAAGAGATATCTAAGGTTTGGGTGGCTGATAATGGAGATGGCACTTATAAAAATCCAATTCTGTTTGCAGATTACTCAGATCCGGACGCCTGCAGGGTAGGAGACGATTTTTATATGACATCTTCCAGTTTTAATTCAGTGCCGGGGCTACAGATCCTGCATTCAAAAGACCTGGTAAACTGGAACCTTATTGGGTATGCTTTGGATCGCCTGCCTCCCTTTGATCATTTTGCAAAACCGCAACATGGCAACGGTGTATGGGCGCCTTCCATAAGGCATCATAAAGGAGAATTTTACATTTATTGGGGCGATCCGGATTTTGGTATCTATATGGTAAAAACCAAAAACCCTTCTGGGCCATGGGAGGCCCCTGTATTGGTGAAGGCAGGAAAAGGATTAATTGACTCGTGCCCTCTATGGGACGATGACGGCAATGCCTACCTGGTACACGGTTGGGCAGGTAGCCGTGCAGGAATCAAGAGCATCCTGACTATTAATAAAATGAACAGGGAAGGTACTAAAGTAGTAGACGAAGGTGTAATTGTGTTTGACGGGCATGAAAAACACCCAACTGTTGAAGGACCTAAGTTCTATAAGCGCAACGGCTACTATTATATTATGGCGCCTGCAGGAGGCGTAGCTACTGGTTGGCAGTTAGTGCTTCGTTCTAAAAATATTTATGGTCCATACGAAGAAAAGATTGTAATGGACCAGGGTAATACACACGTAAATGGCCCTCACCAGGGCGCCTGGGTAGATACCCCATCTGGCGAACATTGGTTTCTGCATTTCCAGGACATAGATGCTTATGGCCGTGTTGTACATCTGCAGCCTGTAAACTGGGTAAACGGTTGGCCGGTAATAGGTATCGATAAAGATGGTGATGGAAAAGGAGAGCCTGTGCTGACCCATAAAAAGCCTAATGTTAGCAAAACCTATGCTATTTCCACCCCTGCAGAAACAGATGAGTTTAATGAACCTAGGTTGGGCTTGCAGTGGCAGTGGCACGCAAACCCTAAAGCAACATGGGCTTTTGCAAATGCTACCAAAGGCACACTTCGCCTGTACACAGATCAACTACCAGAAAATTTTAAGAACTATTGGGATGTACCCAATCTGTTGTTGCAAAAATTTCCGGCAGAAACCTTTACTGTTACTACAAAACTAAGTTTTCATCCCAATCCAAAGCTACAAAACGAACGCACAGGCCTTATTATAATGGGCGAGAGTTATGCTTATCTTTCTTTGGTTAGTAAAGCGGATGGTATTTACCTGGCTTATACTACTGTAGAGCGGGCTGATAAAGGCAACACTGAAAAGCAAGAGCTTATTGGTAAGCTCAATGGCAATGAGGCACAACTAAGGGTGCAGGTAGACAAAGGGGCTAGGTGCCAGTTTAGCTATAGCGAAGATGGTAGCCAGTTCAAAAATGCAGGAAGTGTATTTACAGCAGTACCTGGCCGATGGATTGGTGCCAAAGTGGGTTTATTTGCCACACGCGAAGACAAAATTAATGATTCCGGATATGCAGATTACGACTGGTTCAGGATTACAAACAAAGCTTCTCTTTAATACAGAAACAGAAAATACTATATTATGAATATTAATTCCATACACAAGTACTTTGGAATACTGGTTGTAGCAAGTGCGCTTCAGTTTTCCTGCCAGTCACAAATGTCTGCCCCGGCTTCATCTGCCTCAGCAAACGCTGCTTCTCAAACAACTAACCCTGCTAGAAACAGCGTAGCAGAACGGCTTGCTCAGGTATATGAAGGTATAGAGTTTAAGATGCCACGCGTAGCAGAGCCTAGTTTCCCAGCTTATAGAGTAAGTATAACAGAGTTTGGAGCTATTGGAGATGGTTTAACAAAAAATACAGAAGCATTTGAAAAAGCAATAGCACATGTTGCTGCAAAGGGAGGCGGTACTGTTGTTATACCAAGGGGTATGTGGTACACCGGTCCTATTGTGCTAAAAAGTAATATCAACCTGCATGCAGAGGCAGGGGCTCTGGTAACCTTTAGCAAAGATTTTAAAGATTACCCGCTTATCAAAACAAGCTTTGAGGGGCTTAATACATACCGCTGCCTTTCTCCTATCTCAGGGAATAACCTCGAAAATATTGCAATTACCGGTACTGGTACTTTTGATGGAAACGGTGATGCCTGGCGCCCTGTAAAGAAAAGCAAGCTTACTGATGCGCACTGGAAGAGCCTTGTTAAATCGGGTGGTGTGTTAAGTGATGACGGAAAAACCTGGTACCCATCTGAAATCTCGAAGAAAGGAGATGGCAAGGATAATTTTAACGTGCCTAATTTTAAAACTAAAGAAGAGTTCGAAGCTGTAAAAGATTACCTGCGCCCTGTATTGCTGAGCCTTGTAAGTTGTAAAAAGGTATTGCTGGATGGCCCTACCTTCCAAAACTCTCCTGCCTGGAACCTGCATCCGCTAATGTGCGAAGATATTATACTTCGTAACCTGAATGTACGTAATCCATGGTATTCTCAAAATGGGGATGGGCTAGACCTTGAATCATGTAAAAATGCCTTGATCTATGACAATACCTTTGATGTTGGAGATGATGCCATCTGTTTTAAGTCAGGTAAAGACAAAGACGGCCGTGAAAGAGGTGTAGCTACTGAAAATGTAATTGTTAAAAACTGTGTAGTATACCATGGCCATGGTGGTTTTGTAGTAGGTAGTGAAATGTCTGGTGGCGTAAAGAATGTACACGTATCTGGATGTACTTTTATGGGTACCGATATTGGGTTGCGCTTTAAGAGTACCCGTGGCAGGGGTGGAGTAGTAGAGAATATCTATATCTCCGAAATTGATATGATCAATATTCCTACAGAGGCTATTAGCTTTAACTTATTTTATGGAGGTAACTCGCCCGTACTGGAAGAAGATCAGAAAGCTAGTACAGAAGCCAGGGATGAGCGTTTGCTTCCTGTTACAGAAGAGACGCCTTCATTCAAAAATATTTATATGAAAAATATCAGAGTGGCTGGTGCTAACCAGGCAGTTGCCCTGCAGGGATTGCCGGAAATGAACCTAAAGGGGGTGAAAATTGAAAATGCTGTGCTAAAAGCTAAAAAAGGAATTACCTCTATTGATGCTGATGGTATTGAACTGGTAAATGTAAAAGTTATCCAGGAGCAAGGCCCTGCTTTAACCTTGTACAACAGCAAGCGGATTACTGTAAATGGCCTTGTATTTCCGGCCGGTAAAGAAGCTGGTGTAAAAGTAATGGGCAAGCTTTCTGAAGGGATCAAGTTATACAAAAAAGACTTCAATAACCTGGCTGCACAGTTACAACAGAGCAGCGATGTGCCTGCTAGTGCAGTACGTTTAGACTAATTTTATTTCAATACGAAAAGAGGGTATTTGCATCAGGCAAGTACCCTCTTTTCCATCATAACCAGCGTACCAATAAAATGAAAAAAAGTATTATTAGCCTCATTATTATTGCTTTAATTCCCTTGGTTAGTTTCATTTCCAAAAAAGAAATTGTTTTTCACCTGGTTGGCGATTCTACCGTGGCAGATAAACCCTATGGAAAAGGAAACCCAGAAAAAGGGTGGGGCCAGGTTTTTCCGCTTTATTTTAAAGAGGGGGTTAAGATTGTAAACCATGCTGTAAATGGGCGTAGCACCAAAAGCTTCAGAGATGAAGGCCGCTGGGATAAAGTGCTACAAGTACTTAAAAAAGGAGAGTATGTGCTTATTGAGTTTGGACACAACGATCAGAAAACAGAAGACCCTGCCCGCTTTGCTGCACCTGATACCGATTATAAAGCCAACCTTGAGCGGTATATTACCGAAATAAAAGCAAAAGGAGCCATACCAGTACTTGCTACACCAATAGCCCGCAGAAAATTTGATGAAAGTGGACAGCTAGTAGATACTCATGGTCGCTATCCTGAGGTAGTGCGTGAGTTAGCTGCCAAAGAAGGTGTTGCCCTGCTGGATTTGCATAAGCAAACCAATGCTCTGCTGGCCCGCCTGGGCGAAGAACGTTCAAAAGGGTTATTTCTGCACCTGGCACCCGGTGATTACGAGACATTACCCGAAGGTAAAGCAGACGATACCCACCTTTCGGCAAATGGTGCCTTTCGGGTATGCGACCTGGTAGTAGAAGAATTAAAAACTTCGCTACCTCAGTTCACAGCCTATCTTAAAAAGTAAACCAGGTTCTTATCTAGCAGGAATTGATGGTGATGATTTGATTCTTTACTTCTACACAACGATGCGCAAAACTATAGTTAAAGTATTTTATGTATGGACTGCCTTAGCTTGTATGGCATTTTTGCCTTTTAAACAAAAGGAAGTTACCGTTTTCCTGATTGGAGACTCTACAGTAGCAGATTATACGCTGGAAAACGATTATATGAGCAAACGACATCCTATTGCTGGCTGGGGACAGGTGTTTCAGCCTTTTTTGTCGGGTGACAGTCTAATTAAATTAAAACATATAATTAAAGCCAATAAAGCTGTAGTGGCGGATAAAGCAAAAGGAGGGCGCAGTACACGTACTTTTTTTGAGGAAGGCCGCTGGGCAGAAATTTATAAAGTACTCCGGAAAAATGACCTGGTACTCATACAATTCGGGCATAATGATGCATCGGTTGAAAAAACAGAGCGCTATGTAACAGTACAGGGATACAAAGAGTTTTTACGGTTATATGTAAACCAGGCACGCGAAAAAGGTGCGTTACCCATTTTACTTACCCCTGTTGCCAGAAACTACCCCTGGAAAGAAGGAAGGCTTACTAATGTACATGGTGATTATCCTCAGGCAGTAAAAGAGGTAGCGCAGGAGTTACAAGTCCCCCTGATTGACCTGAACCAGTTATCGATGGATTTCTTTACTACCAAAGGACAAGAATATGTTCGGGATCATTATTTTATGAATTTACCTGCCGGTAAATACGAAGCTTACCCGGAAGGTTTAAAAGATAATACACACTTCCAGCCAGAAGGTGCAGAAGAAGTTGCCAGGTTAGTATATGAGGCTATGCAAAAGCTCACAATACCAGTGCTTGCTAAAAATAAGTCTTAGAGGCTATAAGAATAAAGATTGCCGATATGATAAAAAATTTACGATCTGTTGCATGGCTAATCAGTATCATTTGCCTGGCAAGTGCCTGCCAGAGTAAGATTTTGGACGGGCATACAGCAGGTTATGCACCTATTGAAGAGCCTGTGGAGGCTTTTCCAGGTGCGGAAGGCTTTGGTAAATTTACCTCTGGCGGCAGAGGAGGAAGGGTAATCTACGTAACCAAGCTAGTAGATAATGGCAGTGAAGGAACCCTCAGGCATGCAATTAATCAAACTGGTGCCAGAACGATTTTATTTAAGGTTTCGGGTACTATTGCCCTACAATCCAGCCTTTCCATTAATTCTGGTAGCCTTACCATTGCAGGTCAGACTGCTCCAGGCGATGGCATTACACTTAAAAATTACCCTGTTACCATAAATGCAAGTAATGTTATTATTCGCTTCATCCGTTTCCGGATGGGCGATGAAGCAGGGCAGGAAGGTGATGCCCTTGGTGGGCGTGGTCAAAAAAACATATTGATTGACCATTGCTCTATGAGCTGGTCAACTGACGAGTGTGTGTCGTTTTATGGTAATGAAAATTTTACCCTGCAATGGTGTATAATTTCTGAAAGCCTGCGCAATGCGGTGCATACCAAAGGGGCCCACGGCTACGGAGGTATTTGGGGTGGCCGATTTGCCTCATTTCATCATAACCTGTTGGCCCACCACGATAGCCGCAACCCTCGGCTTGGCGAAGCAGCAGGTAAAAGCTATGCCCTTACCAACCTGGTAGATCTCAGAAATAACGTAATTTATAACTGGGGAAATAATAGTGCATACGGAGGAGAAGCCATGAATGTAAATATTGTTAACTGTTATTATAAACCGGGTCCTGCTACAGTAAAAGCAGACCGGATATTATCAATTGACAAGAATAAGATTAAGGGTACGGAGGTGTATGATAGTTGGGGCAAGTATTTTATAGAGGGCAATGTGGTAGAAGGCAGCTCCTCTGCTACAGAAGATAACTGGTCTTATGGAGTATATAACCAGTTTCATAATTCTTATGGTGCCATTAGCAGCGCAGAAAAGACAGCAATGCGTAAAGATAAGCCACATGCTATACACAAAAATGTTTTAACGCATACCGCCTCCCAGGCCTATCAGTTAGTGCTGGCTTATGCTGGCGCTTCATTAAAGCGCGATGCAGTAGACCTACGAATAGTTGATAATGTTGAAAAAGGAAATTTTACTTACCCTGGCTCCAAGGGAAGCAAAAACGGAATAATAGATAGTCAGGAGGACGTGGGTGGATGGCCAGTATTACACACACTACCTGCACCAGCAGATACAGATGGTGATGGTATGCCGGATCAATGGGAAAAAGCCCACAAACTGGATCCAACATCTTCAAAAGATCAGCATCTGCATACCCTGGATCCGAAGTTTAGTAACCTTGAGGTTTATTTAAACTCCCTGGTAAAGGCTCTTATGGAAAGTAAAAGCCAGCAGCTATAACATTTTGTTTTATTAAAGCAGACGGCTATAAACAAACGAGGCTGAGTTGGTTTTACCCGGCTCAGCCTCTTTACCTATGGCTCAAGTTTTTGTTGCGATAAAAACTTTTATGTTAAATAGGGTTTGTTCTTATAAAGAAACGCCTCTTTTCCATGGAATAAAGTCATCCTGGTTAAGCAGCATAGCTTTTGTTTTTGTTCGTCCGCTGGCAACATCAATTATATATTCCAGTATTTCTTCACCCATCTGCTCGATCGTTTTTTCACCTGAAATTACAGGCCCCGTATTGATGTCAATAATATCGGGCATTCTTTCGGCTAGTTTGGTATTTGATGATAATTTAACTACTGGTGTAACCGGGTTGCCGGTAGGAGTACCCAAACCAGTTGTAAACAGTATAATATTTGCGCCAGAGCCTGCCATGGCTGTTGTGCTTTCAACATCATTTCCAGGGGTACAAAGCAGGTTTAAACCAGGCTTGTTTACATACTCAGCATAATCAAGTACATCTACAATAGGAGAGGTGCCACCTTTTTTAGCAGCGCCAGCCGACTTCATAGCGTCTGTTATAAGGCCATCTTTTATGTTTCCTGGCGAAGGGTTCATGTCAAAGCCAGAACCTGCTGCCACAGCCGCATTAGAGTAAGCACGCATTAAGCTGGTAAAACGCTCGGCACTCTCGTTAGTAGTACATCTGTTGATCAGGTCTTGCTCTACGCCGCACAGTTCAGGAAACTCTGACAAGATAGATGAGCCTCCCAGCGCTACCAGTAAATCAGAAGCATGGCCTACAGCAGGGTTAGCAGATATACCAGAAAAGCCATCGGAGCCACCACATTCCAAGCCAATTACAAGCTTACTAAGCGGGGCTGGCTTGCGTTCAATTTTATTAGCTTCTACCAGGGCCAGGAAGGTACGCTTAATGGCATTGGTTAGTAACTCCTGTTCGGTTCCTTCTTTTTGCTGCTCCAGCACAATAAGTGGTTTAGCAAAATTAGGGCTAATGGCTTCGATACGTTGGTTTAAAATACCAACCTGAGCGTTCTGGCAGCCCAGGCTAAGTATGGTTGCGCCTGCTACGTTAGGGTTATTTATATAGCCTGCTAATAAGGCACAGAGCATATCAGAATCCTGGCGAATGCCACCACATCCACCATTGTGGGTCAAAAACTTTATACCATCTATGTTTGGAAATACCTTTGAGCTGCCTGATACAGATACAGGGTTAGGCTTAGTAGTTTCAACAGCATCCAGGTTGCCGGCTTTATAAAGCTTTACCAGGTCTTGTACATAGCTTTTGTACGTATCGGGCGTACTAAAGCCCAGTTCTTCCATAAAAGCTTGTTTAATAACATCCACATTGCGGTTTTCGCAGAATACAAGTGGTATTACCAGCCAATAGTTGGCTGTACCTACTTGCCCGTCAGCACGGTGGTAACCCATAAAAGTGGTACCAATCCACTTGCTTACATCAGGGGCAGTCCATGTTTCTGTTTTGTTTTTTCCAGCATAGGTAGATGCCTTGTGCTTCACATTCTGGGTTGACAGGGCGCCTCCATTTGGTATGTTCTGCATAGCCTTGCCTACCAGTGTGCCATACATTACAATTTCTTCTTCCTGGGCTATGGTATTGATAGCAAACTTGTGCTTAGCCGGTACATCATTTACCAGGGTTATGGTAGTACCATCATATTGTACCTGTTCGCCAGCCTTCAAATCTGTGAGGGCTACGAGTACATTATCCTGAGGGTGGATTTTTAAAATTTTATTTGACATAGGTGTATAAAATCGAGGTCAAGCAATCGATTGCACAAGTTAGCAAATTTTGAGAATATAAAAGGGGTTGCCGGTAATTTTTTTATTTCGTTATTTAATAATTTGATTAACAGTATGTTTACAATAAAAAATAGCCTCTGCAAATACGTAAAAACTATTTGCAGAGGCCAAAAAAAAGTGTAGTAAACGGTCTTTGTTTACTTTAAAGAGCGTTGAATCATGCGCAATCGATGAAGTTCTTTTGCGTTAATTGTACCATCAGCAGCAATTATTTCTTCTAAGTCATTTAATAAGCTGCTTTTATCCATCCCCATACTGCTCAGGTTGGTGCAGTAATTACTTATAAATTCTGCAATTTCATTTTCATTATGAGCACTGATTTCTTCTAAAACTTCCTGAAGATATTTTTGAGGAAGCTTATAGCGGTAATTGGTTTTTAGGTCAAATTTATCAAGGATCAGTTTCTCTTCTTCAGATACGATAGGTGCATTTGCATCTGCCTTTGCCACACTGATGTAAAGATAGAGCATGTAATGCGCCCATTCCCACTTTTCTTGTATTGCTCTGTGATTAATCATTTGGTGTATTAAGTATATGTCCTGATAAACAGTATGTAAAACTGCTTATTTTAAAATTTATTTGACGTATGCTTATCGTGATGATAAATACACATGTAATAATAATAAAAATTATGCCAAATAATAGTAATACTATTACGCGTGTTCAAAAAATAAGCCCGGTACTTACGGTACCGGGCTTTATTAACAGGAAGTGATGTGCTATTACATCATGCCACCCATACCGCCACCCATTGGAGGCATAGCAGGCTCCTTATCTTCAGGATCATCGCCAATTACACACTCAGTAGTAAGTAGTAATGAAGCGATAGAAGCTGCATTCTCAAGAGCAAGACGGGTTACTTTAGTTGGGTCAATTACACCGGCTTCAAACATGTTCTCATACTTGTCATCACGGGCATTGTAACCAAAGTCAGTCTTACCTTCTTTAATTCTGTTAATTACTACAGAAGCTTCGCCACCTGCGTTGTTAACAATAGTTCTTAAAGGAGCTTCAATAGCAGTTCTTATGATGTTAACACCAATAGCTTCATCTTCATTGCGTGTTTCTACACTGTCAAGGGCTTCAATAGCTCTGATCAGGGCAACACCACCACCAGGAACTACACCTTCTTCAACGGCCGCTCTTGTAGCATGTAGTGCATCATCTACACGGTCTTTCTTCTCTTTCATTTCTACTTCAGTAGCAGCACCAATGTAAAGGATAGCTACACCACCAGAAAGCTTGGCAAGACGCTCCTGCATTTTCTCTCTGTCGTAGTCAGAAGTAGTGTTTTCCATCTGCGCTTTGATCTGGTTAACGCGGCCAGTAATTTCTTCTGAGCTACCAGCACCGTTTACAACAGTGGTGTTGTCTTTATCGATAATCACTTTCTCAGCAGTACCCAGGTACTCAAGCGTAGCGTTTTCCAGTTTAAAGCCTCTTTCTTCAGAGATAACTTGTCCGCCAGTCAGGATAGCAATGTCTTCAAGCATAGCTTTTCTTCTGTCGCCAAAGCCAGGAGCTTTAACTGCAGCTACTTTCAAAGCACCACGGATCTTGTTAACAACAAGTGTAGCAAGTGCTTCGCCATCTACATCTTCAGCAATGATTACAAGCGGCTTGCCAGTCTGAGCAACTTGCTCAAGTACAGGAAGAAGCTCTTTCATTGAAGATACTTTCTTATCATAAATCAGGATGAAAGGTCTGTCAAGTTCAGCTTCCATCTTTTCTGTGTTAGTTACAAAGTAAGGAGAAAGGTAGCCTCTGTCAAACTGCATACCTTCTACAGTTTTTACTTCAGTTTCAGTACCTTTTGCTTCTTCAACAGTAATTACACCGTCTTTGCCTACTTTGTCCATAGCGTCAGCAATCATTTTACCGATTTCGCTATCGCTGTTTGCAGAGATGGTAGCAACCTGTGCAATCTCGTTAGAGTTGCTTATTTTTTTAGACTGAGTCTTAAGGTGAGAAACCACGGCAGCAACAGCCTTGTCAATACCACGCTTCAGGTCCATTGGGTTAGCACCTGCTGTTACGTTTTTAATACCAGTGGTAAAGATCGCCTGGGTAAGAACAGTAGCAGTAGTAGTACCGTCACCAGCCATGTCAGCAGTTTTAGAAGCAACTTCTTTTACCAGCTGAGCACCCATGTTCTCGATTGGGTCTTTTAATTCTATGTCTTTCGCTACAGTTACACCATCTTTAGTGATAGCAGGAGCACCAAATTTCTTGTCAAGGATAACGTTTCTTCCTTTAGGACCAAGGGTAACTTTCACGGCATCAGCCAGGGTGTCAACACCTTTTTTCAGCTTTTCTCTGGCTGATGTATCAAAATAGATCTTCTTAGACATAATGTTTAATTTTTAGTTTGGGTTTTAACTATTACCTGAATGTTAGATAATGTGTTAGTAGCACAGGCAAAGCTCCTATGCAATATTGGGTTGTATTAGATTACAGCAAAAATGTCAGTTTCGCGCATGATCAGGTAGTCTACACCGTCTACATTTAGCTCAGTGCCTGAGTATTTGCCGTAGAGAACAGTATCGCCAACTTTTACAGTCAGGGGCTCATCTTTCTTTCCGCTTCCTACTGCTACAATTTCACCTCTTTGTGGCTTTTCTTTAGCAGTATCAGGAATGATAAGACCTGAAGCAGTTTTCTCTTCAGCAGCAGCAGGCTTTACTAGAACTCTGTCTGCAAGGGGTTTGATGTTTACAGTTGACATTGTTGTAACATTAAGGGTTTAGTTGATAATGTTCTTTTAGTTGGAAAGCTCACTAGCTGAACTTTCATAGTTCCTCTATATGCATTTGTTATGCCAGTACCTAAAAGAGGGGTTTCTGGCCATAAAATCAGACAAAATTTCAAATTGACAAGCTTTGTAGGCTTTGCGGATTCTGCCAGCCTGTAAAAGTGTCAGAGTATGTATGAATGATGATTAGGAGGCATGTAATATATTTATGGATAACAACATGAAAAGAGGCCCCGTATTTGTATTACTACACACATGCTTACAAATGGTAAATTCTGTGTATAGCGCTGTCGCTTGACTTAGATTTGGTATATACTTATCTATATGCACAAAAAATTTTGAATATATGAAAAAACTGGATCAGCATTGGCTTACCCAAGGCATTATTGATTTTGAATATAAGAAGTATATGTTAATGTCATACTTCCAGGAGGTTAGTAAGAGCTTTGGCAGTGTCAGGCTTTACCCGGCACTATCTGACCTTGTGTTCCATTACCAGAACCTGGTTACGGTAAAGCAAAATAAACAATTGTTGTACGAGAATTTTCCGAAAGAGATATCCAGGTCAGATTTTAAAAAATTGACCCTGGTATATAAAGAATTAATCCTGGATGATAAGATAATGACAGAGCTTGAGGACATCCTGTCATATGCGATTCCGGAATTTAAAAAGCACCTGGAAGAAGGAAAAGATATTTACCAGTATATAGAGCAGAATATTGACATAAGCCCCGTAGGCATTACACCATTGCGGAATGAAGAAGGCTACGTGTTTTTACGCATGCCTAATGTACGCGATACAGATATATACGAGTACCAGGTTTCTATTTTTGAAAGCGCAAAGGAAAAATATAGGGGAATTCATATGAGGCATGTGGAGTCCATAAAAAAAAGCCTGGGCTTTACATACGAAACCATGAAAATTGATCTTATACGCAGGCATGGCAAGCTGCCAAACCCTGCTACTTATTTGATTGAGTCCAGGGTGAACTGCCCGGTTGAGGAAACTTTATTGCCTGTTGCCAAAAGATTGTTGATGAAACATATTGGTACCATGGCTGCTTAACCGAGATATAAAGTACTTATATAAAATAAAAGCCCTGCAGGTTGAGTGCAGGGCTTTTATTTTAAAAGAAAGGGCAAATTAGTTTGCCGGAGCTTCTTCTGTAGTAGCAGGAGTTTCTAAGGCCGGAGCCTCTTCGCCTTCAGAAGCGGGAGCTTCAAAAGTAGGTTGAGGACCAGCAGTGCTTCTTGCTCTTTCAACGTTAACACTGTTAATTTCACCTGTACCGGCGTTACGATCCATCATAAAGCCTGTAGAAATGCTTAGTACAGCTACTGCGATGAAAAATCCCCAGGTAAGCTTCTCAAGGATATCGTTGGTTTTTTTAACTCCCATCAGTTGAGAAGATCCTGCTCCTCCAAAACCGCTGGTAAGTCCGCCACCTTTGGAGTTTTGTGCAAGCACCACAAGAACCAGCAATACTGCTACGGCAATGATAACAAAGATTGTGATAACAGCTAACGTCATAAATTTTTATTTTCTAAAAGGTCAATTTTATCTGCAAAGTAATCACTTTTTTCGGGATATTTCAAGATAAGCTTCTTATATATTTCAATGGCTTTCTCATTTTTTCCCTGTTTAGTGAAAATAACAGCCAGATTTTCTGAAACCAGGCTGGAGTCGAACTTGGCGCTATCGCGGGCAAGGTCGTTATTATCGGGCTGCTTGCTCTCCAGGGTTGAAGGAGTGAGCCTCGGGTTTAAAGTGATAAACCGATCAATTAGTTCCTGTTGCTTTCTTCTTTGATCAGAAATTGTTTCTGCGGGAGTATCCTCCAATGGTTTTTCCAGCGATTCTGAAGTTCCTGTATTTTGTCTGAATTGGTTCAGCTCATTTGCCAGGCGTTCTTCATTATTCTTTAACACAGCTTCGAGCTCAATTTCAGATTCAAAGCTACGGTTAGCCTTACTGGCCTTGGTGTGTACCTGGTTTTCTGTTAATGCAGTTGGGGGAGTACTTGTATAGGCATTACTGGGCTCCTGAGCCTCTGGCTTCTGGCTAATGTACCTGAAAACAAATTTGTCTTTTCTAGAATCAGTAACAATACTTTTCAGCAGCGCCCTGTTTATAGCATAAGCAGATGCTTTTTTTAATTTCTGATGCACGAGCATACTACCTTTAGAGTAATGAGCCTTTGCTATAAGTATATGGGCAATCTGGCAGTAAGGAAAGTTGGCCGCCAGGTTCTCAAGCGTGTCCAGTTCCTTATCTGTGATCTGATCCGGTGTTTGAATAAGAGAAGTAAAAGTTTGTTTATTCATGATCTAATCAAGCATAAGCCTGCAAAAATTTGCAATACAGGTAGCACTACTACCCGCAAAAGATCAGGTTTGTTACCAGTTGGCCACAGAACGGTTAAAGATATCGATCACAATACGGTTAGAGATCAATTCTATCAGGTTTTGTTCTACCTGGCTCAAGCTCTGGTTTTCCGGAAAATCTTCATAATGAGAAAAAGTACTTTCAAAGTTCTGTGTCTCATCACGGGTATTAACAAACCTGGCTTTAATGCTGATGGTAAGCCTGTTTAAAGCTGCAGTTTCTACAGCACCGGCTTGTGGTGCAATAGGAGCAAGGGTGTACCCTACAATAGTACCATCCACCTGCATATCGCCTTCACCTCTAATAATGCTTAGGTTGGTATTACGCTGATAATATTCTCTCAGTTTTTCCGAAAATACCTGGCTAAGGGTGGGCGGTCCGCCAGAGTTGTCTACAAACGTTTCTACAGAAATGGTCTTAATATCAGGAGAAATTGAAGCTCCCGTAAAAGAATACACTCCGCAGCTGTTTAAGCCAAGGCTCATCACCAGCAAGAGAGCAAATGTAGCGAATTTGAATAGCTTAAAAGGCATATTTCTTTTCAATTTTTTAGTGGGCGTAGTATACCTGTTATAAATCATCTATTTCGTACTGTTTGATTTTCCGGTAAAGGGTTCTTTCGGATATGCCCAAATCCTGTGCCGCATATTTTCGCTTATTGCTGTTTTTGCGCAGCGCCTTTAAAATCATCTCCTTTTCCTTTTCTTCCAACGATAGCGATTCATCTTCGGTATAATCGGTAATATCTTCTATTTTATGATAGTCGATATTTTTAGAATAATCGGGCTTTTCCTGGTGATGTGGCTTTTCTAAAAAGAAAGAAGGTTTCTCGGTATGTTCTTCATCATGAATAGAATCAGAGATACTATGAAACAGATCTTTATGATTATTTAATACTTCATGGCCATGATGATTGCCATCGAGCACCTGGTAAACCAGTTTTTTGAGCTCGTTCATATCCTTCTTCATGTCAAACAACACTTTATAAAGGATGTCCCGCTCAGAAAAGTTCTGATCGTTTGCTTTGGCATCTTTATAAAAAGCTGGTAACAGGCTGGAGGATGCTTCTGGTAAGTAGCGCTTTAACGTGTCTGCATCAATATCACGTTCCTGCTCAAGTACTGAGATTTGCTCCACTATATTTTTAAGCTGGCGGATGTTGCCCGGAAACCTGAATTTAAGAAGTATTTCGCGGGCCTCGTCATTTAAGCGGACGGGTTTCGTTCTGTATTTTTCTGCAAAATCAGAAGCAAACTTTCTAAACAAAAGATCTATGTCATCGCCACGTTCGCGCAGGGGTGGAACATAAATAGGTACTGTGCTTAAACGATAGTAAAGATCTTCTCTGAATTTTCCTTTTTCTACTGCCTGCAACAGGTTTACGTTGGTGGCGGCTACTACCCTCACATCTGTTTTCAATACCTTGGAAGAGCCTACTTTAATAAACTCTCCGTTTTCAAGTACACGCAGCAAGCGGGCCTGTGTGCCGAGGGGCATTTCACCTATCTCATCTAAAAAAATGGTACCACCATTGGTAACTTCAAAATAGCCTTTACGAGCTTCGTATGCACCTGTAAAGGATCCTTTTTCGTGCCCAAACAATTCAGAATCTATAGTACCCTCAGGTATGGCGCCACAGTTTATGGCAATAAACTGACCGTGTTTGCGGGTACTCAGGTTATGGATAATTTTAGAAAACGATTCTTTCCCACTACCACTTTCGCCGGTAATAAGCACCGTCATATCGGTAGGTGCTACCTGGTAGGCAACTTGTATGGCATGGTTGAGCTGTGGCGAATTGCCTATAATTTCAAAGCGTTGCTTTATACTCTGAATTTCCTGTTGGTTCATGGGCAAACATTTCTTTTTTAGGTAACCCGCCTGAGTTTCGGTAAATGTAGAGTTTATTTGAGGCTTGCTTCAAGCTTTCTTTCAATCTCTTTCATTTTACGTTCCGAATACTCGCCGGAAGTACTGTAAACAATAGTCCCATTTTCGTCCAGTATAAAAAAATAGGGAGTATCTCTTTTATCAAGCCCCAACGGCTTACGCATAGGATCTATGCTGCCTGTGTAGAGCAGAATCTTAGAATGCAGCTCAGGATCAATATATTGCTTGAGCCTTTTTTCTATAGCATCTGCAGACATTCCCTGTATACCTGCCGTCATGGGTATAAAAAGCACATTAATATCATATGCATCGGTATCCCACATGGATCTTTCGTCAATAAAAGCACTAAACATTGGTTGAAGCCAACTCTGCAGGGCTTCTTCAGACTTGCGCGAGAAAGCCAACCCTACCAGGGTATACTTTCCTTTTGTATCCTGAGGAATTACAAGATTTTTATTATCCAATGTTTTTCCGCTTAGCTCAGGAAAGGTAGTACCGTTCTGGGCCAGGGCAGAAAAGATAATACTTAAACTAAGAATTCCGGTAATGAGCGATCTTTTCATAAAAGAAAATTGGGTTTATAATTGTGATTAAGGAACACTCCAAAATCGAACCAATATCTTTTAAAAAGGTTATGCTTGTTCTATAACAGGCTCACCAAAAAGAGTACCTCCGGTACACCTGGTAATCAATACATTTACATATTGACCTTTTTGAAAATTACCTTTAGGGAAAATAACCATGCAGTTTGCATCATTACGCCCGCAAAGATCATCTTCTGATTTCTTAGAAGGGCCTTCTATAAGAACACGATCTATTTTGCCTATACGCATTTTATTGCGTAATAATGAGTGCTCGCTTTGCAAAGCTATAATTTCGTTTAGCCTGCGCTTTTTCACATCTTCGGCTATATCATCTGCAAACTTTTTAGCAGCCAAAGTACCAGGGCGCTCCGAGTAAGCAAACATATAGGCATAATCGTAAGTAACATAACGCATCAGCGACAAGGTGTCCTGGTGCTCTTCTTCTGTTTCTGTACAGAAACCAGCAATCATATCCGTAGAAATGCCACATTCTTCACCCAGTATTCTGCGGATGGCATCAACACGTTCCATATACCACTCACGATCATAGGTACGGTTCATAATTTCCAGCACACGGCTGTTACCACTTTGCGCCGGCAGGTGAATATATTTACAGATATTATCGTACTTTTTCATGGTGTACAACACTTCATCTGTAATATCTTTAGGGTGAGACGTAGAAAAGCGTACCCTCAGGTCTGGGTCAACCAATGCTACCAGCTCAAGCAGGTTGCCAAAGTTTACTTCAGTTTCGCCAGCTTCATTTTTCCATTTGTAAGAGTCTACGTTTTGTCCCAGCAATGTAACCTCGCGGTAGCCTTTTGAGAACAGGTCCTGTGCTTCTTTAACAATAGAATGTGGATCGCGGCTACGCTCACGGCCACGGGTAAAGGGTACCACACAGAAAGAGCACATATTATCGCAGCCTCTCATAATAGAGATAAAGGCCGATACTCCATTACTGTTCAGACGAACGGGGCTAATGTCAGCATAAGTTTCTTCGCGCGACAGGAATACGTTTACGGCTTTCTGTCCTTCGTCTACCTCGCGGATCAGGTTAGGCAGGTCACGGTAAGCATCGGGGCCTACAACCATATCCACAATTTTTTCTTCTTCCAGCAATTTGGATTTTAAGCGCTCAGCCATGCAGCCTAACACACCTATAACCATACCTGGTTTTCTGCGCTTGGCACCTATAAAATGCTTCAAACGGTTACGTACCTTCTGTTCTGCATTTTCGCGGATTGAGCAGGTGTTTAGAAATACCACATCTGCCTGTTCAAACTGGGAAGTAGTATCAAAACCTTCTTCCTGCATGATAGAAGTTACAATCTCGCTGTCAGAGAAATTCATCTGGCAGCCATAGCTTTCAATATATAGTTTGCGGGATTTGCCAGTATTGGCTTCTGCAGATACGCGTACAGTTTCGCAGGCTTCTCCGGTTTCGGTTTCCGGTAGTATGGCTATATCCTTAATCAAATCCTTCATAGGTAACACATTTAAATCGCAAAGGTAGAGTAATTCGCGTAAAATGACAGAATGTCAGGAAAGAAAAATTAGTTTCAAAATAAACAGCTTTGCTGTAACCATACAAGTTGCCGGGTGTAACCCTAATAAAAGGGTGGTATATAGTGTGTGACCATGTGTTTTAGTGAAGCAGGCGGGCTTTTTGAAAAATAAATAAAAAAATTGCTACTGAAACGAGTATCTTGCCTTAAAGGTGGTCTCTTACTATATATAAAAGAGATTTGCCAACAAATAAATTGTTGATTACTTACGTTTTAGCTAGAAATATTAAAGAATGTCTGGTAAAGTTGTGACCTTCGGAGAGATTATGCTCCGCCTTTCTACACCCGGTTTTGCCCGTTTTACGCAAGCCCAAAGCTTTAATGCTACCTATGGTGGAGGCGAAGCAAACGTGGCACTTGGTTTAGCCTACATGGGTATGCCTGCGGCGCATGTTACCCGTTTTCCTGAAAATGACCTTGGTCTTGCGGCTACGCAGTTGCTTCAAAAGCAAGGGCTGGATACTAAACATATTGCTTTTGGAGGCGATAGAATTGGTATTTACTTTTTAGAAACCGGTGCAGCCGCACGTGCCAGCAAAGTTGTGTATGATAGAGCAGGTTCTGCTTTTGCACAATTGGAGCCTGGCATGATCAATTGGGAAGCTGCGCTTGAGGGTGCTACATGGTTTCACTGGACAGGTATTACTCCGGCAATTTCTGCTGGTGCAGCAGCCAGTTGTAAAGAAGCTATACAGGTTGCGCGTAACATGGGTATAACAGTTTCTGCAGATATCAACTACCGCAAAAACCTTTGGCAGTGGGGCAAAAAAGCACATGAAGTAATGCCTGAGCTTATTGCAGGATGCGATTTGTTAATTGCAGGCGAAGGCGATGCGGAAGATATCCTGGGCATTGCTCCCTATGCAGGTATGGATTCTTTTGAGTCGGTAAGCAGGCAAATCATAGAGCGTTTTCCTCAGGTAAAAAAGGTAACCACAACCCGCCGTACTACAGTTAATGCCTCACATAACAAACTATCGGGCTTATTATGGAACGGTTCACAGCTTCTGGAAACCCCTACACATGATATAACTCATATTGTAGATCGTATAGGCGGTGGTGATGCTTTTATGGCTGGTCTTATCTGGGGCTTGACCAAATACCATGACGATCAAAAAGCTTTAAATTTTGCTGTAGCGGCTTCTGCCTTAAAGCATACTATAGAAGGAGATGCTAACCTGGTAACAGCAGGGGAGGTAGAGCAGATCATGAGTGGTGAAGGAGCTGGTAGATTGGTTCGCTAGAGAAATATTTTCGCATAAACAGGGATATAGTAATAATGGCAACATTTACACGATTAGAAGTATATAAAAGTATATCAGATACAGGTATGGTGCCTGTGTTTTACCATGCAGATGCAGAAGTATGCAAAGGGGTGCTGGAAGCATGCTATAAAGGTGGTGTGCGCGTTTTTGAATTTACCAACCGTGGTGATTTTGCACACGAAGTATTTAAGGAGCTTGTAATACATGCTTCTAAAAATTTCAAGGATATGATTCTGGGAGCGGGTACAATAACCGATGCCGCTACAGCAGCCTTATACATACAAAATGGAGCAAACTTTATAGTTTCGCCATTCATTAAAGAAGACGTTGCAATTACTTGCCACCGTCGCAAAATTGCCTGGTTACCGGGTGCAGCTACCCTTACAGAGGTTTCCAGGGCAGAAGAGCTGGGCGCAGAAATAGTAAAGGTATTTCCAGGTAATGTATTAGGACCTGGTTTTGTAAAAGGTTTAAAAGGGCCTATGCCCTGGAGTACTGTAATGGTAACAGGAGGTGTAGAACCCGAGGCCAATAACCTGCAGCAGTGGTTTGATGCTGGTGTTAGCTGCGTAGGGATGGGTTCTCAATTATTTCCTAAATCTATGCTGGCCGATAAGAACTGGAATGCTCTTGCTTCTAAAATTGGCGAAACTATGGACATGATCCGTAGCATCCGATCTACATCAAAATAACCCGAATTTTTAATAAAAACTTATTATGAGCGTATCTATTACACCAAAGGCTCCACCAAAACAAACGATTGCACAAGAGGTAAAGCCTGGAAAAGCAGGAAATTACCGCTGGCGTATCGTAGCCCTTTTATTTTTTGCAACAGCTATCAACTACATTGATCGTAATGTACTTTCGTTTACAATGATTGATGATCTCTTTCGTAAAGAGATGCTTGGTTTGGCTCCTGATGCAGAATTAACTGTTGAAGCACAAAACCGGTTCAGGGAAATGATGGGCTATGTAGATGCCGCTTTCAAGCTGGCGTATGGTGCCGGATTTTTGCTGATTGGTTACATTATTGATAAGATAGGCACCAAAAAAGGTTATGCATTTGCTATAACTGTATGGAGCCTGGCGGGGATATTCAATGCTTTTGTAGGATCTATGAGAGGCCTTTCTATTACCCGCTTCATGCTGGGGCTTGGTGAGGCTGGAAACTTTCCTTCTGCTATTAAAACTGTAGCAGAGTGGTTCCCTAAAAAAGAACGTTCTTTTGCAACCGGTATTTTTAATGCTGGTTCTAACGTTGGTATTATTGCCACTGCCATTGCTGTGCCATGGATTACCGTAACCTACGGCTGGAGAGTTTCATTTATTGTTACAGGTTTACTGGGTTTTATTCTGCTAATTTTTTGGTGGTTAATGTATAAAACACCAGAAAATCATCCTAAAGTAAGCCAGGCAGAACTAGACTATATTCGCTCTGACCAGGATGAAGATACCACTCCTGTGCAGAAACTATCGTGGGGTAAAGTAATTACCTATAAAGAGACCTGGGCTTTTGCCATTGGTAAGTTTATGACAGACCCAATCTGGTGGTTTTACCTTACCTGGTTACCCGATTTCTTTAATAGTAACGAAGCGCTGGATACTAAGCTTGACCTGAAAAGTATTGGTATTCCATTTCTGATCATCTATATTATTTCTGATCTGGGAAGCGTGTTTTTTGGATGGGTAGCCACCAGGCTTATTAACAATGGCTGGTCTGTAAACCGCGCCCGAAAAATAACCATGCTAATTTGTGCGCTTTGTGTAGTTCCTATAGTGTTTGCTTCTACAACATCAAACATTTACATCGCTATTGCGCTCATATCATTGGCTGCTGCAGCGCACCAGGGCTGGTCGGCAAACATCTTTACTTTGTCATCAGATCTTTTCCCTAAGCAGGCAGTAGGCTCTGTAGTAGGTATTGGCGGTATGCTGGGTGCAGTGGGTGGAGCTATTTTCGCTGCTATGGCAGGTATTATCAGAGTGCAGTTTGGCTATGTGCCATTGTTCATTATTGCAGGTTCTGCTTACCTGCTTGCATTGGCAGTAATTCACTTAATTACTCCAAGGTTGGAAATGGTAAAGAACAAAGAGTTAAAGCCTGACGCTTTATAGTAGCTGATTAAATTTGGTAATTATATAATGATTGGTTGTTGAGTAAAGTCTCCGGGTGGTGCCGGAGACTTTTTTTGTTTGGTTAATAATGTTATATACTGTCGGAACCCAGTACTTGTAACATAGCCTTTGCTTTTAACATGCACTCCTCCCATTCCTGCTCTGCCACAGAATCATAAGTTATAGCGCTTCCTACCTGGAAGGAGAGGTAGCCGGTAGCCTGGTTGTAAAACAGGCTGCGGATTACTACATTAAAGTCAAAGTCCTGGCTGGGGTTTATGTACCCAACAGCGCCAGAAAATAGATTGCGCTTGCTGCTTTCAAATTCTTCTATTAACTGCATTGCGCGTATTTTGGGAGCTCCTGTCATGCTACCCATAGGGAATGCATTACGGATAGCCTCTGTAAAAGGGAGCTCTGGCTGCAGGGTAGAAGAAATAGTTGAAATCATTTGGTGTACCTGTTTAAAGGTATATATGCCAAACATTTCATCTACCTTTACTGTGCCTGGCAATGAGCTTCTTGCTAGGTCATTTCTTACAAGGTCTACAATCATCATGTTTTCGGCTCTTTCTTTTTCGCTGGTAAAAAGCTCCTTTTTAATCAAAGCATCTTTTTGAGGGTCCTGATCGCGGCGGGCAGTGCCTTTTATTGGTTGAGACACCAGTTTGGTACCTGTTTTTTTTAGAAAGCGTTCAGGCGAAGCACACATCAGGTATTGGTTGTCAATACGCTGAAAGGCTGCAAATGGCATAGGTGAACGTTCTGTAAGCGCCAGAAATACAGAGAGTGGGTCTATGCTGGCCTGTTCATTATAAAACTCTACGCAATAGTTTAGCTCATAAACATTTCCCTCTTCAATGTGTTGCCTTATTTGCTCAACCTTCTGGAGGTACTCTGCACGGCTTACCCGCTGGCTCATTGTAATTGGAGTTGCAATTATGTCTGTATTAGGCCTGGGCTTTTGTTTTTGAATAATTTCAAGCACTCCGTCAGGTGTATCAGCTTCAATGTGTATGCCATCCGGATCGAAAAAAATAAGTACCTCAGGTTCGTAAAAGAAGGCTTCTTTAAATTGTAATCCATCCAGGTTCCTGCTATGCAGGGCTTCAGATTCGTTCTTTAAGTCATAGCCCAGGTAGCCAAATGCCCAGCGGCCCTGGCTAAATGTATACAGGTGCTGAAAGGTTTTTCCTGGCTCGCTAGGCATGTGCGCCTTACAGCCTACAGCCAGTACTTTAGGAAAAGTACCGTTGGGGTAGTGCATTTCATTACTGTGAAGGAGTGTAAAGTAGGGCTGCGCAGCGGCCCATGTTAAAGCCTTTAGCCAGATTTTTTCTTTTGCAGTAATGGGATAAAACGTGCTCATGATAATGCCTAAGTTGGCGTGCATAAAAAAAGGGTGAACCTGAGTCCACCCTTTATAAGTTTTTGAAATCTGTTGTTATTTGCGGTTAGCTTCAACATCTACTGCTTCTACATCGGCAAAAATTCTTCCGCAATGCTCGCAAACGATAATTTTCTTTTTATCGCGTATATCAGCTTGTCTTTGGGGAGGAACAGTGTTAAAGCAACCACCACAAGCACCTCTGCGAACCTGCACTACAGCAAGGCCATTACGTGCATTAGTACGGATCCTTTCGTAAGAGAAATAAAGTCTGTCTTCAATGGGTTCTTTTGCTTTTTCACGTTCTGCAATAAGCTTGTTTTCTTCGTCCTGGCTTTCTCCAACAATTACATCAAGCTCGCTTTTCTTGTTTTCAAGATCTTTGCTACGCTCACTTAGGGTGTTGTTGATCAGTTCGATCTCTTCTTTTTTGCGCTCTATCTTAAAGCCAGCTTCACGTATTTTTTTCTCCAGGATCTGGATTTCAAGGTTTTGCAGCTCTATTTCTTTCGTTATAGCATCGTACTCACGGTTGTTACGTACGTTTTGTTGCTGCTCTTCGTATTTTTTTATCAGCTTTTCAGCCTCTTTTATACCTTGCTTGCTGTTAACGATCTCTTCGTTAAGAGATATAATTTCGTTATTAAATTTGCCTACTCTTGTTTCGTACCCTGCAATTTCGTCTTCTAAATCTCTAACTTCTTCGGGGAGGTCGCCACGTACTTTCTTTATTTCATCTAGTTTTGAATCAAGGATTTGCAGCTTTAAAAGTGCTTCAAGTTTTTGAGATACGGTGCTTTCCATTTATTATTTAAATATAACTGATAGGGTTCGTCACGGTCAATGATAAATCAAGTGCAATATTAGGAAATTTTTCAGACAATAAATCATAAAATAATTCTTTTGTGAAAATTTCGCTCTCATAATGACCTATATCTGCAATGAGGATGCGACCTTCTGCATCAAAAAACTCATGATATTTAAAGTCTGCAGTTACAAAAGCATCAGCACCACTGCGTATGGCCTGGTTCAATAGAAAACTTCCAGAGCCGCCACATAAGGCTACTTTTTGTATTTTTTTGTTACCCATGGCAGTATGCCTGATGGTATTTAGCTGCATGCAGGTTTTAAGATGGCGTAAAAATTCTGCAGGGTGCATGGCCTCAGGTAATTCACCAACAGCCCCGGAGCCGGTTTCCTGGTATTCGTTTTCCAGGGTATGCAGAAAGTAAGCTACTTCCTCATAGGGATGTACGTCAAACATAGCTTTTAATACTGCCTGTTCATTATACATGGGTAGTACTACCTCAATCTGCTCTTCGTTTACATGCTCCATACGGCCTTGCTTGCCAATATGCGGATCTGCCTTCTCGGTAGGTTTAAAGGTGCCTGTTCCCGATACTCTGAAACTGCAGTGAGTATAGTTGCCAATATTACCGGCCCCGGCAGCATGCAGGGCCTCCAGCAGCTCATCTGTGTTTTCTTTGGGTACAAAAACGGTAAGCTTGCGCAATAACCCTTTTTTGCGGTCCAGGATCCTGATGTTTTTCAAGCCTAGCTTGCGGCCAATCTTATAATTAACCCCGCCTTTAATATTATCCAGGTTGGTGTGGCTGGCATAAATGGCTATATCATTTTTTATAGCCTTTATTACCGTGCGCTCAATATAGTTTTTGCCGGTTAATCGTTTTAGCCCCTTAAAAATAATAGGGTGGTGGGCTACTACCAGGTTGCAGCCTTTTTGTATAGCCTCTTCTATAACTTCTTCGGTACAATCAAGGGTAATGAGCACTCTTTTTACGGCCTGGTTGTCATCACCAACCAGTAGGCCTGCATTGTCATAGCTTTCCTGCAGGGAGGGAGGTGCTATTGTATCCAGGTGGCGGGTTATTTCACGTATGGTTATCATTGGGGTAACAGGTGTTGGTTGCGTTCAAACATTATCTGTATCATGCCATCTTTTAAGCCTACATCGGGCACCAGTATTTTCTTTGACTTGGCAAACTGCATTACTTTCATATAAATTTCAGAGGCTGGCAAAATTACATCTGCCCGGTCAGGGTTTAGCATCAGCACATTAATACGCTCTTCGTGCGTCATAGAGGCAATAACTTCGCGTACATGCTTTACTTCTGCAAGAGAAAGTGTATTATCTCTGAGGCGCTTTTTACCAGAAAGGTCATAAATTTTATTGATGTTACCTCCCGTTCCAATAGATATTACCGGGTGGTAGTCTTTATGGATGTGGGTAGTTACCCATTTTTCCATATCACTCCAGATCTGTGGTTCATCTCCAGTTTTAATTCTGCGTACAGAGCCCATTTTAAACGATTCTGCAGCTATTTTTTCATGGCCTACATACAAGTTAAGCTCTGTGGAGCCGCCACCTACATCAATATGCAGGTAGGTTTTAAAGTCCAGGTTTTTAAAAATGGCCTTGTTGATGATATCTGCTTCGGTTTGGCCGCCTATAATCTCTATTTCCAGGCCTAAGCGCTCTTGTATTTCATCCCTTATCATCTGCCCATTGGCAGATTCGCGCATGGCCGAAGTAGCACAAGCCATTACATCATCAACCTCATACAGGTCTATCCATATTTTAAAAGCCTGAAGCAAACTAACAAACTTCTCTTTTAACTGTGGGCCTATTTCGCCAATTTCAAATACATCCTGCCCCAGGCGTAGAGGGAAACGCATGTATTCTAACTTCTTAAAGGTAATTTTTCCGCGGAACACAATTACATTGGTAATCTGCATTCGAACGGCATTCGATCCGATGTCTATAGCTGCTAATTTCAAAACGCTTACTTGTTATAGTATTGTTGAAAGGGGCAATTTATAAAATATTATGAAAAACGATCTAAACAGAGCGCATACCCTTGTACTTATACAGCCATAACTAGGTAGAGTTACCTGTTACATCTATATAGTAACAGATCTTCAAGTGCTGGCTATAAATGGTTTAATTGTACCAGTAAACCGTGCTAAATGTTAAAGTATTTTTAACAGACGCTTTAAATATTTGTTTTATTGGAGTTTCCGCCATTACTTTGCAACACTTATCCAGAAAGACGGAGGGACTGGGCCCGTTGATGTCTTAGCAACCTTAATCCATAGTGCGGAAAGAGTGAGGTGCTAAATCCCACTCTGCTACAGGCAGGGAAAGATAAGGTTATATTTTCCCTTCTCTTTGTATTCTTTTCGGTTAAGCTACCTGTTCCGCCGATTTATAAGAATAAACTGGTTCCACAATACATGATTTCTGAATTACTGAAAAAGCGAATCCTTGTGCTGGATGGCGCGATGGGCACTATGATACAGCGGTATCAGCTCACAGAGGCCGATTACAGGGGAGAGCGTTTCAAAGAGTACCCTCACGATTTAAAAGGCAATAATGACCTTTTGTCGCTTACCCGTCCGGACATTATTAAAGAAATACACCGTCAGTATTTTGAAGCCGGTGCCGATATTGTTGAAACCAATACATTTAGTGGTACCAGCATAGCCATGGCCGACTACCACATGGAAAACCTTGTGTATGAACTAAACCTGGTTTCTGCACAACTAGCCCGCGAGGTAGCCGATGAATTTACAAAAGCAAACCCGGATAAACCTCGTTTTGTGGCAGGGTCCATAGGGCCAACCAACCGAACCGCTTCTATCTCGCCAGATGTTAATAACCCAGGTTACAGGGCTGTTACATATACAGAATTGGTTGATGCATATACCGAGCAGGTAAAAGCCCTGGTAGAAGGTGGCGTAGATATACTGTTGGTAGAAACCGTTTTTGATACCCTTAACTGTAAGGCGGCCTTATTTGCCATAGAGCAATTTGCTGCCGAAACCGGTAAACATATACCTGTAATGGTTTCGGGTACTATTACCGATGCCAGCGGTCGTACCCTTTCCGGCCAAACGGTTGAGGCATTTTTATATTCAGTGTCGCACATTAACCTGTTGAGCATAGGCTTGAACTGTGCGCTAGGAGCGGCCCAGTTAAGGCCCCACCTGCAGGCATTGGCCAGCAAAGCACCATTTATGGTTTCTGCACACCCCAATGCGGGTTTGCCAAATGAGTTTGGTGAGTACGATGAGTCTCCCGAGCAGATGGCAGCAACCATTGAGGATTTTCTGAAGCATAACTTTATTAATATTATAGGTGGCTGCTGTGGTACTACGCCCCTGCATATTAAAGCTATTGCAGAAGTAGCAGAACGTTACCAACCCAGGCCGGTACCTGCAAAAGAACCTTACACTACGCTAAGCGGCCTGGAGCCCCTGCAAATTACAGAGCTTACCAACTTCGTAAATATTGGCGAGCGCACCAACGTAACCGGATCCAAAGCTTTTGCGCGCCTCATTAAAAACGAGCAATACGAAGAAGCTCTTTCTGTAGCGCGCCACCAGGTAGAGGGCGGTGCCCAGGTAATTGATGTAAACATGGACGAGGGCATGCTGGATTCTGAAAAGGTAATGACTACTTTTTTGAACCTAATTGCCTCTGAACCGGATATTTCGCGCCTTCCCATTATGATTGACTCTTCCAAATGGTCGGTTATTGAAGCAGGTTTGCAGTGTGTACAGGGCAAAGCCATTGTAAACTCAATATCGCTGAAAGAAGGCGAAGAAAAATTTAGGGAAACGGCCCGCCTGGTGCGCCAGTATGGTGCCGCAGTTGTAGTAATGGCCTTTGATGAAGAAGGTCAGGCTGATAGCTACCAGCGCAGAATTGAAATTTGTGAGCGCGCCTACCGCATATTGGTAAATGAAGTAGGCTTTCCTGCAGAGGATATTATTTTTGATCCTAATATTCTGACGGTTGCTACAGGTATTGAGGAGCACAATAACTATGCTGTAGACTTTATTGAAGCCACGCGCTGGATCAAAGCTAACCTTCCAGGTGTAAAAGTTAGCGGGGGGGTAAGTAATATTTCATTCTCTTTCAGAGGCAATGATGTGGTGCGCGAAGCCATGCACTCTGCCTTTTTATATCATGCCATTAAAGCTGGTTTAGATATGGGAATTGTAAATGCCGGCATGATTGCCGTGTATGAAGATATTCCTGCTGAATTGCTGGAGAGGGTAGAAGATGTATTGCTGAACAGGCGTTCTGATGCAACGGAAAGGTTAGTAGAGCTTGCCGAAACCATTAAAGCTAAAGGAAAGGTACAGGTAAAAGATGAAGCCTGGCGCCAGGCTTCTGTTGAGGAGCGTCTACGCCACTCCCTTGTAAAAGGTATTACAGATTACATTGATGAAGATATAGAAGAAGCTCGTCAGAAATATGCAATGCCACTGCATATCATTGAAGGCCCCCTTATGGAAGGTATGAATGTAGTAGGTGATTTGTTTGGTGAAGGCAAAATGTTTTTACCCCAGGTAGTAAAAAGCGCCAGGGTTATGAAAAAAGCAGTTGCCTACTTGTTGCCCTATATGGAAGCATCTACAGCTGGGTCAGAAAGTAAAAATGCTGGGCGTATTCTGCTAGCTACTGTTAAAGGGGATGTACACGATATTGGTAAAAATATAGTAGGAGTAGTGCTTGCCTGTAACAACTATGAAGTGGTTGATATGGGAGTTATGGTTTCTACAGATAAGATACTTGCTAAAGCAAAAGAGATCAATGCAGATATAATTGGCTTGAGTGGCCTTATTACCCCATCGCTTGAAGAGATGGTAGGTGTAGCAAAGGAAATGGAGCGCACCGGCTTTACAGTTCCCCTGTTGATTGGTGGGGCTACAACCTCACGTATCCATACAGCAGTAAAAATTGCACCCCATTACTCTGGAGCTGTAGTACACGTATTAGATGCCAGCCGCTCTGTGCCTGTTGCCAGTGCTCTTTTGCAGCCCGAACATAAAGCACAATACATGCGAGACTTGCGTGCTGAGTACGATAAACTCCGCACCGACCACCAGAATCGCCAAACAGATAAAAACTATATATCTATTGAGGAGGCCCGCCAGAAAAGGTTTACACCCGACTGGTCAGCAACCATACTACACAAGCCTTCTTTTTTAGGAACGCGTACTTTTCTGGATTACGACCTGGCCGATATTGCCCGCTATATAGACTGGACACCTTTTTTCCAGACCTGGGAGCTGCATGGCCGCTACCCTGCCATTCTGGAAGATGAGGTAGTAGGCGAAGAAGCAAAGCGTTTATTTGCCGATGCACAGGTAATGCTTAAAGAAATTATTGATACTAAATCACTGAAGGCAAATGCAGTAATTGGTTTTTACCCTGCCAATGCAGTAGAAGATGATATTGTACTTTATGATTTTAAGGAACAAGTAAGAGAAGTACAGTGTGAGCGGCATGGCAGTCATCAACATACGGGTTACGAATTAGTGCCTGCCATAGAAGGTGCCAGCACTGCGATTGGTGAAGTACCGCATAAAATTACAACTGTTGTACAAACCCTGCGGCAGCAGGTGCGCAAAGCCCCGAACCAGCCAAACCTGGCCCTGGCCGATTATATAGCGCCTGCCGCAAGTGGAAAAGTAGATTATTTAGGAGGCTTTGCAGTAACAGCAGGCATAGGCATAGAAGCATTGCTGGAACGTTATGAGAAAGACCACGATGATTATAATGCCATTATGGTAAAAGCGCTGGCCGATCGACTGGCTGAGGCTTTTGCTGAGTTAATGCATGAGCGGGTACGTAAAGAGTTCTGGGGCTATGCCGCCCATGAAAAACTTAGCAATGAAGAGCTGATTAAAGAAAGCTACCAGGGAATACGCCCTGCTCCCGGCTACCCTGCCTGCCCCGACCATACCCAGAAAAGCACTTTGTTTGAGCTGCTGCAGGTTGAAAAGAATACAGGCATTACCCTTACCGAGAGTTTCGCTATGTATCCCACAGCCGCAGTAAGCGGGTGGTACTTCTCTCACCCCGAAGCACGCTATTTTGGAGTAGGAAAAATCAATAAAGACCAGGTAAGTGACTGGGCACAGCGAAAGGGTATTTCACTGGAAGATGCAGAACGATGGCTGGCTCCCAACCTGGGATACTAAACAGAAACCTGCTTTTAAAGTGATTACATCCAACTTAAAAGCAGTTGTTGTAAAAGTGGCTGAGTTTCTTATATATAGAGCTAAACTTTCAGGTAAAAGCAAAATGCTGTAGCCTGTATTGGAAAAAATATCGACCAAATAATTCAAGAACGGATTCTTGCATGACTAAAGTAACTGAGTTTATTGCCAAGGCAGAGAAAACCCTATTTTCTTTTGAGATTCTGCCTCCCTTAAAGGGCGAAAGTGTACAGCATTTGTTCCAGGCTATTGAGCCGCTTATGGAGTTTAAGCCTCCTTTTATTGATGTAACCTATCATCGGGAGGAGTATATATATAAAATGCGTGAAGGTGGCCTGCTTGAAAAAATATCTACGCGCAAAAGACCAGGTACTGTTGGTATATGTGCGGCCATCATGAACCGCTTTCATGTTGATGCTGTGCCTCATATTATTTGCGGAGGCTTTACCCGCGAAGAAACCGAAAACGCGCTAATTGACTTAAACTTTCTGGGTATAGACAATGTGCTGGTGCTGAGGGGAGATCCTATTAAAACAGAGCCTAACTTTACGCCAGATCCCCAGGGGCACCGTTATGCTACTGATTTGCTGCAGCAGGTAGCCAGTATGAACAAAGGTCAATACCTGGATGAGGATATGCTGAACCCCGTACCAACCAATTTTTGTATTGGGGTTGCAGGTTACCCTGAAAAGCACTTTGAGGCACCTAACCTCAAAACAGATCTCAAATACCTCAAGAAAAAGGTAGAGCTGGGAGCAGAGTATATTGTAACGCAGATGTTTTTTGACAACAGTAAATATTTTGCTTTTGTTGAGCAGTGCCGTGCCGAAGGAATTAACATACCTATTATTCCGGGGCTAAAGCCAATTACTACTAAAAAGCAGATCAGTGCTTTACCAAGGCTCTTCCATATAGATATTCCAGAAGACCTGTCAGAAGAAGTAGATGCCTGTAAAAATGATGCACAGGCACGGGAAATAGGTGTAAAATGGGCTATTCAGCAATCCAAAGAATTAATGGATTACGGCGTGCCCTGCCTGCATTACTATTCCATGGGAAAATCTGATAATGTAAAGGCTATTGCTACAGCATTGTTTTGATCTCCGGAATTTATCGATTACTTTCGGGCCTGATCAACTTATTTAACTGTTTATGAAGGCCTATTTGTCGGTAAAATCTCTACTCTTCCGTGTTCTCTTTTTTGCAGCGCTTATTACCATAGGCTGGAAAATGGGGGTTATACATGGATATTTTGTAATAGGTTTTATGGCGGCAGTAGGCTTTTCTTCGCTTTTTCTTTTTGTGTATAGCAAAAAGACCAGAAACAGCTAATAGCGTTTAAATAGAAGGTTCATGAAAATAATTGAATGTCCCAGGGATGCCATGCAAGGTATTTCTCAGTTTATAGAAACCAACACTAAAGTAGAGTATCTTAATCTGCTGCTTCAGGCTGGTTTTGATACATTGGACTTTGGAAGTTTTGTATCTCCCAAAGCAATACCCCAAATGCGCGATACAGCCGATGTATTGGCAAGACTTGATCTGAGCAATACTACTACCAGGTTACTGGCTATTATTGCCAATAAAAGGGGAGGAGAGCAGGCAGTAAGCTATCCGGAAGTATCATATCTTGGCTTTCCGCTTTCGGTATCAGAAACGTTCCAGCAGCGCAATACCAACAAATCTATAGAGGCCGCCCTGGGTGAGCTTCAGGATATACAGGAGCTTTGTGTAAAGCACAACAAAACGTTGGTTACGTACCTGTCTATGGGCTTTGGAAATCCATATGGCGACCCCTATAGCCCGGAAGTAATAGAAGAGTTTGTGCAGAAGCTGGACCCTATGGATATAAAAATCATCTCCCTATCTGACACTATAGGTGTATCCAAGCCTGAGAATATCCAGCCTTTATTTCATAAACTGATTAAGCAGTTTCCACATATTGAATTTGGTGCACACCTGCATTCGCAGCCACATACCGCCCGCGAAAAGGTTGAAGCAGCCCTGGAAGCTGGCTGCCGGCGTATGGATGGAGCTATGTTGGGCTTTGGCGGTTGCCCAATGGCTAAAGATGATTTAACTGGCAATATGGCAACCGAAACCATTGTATCCACTTTGGATCAAAAGGGGATAAAGCATAACCTGGATATGGACGTATTCAATAGAGCACGGCAACAGGCTGCTACCGTTTTCCCTGCTCATTAAAGCAGACCCTCCAGGGCTGATATGGTACTTAGTATATGATACTTGTACTATAACATCATGTAGTCGCTCCAAATATAAAATATTAGTAATAACCAGCTTCAGATTAGCAGATGGCTAAAAAATTTAAAGTAGATATATTTATTCCTTGTTTTATAGACCAGGTATACCCCGAAACCGGTTTTAATATGGTTAAAGTGCTGGAGAAAGTAGGTTGTGAGGTTAATTACAACCTCAACCAAACCTGTTGCGGACAGCCTGCTTTTAATGCAGGTTATTTTGATGAAGCCCGGGAGGTAGCCCAGAAGTTTATGAAAGATTTTACCCATGAGAACCGCTATATTGTTTGCCCCTCTGCTTCATGTGTAGGAATGGTGCGCAATAGCTACCCTGCGCTGGTGGGTAATAATAAAGCGGCCGTAAGTGTAAGCGAAAATATCTATGAATTTACAGAGTTTTTAATGGATGTACTGGGGATAGATGCTATAGAAGGAGCTGCTCTTGAAGGAGTGTTTACTTACCATGATTCCTGTAGTGCATTGCGCGAATGCAAAATAAAGGAAGGGCCCCGAAAATTGCTTTCAAATGTAAAGGGTCTGGAGCTGGCAGAGTTGGCAGACGCAAACGATTGCTGTGGCTTTGGAGGTACCTTTGCAGTTAAATTTGAGGCTATTTCAGTAAGTATGGCCGAACAGAAAGTAGAGAATGCTTTGGCAACCGGTGCAGAGTATATAGTATCTACAGATGCTTCTTGCCTCATGCACCTTCAAGCCTATATAAATAAGACAGGTAAGAAGATTAAAACGCTTCATATTGCAGATGTGCTGGCACAAGGATGGTAAGAAGGGGCTAATCTGCCATGTGTAATATTTTTATATTTTTTGGGTAAGCTTAAATGATTGTAGCTGGTATCTTTACAGTAAATGGTTTATAACCAAGATAATTTGATATTTACTTAATAATGATATAGTTATGAAGCTTTCTCTACCTTTCGTTGCTCTACTGGGTGTATGCATTTTTGCTTTACCAAACCAATCACAGGCACAAAGCACTGGGATTTTTGCCAAGAATAAAAAGGTAGCTACTGCTACAGCAGCTGCTTTTACAGCCGATGCTTATAGCAAAGAAGGCTACTCCAAGTTTAACATCCAGGATTTTAAAGGAGCTATTGTGATGTTTACCAGCGCTATAGAAATGGATGCTACGCATTTCAAAGCGCTATACATGAGAGGGCAGTCAAAAGAAAAGCTGGAAGATTACATGGGGGCCATCATGGATTATACCCGTGCGTTGGAGCTGGTGCCTGCATCATACGAAGCTTACTATGGACGTGGACTTTCTAAGTTTGCTTTACAGGACTACTATGGAGCTATAGAAGATTTCAATAAAACAATTGAAGCAAATCCTAATCATATTGATGCCTATTATAAAAGGGGACAGGCAAAACAGGAGATTGAATCTTACCAAGATGCCATTGCTGACTTTTCAAGAATCCTTGAGTTGAACCCAAAGAATAAAGATGCTTATTTTTTACGAGGTGTTTTAAGAATAGCTAGTGGATTTAAGCAGGAAGGGTGCCTGGATCTGAGCCGTGCTGGTGAACTTGGTGATGAAAAGGCTTACGAAAAAATAAGAGAGCTATGTAATCGATAGCATTATTTTAATAAATTATTTTTCAAGAAATAACAGGCTGTTAATTTTAGACTAGATTTTGATAAAAATTTATTATTAAATTGTTATTAAAACTAAAGTTAATTTATTTAGTTTGTGAAAGTATAGGATATAGGGGGAACTTTATTGCATTATAATTATTCTTTTCCCTTTTTACTTATACTTAAATAATTACTGACTCGAGCTAGCTCTTTTGCTGTTAAAGTTATAACATACTGTAGTCCCCTTCGTTATATGCTAGAAACCGATCCAATTTGTCTCAATATAAATCCTATGTTTGATATCCATAAGCATTTCGAAATCATGAATGGCGATAATGTAATGATATCTTACAGAGGGGTTATTAGTGGGGATATTATTTCATCTATTCTTCAGTTTGCTGAAACCAAATTCAGTGAATTACAAACCACTCCTTTTATTAGGAAGAAAGTTATTTCCATACTTTTAGAGTCTCTTCAGAATATTTTTCATCATGCTGTTAAAGTGCTTGATGCGCATGAAAGCACAAGCACACAATCCATGCTAATGATTGGGCGTTCTCCGGATGGTTTTTTTATCGCAACTGGAAATAAAATTGAAATTGAACGCGCTAAAATGATTAAGCAAAAGATTGATGACATCAATGCCATGTCAAAAGATGAGCTAAATCAAAACTATCGTGATATACTGGTTAATAAAATTAAGGTATCAGACTATGGCGCAGGTGTAGGTATGATCGATATAGCAAGACGCTCGGGACAAAAAATAGAATATGATTTTAAAGGCCTTGATGAGCAATTTTGTTTCTTTAGCCTGCGAGTGCACGTATTGGCCTAATAATTGTACAATTTCTCTTGTAAAATAGAATTAGTTAATAAAATTGGTTAGATGTACGATAACAAAGCATAATCCCTTTTTTATAAGAAGATAAATTGTTTATTTCGTACACTCTATATTTACACATTACCCAAATATGCAAAAACTGGTACTTAATGCAAGCATTAAATCTCCCAATGTGGTTTTTGATCACGAAACCGGTTTTCTGGAGATCTCGGGAAAGTCTATTCCCGAAAATTCTTACGAGCTTTACAAGCCTTTGCTAGAGTGGGTAGATGCTTATATTAATAATCCTGCCCCCCTCACGTCTTTTATCTTTAGGCTTAATTATTTTAATTCCAGCTCTGCAGAATACATTCTGGATATAATGAAAAAGCTTGAATATTTATATCTTAAAGGAAATGCAGTAGAAATAAAATGGTTTTACGATGCAGAAGATGAGGATATGGAGCAGATAGGTGAGGATTTCAGAGCCATTCTCAGGATTCCTATTGAGATGCTTGAAACAGAAGAGGAAGATATCTGATCTTATCTGAAATCTATTTTACTTCCGCAATTACTTTCAAGCGATTCCCTGGCTTCTTCTTTTCCAAGCAATAACGCATTATTCCAGTCGCTACAAGCCTTCAGCGTGTCTCCTTTGCCGATATGGCTATAACCTCTATAGTAAAGCAAAGAGGCATCTGTTTGATTTAAGGAATACGCTTTATCAAAACTCTCAAGAGCTTTTTCATTTTCTTCTAATCTTAGGTAGCAATATCCTTTTCCGAATTGGGCATCGTAATAATCAGGGTTAAGGATCAGGGCTTTTTCAAAAGCCAATGCCCCTTCCTCATACTCATTAAAAATATAAGCGTGTAAGTCGCCAACAATATACAAAGCTGTATCATTTAGAGGCTGCAAATGAGTGGTTATTGTAAAATCGGTTAATGATTCTTTAAACTTCTTCATTTGAAGTAAACACATAGCCCTTCCATAGTAATATTCTCCACGGGCAGAAGGTGCATTCTGTATGGCTTTATTATAATGGTAAAGTGCTGTGGCATAATCTTTCTTTTGATGAAAAGCCTCGGCCCGCATAAAGGATGCTTCTGAATGGTTGTCATCAAAATGCAAAGCCATTTCGTAATTGCCCATTTTAAAATAATCATCAGCAGTTACCTTATCCATAAAAATTTTTATATAGTACCAGAAAATAAAACTTGTAAACAATAAGGCAAAAGCAGTGCTTCTAACTTTAAAAGAAGATTGCGGTTCTTGAAAGCGTTTACGGAATTTACGCCTGTAGTTACGGAAATGTGGCCGTACAGTCGAGCCAGCAGAAGCCCTGGCTGTTTGGGCATAATTACCTACAGCACCATAAATAAGCCTGAAGTCATAGGCAGATCGTTTTCTTTTATCACTAAGCGTTTGATAGGCAGCAGAAATTTCTTTAAACTTTTCTTCGTGGTATTTGCTACCCCCATTTTTATCTGGGTGGAACTCTATTGCCAGCTTTTTGTAAGCGGCTTTAATTTCAGCATCAGTGGCCGAAACTCTTACTCCCAATATTTGGTAATAATTTTCAGCCATGTTATTTCTCAGTAAGTGTAAATTTTTTACCGGGCAATACTTTTACCAAGCCTTGTAGCTCAAGATTCAGTAATAATGAAGCAAGCCTGCCCGATGAAATTTCAGAACGCCACGTTAACTCATCAATCATCATTTCTCTCGACTGGCGTAATAAGTTAATTACTTTATTTTCTTCTTCAGAAAAATTCATCGTTTCAAACAAAAAAGGCTGTTTGGCCTGTTTTTGCAAATCCCAGTTAAGGCAGGTAACAATATCCTGTACACTTGTAAGCAATGCAGCCTGGTGCGACTTAATCAGGTTATTGCAGCCTTCTGATACTTTTTGATTTATATTGCCGGGGATCGCAAATACATCTTTATTATAACTGTTTGCAATGTCGGCAGTTATTAATGCTCCTCCTTTTACTGCTGCCTCCGATACTACCAGAGCATCGCATAGGCCAGCTATTATCCTGTTCCGTGCTGGAAACTGCGGAGCATCTGGCTTTGTCCCAAATGGGTTTTCGGTTAGCAGGCCACCTCCGTTTTCTACCATTTGCTGTGCTATTGGTTTGTGAACGGCCGGGTAAATTATATCTATGCCACTGGCCATAGCGGCAACAGTAGGCATTTCGTTTTTAAGAGCAGCTTTATGTGCAGCAATGTCTATGCCGTAAGCAAGGCCGCTTAAAATTAGGCAGTTATACTTTTTAAGCTCTGCTACCAGTTGCTCGGTGCAATAGCGGCCATATTCTGTTGACTGCCGGGTGCCTACAATAGCAATTATGCGTGCAGAGTTAAGATTAGCTGTGCCTTTGTAATACAGTAAGGGAGGAGCATCATAAGCGTGTTTTAAACGTTCAGGATATTCATTATCCGTAAAAAATAAAAGGCTAACCTGATTCTTTTCGGCCAGTATCAATTGTTGCTCAGCAGTACGCAGAGCATCCGATTGTAAGATGTTGCCTGCAAGGGTGGGGCCTATACCCGGTATTTTTAATAGTTTTGTTTTGTTAAATTCGAACACAGCTTTTGCTGATCCGCAGTAGCTTACCAACTGCTTCGCTAAAACACTACCTATACCAGGTATTAAACCCAAAGCTACTTTATAGATTTTTTCCGGATCCATGCTAGAAATTTTCTGTCACGTATCTTTTACGGAATTCACTCCTACAAAGGACTATTTTCGGGAGGATCTGAGATGTTTTTTTTGATTTCTATTAAAAAGTCTTTAATTCGTTCAAGTGATTTGATAACGGATGCTTTATCTACAGGCCCGGACTGGCCAGCTTTTAAAAAATCTTTAGCACCTTGCAGGGTATAGCCTTTTTCCTTTACCAGGAAATAAATGGTTCTGAAATTCTCAATGTCTTCTTTTGTAAATTGCCTTACGCCTCTTTTGTTTTTCCGGGGTTTGATGTTATCAAACTCAGTTTCATAAAAGCGAATGAGCGCGGTAGATACCCCAAACATGCGTGCTACCTCGCCTATAGAGTAATATTTTTTTTCTATGCTTTGTTTGTCTGATGCCAATGGGAGAAAATTATTAGCGATATTTTTAATTTTAGCCCTTAAAGATAAGAGACAAAGCCCGGATAGTAAAGAAAAAGAGATGATGTTCTGGAAGAAAGAACATCATCTCTTAATTTCATAGAAGGGATATAGGTTTACTTAATCGAAAGACTGGTTACTGTTTAATGATTGCTTCAGCATTTCATTGTAATCAGTAGGAGAGAGGTCATTGAAAAAGAAGTTGATCGGGTTAATTCGCTGCCCATTCTTTACAACTTCGTAGTGTAGGTGCGGGCCTGTTGACTTGCCGGTGTTGCCAACATAGCCAATCAAGTCGCCTCGCTTTACCTTCTGGCCTGCTTTAACCGCAAGTTTGCTCATGTGTGCGTAGCGTGACTGGTAGCCAAAGGCGTGGTCAATTACTACGGCTTGTCCATAGGCGCCATCATTGCCGGCCGTTAATACAGTGCCTTTTCCGGTTGCATATATTTTAGTACCTGCAGGTACAGCAAAGTCAATCCCTGCATGGAATTTAGTAGTTTTATATATAGGGTCTATACGGTTGCCAAACCCTGATGTCATTACTTTCAGGTGTTTATTATGAATTGGCTGTATGGCCGGTATGGAAGATAGCATTTCGTTTTTACTTTCGGCCAGCTTAACTATTTCGTCATACGACTTGGTCTGTATGTACATCTGTTTTTTAAGCTGATCTAATTTAGAGCTGGTGCTTACAATCAAGTCTTCGCGTTCCAGGTTTTTATCAAGCAGGTGTTGATAACGGTTAATACCGCCAACGCCAGCTTTTCTCACCGATGCCGATATTGGCTCAGCTTCAAAAACAACCCTGTATATATTATCATCCCGTTGCTGCAAGGCAGCCAGCATCTCGTTGGCTTCCTTCATTTGTTTGTCTAAAATTCTAAAATACAGCTTTAGCTCTTTATTTTCTTTTTTCAAGAGAGCTTCCTGCGGGGTACTGTTAAATTGTAAGTAGATATATGTAAAGCCAAAGCCTGCTATTACGGCTATAAAGACAAAAGTAAGGCTTTGTATGAGTACCTGAGAGGGAGACTTTCTTACACGTTCATATTTGCAGGTTTCCGTATCATAATAATATTTTGCACGTCCCATTGCTTAACCTGTTTAAATTAGCGTAAATTTGTTGCACTGCAAAAGGCTATAAATAGGGAGGTAATACCCGAAAATATTACATTTTAATAGCTTTTTGAACAGGCAATATAGATTTCAAATTACAGAAAATACAAATCTTCTCAAAATAATTAAAGCTTTTATTGGAATGGAGTCAAAAGTAATCAGGCAGCGGTTTCTTGAATTTTTCAAGGCTAAACAACATCAGATTGTATCATCAGCACCTATGGTAATCAAAAATGATCCAACCCTGATGTTCACCAATGCCGGGATGAATCAGTTCAAGGATTATTTTCTGGGCAACAAACCATCTCCGTTTAAGAGAGTAGCTAATACCCAAAAGTGCCTTCGTGTATCTGGCAAGCATAATGACCTGGAAGAAGTAGGTTTGGATACTTACCACCATACAATGTTTGAAATGTTGGGTAACTGGTCTTTTGGCGATTATTTTAAGCGCGAAGCCCTAGAGTGGTCATGGGAGCTGCTAACCGAAGTATATGGTATACCTAAAGACAGACTATATGTATCTGTTTTTGGAGGGGATGAGAAAGAAGGCATGCCTGTTGATGAAGACGCTCTTAATATCTGGAAAGAGTTTGTAAGCGAAGACCGTATTATTTTTGGTAGCAAAAAAGATAACTTCTGGGAAATGGGCGATACCGGCCCTTGTGGTCCTTGCTCAGAAATACATGTAGACCTTAGAGACGAAGAGGAAAGAGTTCGTATACCCGGCAGAGACCTTGTTAATAATGATCATCCGCAGGTAGTTGAGATCTGGAACAACGTATTTATGGAGTTCAATCGCCTGGCAAACGGTACACTGCAGCCATTGCCCGATAAGCACGTTGATACTGGTATGGGTTTTGAACGCCTGTGTATGGCTTTGCAAGGCAAAAAATCTAATTACGATACTGATGTATTCCAGCCTACTATTCGTTTTATAGCTGAACAAGCCGGTAGGCAGTATGGCGCCAATGAGAAAGATGACATAGCTATGCGCGTTATGTCCGACCATATCCGCGCTATTTCTTTTGCTATAGCTGATGGGCAGTTGCCTTCAAACAACAAAGCCGGTTATGTAATCCGCCGTATTCTTCGCAGAGCTGTACGTTATGGCTATACCTTCTTGGGCTTTAAAGAACCTTTCCTGTATAAATTGGTGGCTATTTTGGGCGATCAATTTGCAGAAGTGTTTCCGGAGCTTAAAGCACAGCAGGACTTTGTAGCCAAAGTAGTGTTTGAAGAAGAAGCTTCTTTTCTGCGTACCCTTGAAATAGGCTTACGAAGGCTGGATGTTATTCGTGAAGAGCTAAAAGGTAAATCTGATACCATAGAAGGTAAAGTAGTATTTGAGCTGTATGATACCTTTGGCTTTCCGCTGGATTTAACAGCACTTATAGCCCGCGAATGGGGGCTGCAGCTGGATGAGGCTGGTTTCCACAAAGAAATGCAGCAGCAAAAGGAGCGCAGCCGCAGTGCCGCTGCTGTAGAAAAAGGAGATTGGATAGAAGTACGGGAAGGAGAGGAGTCTGAATTTATTGGTTATGATGACCTAAGTACACAGGCCTCTATTTTACGCTACCGCCAGGTAGAGACCAAAGGTAAAAAGTTATACCAGGTGGTACTGGACCGCACTCCTTTTTACGCTGAAAGTGGCGGGCAAGTAGGTGATACCGGTTACCTGGAAGCAAACGGCCAGCGCATTTATGTGCAGGATACCCGTAAGGAAAATGACCTAATTATCCATATAACAGATAAACTACCTGCAGACCTGGAAGCTACCTTTACAGCAGTAGTAGATGTTGAAAAAAGAGCACAAACCGAAAATAACCACAGTGCTACCCACTTGTTACATGCAGCCCTGCGCGATGTGTTAGGTGATCACGTTGCACAGAAAGGCTCCCTGGTAAACAAAGATATATTGCGTTTTGACTTTTCGCACTTTGCTAAAGTTACTGATGAAGAACTTGACAAGGTAGAAACAATTGTTAATAACCGTATCCGGCAGAATATTACCCGACAGGAAAACCGCAATGTGCCTATTGAAGAAGCTAAAAACATGGGTGCAATGGCTCTGTTTGGCGAGAAGTATGGCGATTTTGTACGAGTAATTACCTTTGATAAGGATTACTCGGTAGAGCTTTGTGGAGGTACACACGTAAATTTCACAGGGCAGATCGGTTTCTTTAAAATTATATCAGAAAGCTCAGTAGCTGCTGGTGTACGCAGAATTGAGGCTATTACCGGCCCTGCTGCTGAACAGTATATTCGTGAGCAGCTGCAACTGGTACGCGAGGTACAAGAGCTTTTAAAAAGCCCACGCGACCTTAAGAAGTCTGTAGAGGCTTTGCTTGAAGAGCGTAATAAGTTAAGCAAGGCTATTGAAAGCATGCAGGCCCAGCAAGGCCAGGCTATTAAAAAAGAATTGGCAGACCGCATACAAACTGTTGGTGGCGTAGCATTTCTGGCAGAGAAGGTAAGCCTTAATTCAGCCGATGCCATTAAGCAAATTGCTTTTGAGCTTAAGAACCAGTTTGATAACCTTTTTCTGGTACTGGGAGCAGAAGTTGATGGCAAGCCCCAGCTAACTGTTATGATTTCTGAAGAGTTGATACAAGGCAGAGGCCTGAACGCGAGTACCATTGTTCGCGAGCTGGCTAAGGAGATACAAGGTGGAGGCGGAGGACAGCCTTTCTATGCCACTGCCGGTGGTAAAGATGCAGCTGGTTTGGATAGAGCAATAGAAAAAGCCAGGAACTATATTTCTTAATATTATAGCTAGTAAAGTAAAAAGCCCGGTGCTATTCAGTATCGGGCTTTTTACTTTACTAGCCATTTGTATAGCTTTTGTCTTGTATTCTGTAGCAATCTAATGGATAGGGGCAGATGGTTATAAGATAATACTTGCAAAGGTGTTTTACTTATGCCAAATTTTTCATGAAAGGAATTTATGTGAGGAACGTTATTGCCGCCACCTAAATAAAGAGTCAGGTTCTTTTGCTGATTGTGTTTAATAAAATAATCAATCATCAAGTAACCAGCACCATTTTGCCGTGCTTGTTCTGTATGGCTTACAACTAAGGCATGAGATTGTTTTTTATACATCAGGTATAGGGCAGCAGCCTCAATAGTACCTTTACTATCTTTAGCTACATACAACCTTGTATAGCCCTTCACTTGTAAATTGCAATACAGCTTCTTAAGTACCTCATAAAAATAAGTATCCATTGCATATATTTTATGAGCTGTGTTTGCCTTAAACAGATCAACAAGTATTAAAATATCATCAGCAGTTTCTATCCTGTAAACCTGGGCCTTATCCAGCATTCGGTTAGCCAGGCGAGAATATAAGGATCTTATTTGCTGGTAAGAGCTACCTAAAAAAAGGGTATTTACAAACTCCTTATAAACAAGCTGATGGGGAAAAGCCGCATTTTGTAACTCATCGGGCCCTGTTAGTAATTTAAAGCCGGAAACAGCTTTTATTTTACATTGCAACAGCTCTGCTAAAGCCTTATAATTAACAGGATCTGCAGATTTTTTTGCGATTGTATAAAAGGGAGTATACACAGGTTGCTGTACATAAGAGAAAAGCCCCATTTTCTTTAGTACAGGCACAGGTACTACCTGCTCATACCCTTCATGCGATACTTTTACAATGCCATGCCAGCCCGGAGCAACAGAATCCAGGTAAGCTGATAATGAAAAAATAGTACCCTGCTCAGAAAGATGAATGCATTCATCCCACCAGGTTTTGTTTATTTCATTATGTTTCAGGTACTGGTACATATAACGAGCATCAATTACAAACAGGTCTTTTGTTGCACTTTGCTACAAAGAAGAATACGTCATGGTTTCCAAGTAAAGCATTCTTCTAGAAATACAATATATTTATAACCTGATAAGTATAAGCTTGCTAATTTATGCTAAATTTGAACGAATAACAGCATTAGTGAATTTATATTCCAAATAGTTTTATAGTAATGGATCAGTCAATCAGAGATAAATACCAGGCTGTAATTGGCCTGGAAGTGCATGCACAATTGCTCACCGAAAGTAAAGCCTACTCTTCTGAATCTACCGAGTATGGTAGCCTGCCCAATACCAACATAAGTGTAATTACCCTGGCACACCCAGGCGCTCTGCCAAAGGCCAATAAAAAGGTGCTGGAGTTTGCTATCCGTATGGGGCTAGCCTGTAAATCAGAAATTACACGCTATAACCTTTATGCCCGCAAAAATTATTTTTACCCCGATCTTCCCAAGGGTTACCAGATTACCCAGGATAAAACCCCTATTTGCGTGGGCGGGCATATTAATATCAAAACAAAAGACGGGCAGGAGCGCTCAATAGGGCTTACCCGCATCCATATGGAAGAAGATGCCGGAAAGTCAATGCACTTACCTGGCGAAACCGAATCGCTCATTGACCTGAACCGCGCGGGTGTACCGCTTATTGAAATCGTTTCTGAGCCTGAAATACGTACATCTGATGAAGCATATGCTTACCTTACAGAAGTACGTAAGCTGGTACGCTACCTGGATATATGCGATGGTAACATGGAAGAGGGTTCTTTGCGTTGCGATGCAAATATTTCAGTTATGCTAAAAGGCGCTGAAGAATTTGGTAAAAAGGTAGAGGTGAAAAATATGAACTCTATCCGCAATGTGCAGCGTGCCATTGAGCATGAAATTGAAAGGCAGATCATGGAAATTGAAGCCGGTAAAACCATTGTATCTGAAACACGGACCTTTGATGCTACAACAGGTTTAACGCACAGTATGCGTACCAAAGAAGATCTTAACGATTACCGCTACTTCCCTGAGCCTGATTTGCAGCCTGTAGTGGTAACTGATGAAATGCTGAAAGAAATTGAAGCAAGTCTTCCCAGTCTTCCGCAAGAGCTTTACAAAAAGTTTACGGCCGAGTTTGGACTGCCCGAGTACGATGCTGCAGTACTAACTGATAACCGCGACATAGCGCTGTATTTTGAAGAGCTTTGCCGCCATACTAATAATTATAAAGCTGCCTCTAACTGGGTAATGGGACCAATCAAGTCCTACTTAAATGAGCTTACATTATCAATGTCTCGTTTTCCTATAAAACAAGAAAATATTGCGCAGCTTATTGCATTAGTGGATGAAGGTAAAGTAAGTTACTCTGTAGCCTCTCAAAAGATATTTGGAGCTATGCTAGAGAACCCATCTAAAACAGCAGTGCAAATTGCAGAAGAGCTTAACCTTATGCAAAACAGTGATGCTTCTTCTCTGCAAGGCATTATAGATGAAGTGCTGGCTAAAAATCCTGGCAAAGTGGCTGAGTACAAAGGAGGCAAAAAAGGTATTCTGGGTATGTTTATGGGAGAGGTAATGAAAGCCAGTAAAGGCAAAGCTGACCCAAAACTTGCCAGCGCGCTTTTAGAGAAGGCTTTGGATTAATTTTTGAAGCTTCATTACTTCAGAGAAAAAGGAATGAAATAGAGCCTGATTTGCGTTATAGTTCAATAGAATTTTAAAGAATATGAAAAAATACATCTGGCTTGTTGCGGCTGCAGTTACTTTGCAGGCCTGTAATACAGAAAGCGAACAAAGCGGCTATGTAATTGATGGCCAATTAGCGGCACCTGGTGCTAATGGCCAGGTAAAACTGGAAGAGGTAGTAGACAATCAGTTTATTGCCAGAGATTCTGCACAGATAGAAGAAAATGGAACGTTCAGGCTCACAGGCCAGGTTAGTGAAGATGGCTTTTACAGGCTAAACATGCCAGGTACAGAAGGTGTAATGCTGGTGCTGGACAACAGTACTATGCGGGTTGAACCAGGTAAAGATACAGATGTGTATGAAGTAAAAGGCTCAAAAGCTACCGATTATTTTAAGAGGGTAGAAAAAATCCGCGAAGAGCTGCAAAGTAAAGCATCTACCCTTGAAAATGAATTTGCCCTGGCAGTAAATGCCGGAGATGATGCAAAGCAGGCAGCATTGCGTGAGCAATACGAGGGCCTTGCTGCACAGAGCAGGGTACAGGCGCGTAAACTTATCAATGAGGCTGGTACATCGGTAGTATCATTGTATGCAGTAAACCTGCTTAACATAGAGGAAGATTTTGCCTTTATGGATAGCCTGGCAACTCGTTTTGAAAAAGAACGTGGAAACTCAAAGCACGCACAGGAATATATTGCTGCTATCAATAACTACAAGAGCACACTGGAAGAAATGCAGAAGCAGGGCATAGGTGTGGGAGCTGTGGCACCAGATTTTAAATTGCCTACACCAGATGGAAAAACAGTAAGTCTTTCTTCGCTACGTGGTAAATATGTACTTATTGATTTCTGGGCATCTTGGTGTGGCCCTTGCCGCCAGGAAAACCCTAACGTTGTTAAAATGTATAACCGTTTTAAAGGCAGCGATTTTGAAATTTTAGGTGTGTCATTAGATCAGGATAAAGGCAAGTGGGAAAAAGCTATTGAAAAAGATGGCCTCACGTGGTTGCATGTGTCAGATCTTAAAGGGTGGGAATCAGCTGCAGCATCACTTTATAATATAACCGGCATTCCTGCAACATACCTGCTTGATAAAGAAGGAAAAGTAATTGCAAAAAACCTGCGAGGCAAAAAGCTGGAAGCTAAAATTGCAGAAGTAGTAGGAGCAGGTTCATAACGATTTCAAGTGCAATCATAAAAAAGGCCCTTTGGAAATTCCAAAGGGCCTTTTTTATGATTGCGAATAATGGTTTATGTTACTAAGTAAAACATGAGTATGATACATTAGAACGGATAACCTATACCAATTTGAGGTACAAGGTCACTCACCCTGGTTCTGTCAAAAGTAATTTCAAGCTTGTTTAGCCTGTACCTGTCTTCAGGGTTGGCCCGGGTTGGGTCGTATACTTTTAAGCCAAGGTCTAAGCGTACTATTAAAAAGGAAAAGTCAAAACGAACACCTACACCTGTACCCACTGCTATTTCCCGGTAAAATCTATTTAACTGGAAGTCGGAGCCCGGGCGGCCTGCTCCTGATTCATCTCCTGTGTTTTGGGTCCTGAAGGTCCAGATATTACCTGCATCTAAAAAAACAGCCCCTTCTAAAAAGCCAATAAGCTTTTGCCTCCATTCATTATTTAGTTCTAATAGAATTTCACCTGGCTGCTCAATCTGTCGGTTTTCTTCACCCGTAACAGGGTCTCTGGGTGTATAACTACCAGGGCCAAGTCGCCTGGGAGTCCAGGCTCTTATACTATTACCACCACCAATAAAGAAGAATTTTTCATAAGGTAAGGTATTAGAAATGCCTACATACCTGGCGACACCTGTGTGTACACGGGTAGCAAAGGTACCACCTACGGTTATAGGCCTGTATAAGCGCCAGTCTATATCTGTTCTAACAAACTGGAAATAGGTAAGCCCTCCAAGCCTTCCTGTAGGTTGATTGGTGAGGTTATTGATCAGGTGTGGGGTAAGGCCTCCAGCTTCTCCGGATACTTTAAAATATATAGCTCTCCTGTTTTCTGCAGAAGCGATATTGGTATTGTATAAGTAAAAGGAAGATAAACTGGATACAAGGTTGCCCCTAACAAAGCTTTCGATAATTGAGTTACCCTGCAATCGTAGCCTTTCCAACTGCTCTCCAAAGATAGGGTCAATTCTTGGTGTCTGTATAAAGCTCACATCAATAGGGCTTACGCTAATGGTAGAGTATGTGCTCAGCTGCATCAGGTAACTGAGACTGGTACGGCCAATACGGCGTGTATACTCAGGCCTGTTAATGTTAGTAAAGCCTAAGGTTAATCTGGATTTTGGGTTAAACCGTAAGAAAGGTTCCTGTAGCCGTGCAGGCATCAAAAACTCTGGAAACAGTAATGAGGCATTAAAGCCAAGCTCCCTGGCACGGTATACAAATACGTCTTCTCCTCTTCTTGGGCTCAGCTGGCCTTCGTCAGAGTAACGGGCGCTAAGCTCAAGTATCTCATAGCCACCCAAAAAGTCACGTACTTTAAAAGTAACATTTACAAATGGTCCTGGTGCACCCTGGCTTACAATAAGGCCCAGTTCATCACTAAGTTGGTATTTGGGAAGGCGGCTGGTATATATCCAGGTGTTTATTCCTCCATTTGCAGTAGTGTCAAATCGTAAGTTTACAAAACGGAACATATCCATTCCATTAAGTTGTGATTGGGTGTTGGTTACAGCAACATCTGTATAAATATCACCCTGGTGAAAGCGCAGTTTCCTGTCAAGGATAGCATACGGATGCCTGCGGGTGTAAGAATAGAAGTTTATATTGTTATAATGTACGGTATCGCGCGTGCCAACGGTAGGCTGGCCCACCATACTGGAAGTAGGGCTTGCGTCCAATACAAAGTTTATACTATTGTAATGAAAAATCCTGTGCCGGCCCCGTGGAGGGTTGGCAATAATAGTTCGTACATCAATAAGCCTATCGCCCAGGGCGGTGTCGGTAATAGAGGTATCGCTTAAAAATGAAATATAATCTCTGCCAAAGTTAAAGTAGCCGTTGTTTCTCAAAATGCGGTTTATGCGCTCTCTTTCTTCAGAAAAGTTAGGCTCTCTGTATCGCTGGCCAGCCTGTATAGAGGCACCGCTAAGATTTTCTCTCAACAGTCTTCGGATGGTGGAGTCTGTAGACACATATTCTATATTCCGGATGTTGTGTGGAAGGTATTCATGGATATGGTACGTTACCTCTATATGGCGGCGGGAGTGGTTGGTGTCACGTTCGTACGTAACGCGGCTATTAAAAAAACCCTGGCTCAGGTTATAAAGCTGCATTTGATCTGCAGTAATCTTGGTTAGGGTAGAATCGTAAATTACTGGAGCCTGGCCCAGGCGCCTCATTATCCAATTACCTTCTTCAAGTTGGGTCTCTAGTTTGCTAACCCGCCTTTCCCTGCGGTTTTCCAGCCGCACCAATCGATTGCTGTTGGGGTTCTTTGCCTGCTCAGCAGCTATTTCGCGATCAAAACGGTTCTGCGTTTCGGTAAGTTTGTTCGCTACTTTGGCCGAATCATAAAAGCGCTCCCCAAACCTGTAAAAAAACAGGCCGGGTGTTAAGCCCAGAAACTTGGTATTGGCATCTTGCCGGTAAAGTGCACTCAAGTCGGCACTGCTTACCGTTTTGTTACCCTTTATGCTTTGCCCTGTAAGCAGGTATTGGCCCTCGCCCAGGTTGCGGGGCGACACACAACTGCCCAGCATTAAAATTGTGAATATTGTAACTAAGCTGTAATATCGTACTTTCAATGGATGATATGATTAGCAAAAACACATTAAAATATATTCATTCGCTACAGCAAAAGAAGTTTCGTAAACAACACCAGGCCTTTCTGGTAGAAGGAGGCAAAAGTGTTATTGAACTGATACGTTCTCAAATGCAGGTTCTGAAGGTATATGCAACTCCACATTTTGTACAAAAAAACGAGCAATATTTTGTAAAGCACGCCTTTGAGTATGAAATAGTTGAAGAAGCGGAGCTAGCCAAAGCTGGTACTTTTCAAACCAATGATGCTGCAATGGCGATCGCAGCAATACCTTTAAATGAATTTCTTTACGTTAATGACCGGGAGTATGTTCTGATGTTGGATGACATCAGGGACCCGGGAAATCTTGGAACAATTATACGAATAGCCGATTGGTATGGTATACGTAAAATTATATGTTCTGAAGAAACGGCAGATGTTTACAATCCCAAGGTAATAGCCGCCACAATGGGGTCTTTTACCAGAGTACGCACCTACTATTGCAAACCGGAGGAGTACTTGCAGAAGTACCCTCAGTTGCCCGTGTATGGTGCCTTTTTACAGGGAACCTCCGTACACGAGACCTCATTTGCAGCCTCTGGCATTGTGGTAATGGGCAACGAGTCCAGAGGTATAGGTCCTGTGCTGGAGCAGGTTATTAAGCACCGTATTACCATACCCGCTTATGGCGGAGCAGAATCGCTCAATGCAGCTATTGCTACCGCTATTATTTGCGATAATATGCGCAGAACGCAGCAGGCTTAATCTTGTGCATGGGCAGCATCTGTCAAGGCTTTGGCTCCCTCCTTACCGAGGTACATGTTAATGAGGTAATGTGATGCATACAGCAGGGGAGTAAGTAATATTGCCACTGCGAATTTATACATATAGTTTATAATACCAACTGCCATTACCTGCTCAAAAGGCCAGTTTCCAAAAACATAAAAGGCAATAAACAAAACAACAAAGCTATCTACCAACTGCGAAACCAGGGTTGAACCCGTTGCCCTCAACCAAACTTTACGGCTGCCTGTCCAGCGCCGCAATGCCTGGAACGTATAAACATCCAGCAGTTGCCCGATCAGGAATGCTGTAATAGAACCAATAATTATACCAAGACCTTGTGTAAATATTTTTGAAAAAGCAAAGTTGATATCAAAAGGCTGGCCATTAGGTCCTTGGTTATTAACATCAAGCCAAAAAGCAGCTGGAGGTAGCTCAGTTGCAGCCAGGATCATAATAAAGATATATGCTATCAGGAAAGCAGTAAGGAAGCTGATTTTTTTAACCCCTCTTTTGCCAAAATATTCATTAATTACATCGGTAGTAAGAAAAACTACCGGCCAGATAATAACTCCAGCAGAGAGGTTAAAATCTAACGTAAAATTGCCGAATAAACTGATTTGAGCAGGGTTGAGCCCTAAAGCACCTTCGCCAGAAAATATTTTTACCCCAATTAACTCGGCCAGAATGGCATTGGTAAGAAATATGCCGCACAGCACTATAAACAGCGTTTCTTTTTTATGGCTATAGGCCGGTTCTATATATGGTTTGGGTTCCAGAACAGGTAGTGAGTTTTTCAAATCTATACTTTTTATACAGGTTCCAGCCAAATAACCTTCCTGGCTGGCGATTGTTTTAGTTTTAATCTAAAATGGTAATCGTTTCACCTTCTAAAGAAAGTATGGTATCAGGAAAAAGGGTTTTGGCTTCTTCCAGCAAAGGTAGTGTTTCTTTATATCGGGAAGAATAATGGCCCAGCATTAATTTGCCTACCTGTGCTTTTTGTGCAATGGTTGCAGCTTGTATAGTGGTGGTATGGAAGGTTTCTGCCGCTCTTTTTTCCATATCATGCATAAAGGTAGACTCGTGGTAGAGCAGGTCAACGCCATTTATGTAAGGCAAAATAGATTCTGTATACCGGGTATCAGAACAGTACGCATAACTACGGCTTTTGCGAGGTGGCATAGTAACCTCTTCATTCTTATATAAAAGTTTGCCTGATGCATCGTATACATCTTCACCACGTTTTAAAGAGGCTACCTGTAGTAAACTCATTGAGGTTGGTAGCTTTTCTTTGATAAGCCTGCGCTTTTTTAGCTTTTCTTTAAACAGAAAGCCTGCACACGGTACCCGGTGTTGTAAAGGTATTGTAGAAATAGTTAACACATCGGTTTCTACAAGCAAGGAAGAAACCGATGTGTTAATTTCTTTAAAGTGGATTTTATAGTTGAGCGTAGTTTCTGAGTATTGGAGCTGCAGGGTTATGATTTCTGCCAGCCCGGGAGGGCCAAACAGAAAAAGCTCGTTAGAGCGGCCTTGCAGGTGCATTGTAGACAGTAAACCAATAAGCCCGAAATAATGATCGCCATGTAAGTGGCTTATAAAAATATGGCTTATTTTGTTGACCTTTATTTTGTGCCGGGCAAGTTGAAGCTGTGTGCCCTCTCCACAATCTACCAGAAATAAATTGTTGTCTATATTAACGATCTGCGAGGTGTGGTGCCTGTTGTATGCAAATGAGGCAGAATTAGAACCCAGAATTGTGACTTCAAATACCACTTTCTATATGTCTCCTTCGCTACGAAGTTCGTTTTCTATTTCGTTCATATAAACAGCATCTACTGCTTCTTCTACTGTTGGCAGCAGGTTTAATACCGTATCAAGCTGAGAAATTTTTATAAGCTTCATTACGTGGTCTGTAAGGCTTGCCATTACAAACATTCCTTCTGCATCCTGGCAAAGTCGGTTAGCGATTAAAATGGCGCTCAACCCGGAAGAGTCAGCATATTTTACACGGGAAAGATCAAGAATAATATTTCTGATTCCATCGCTATGCAGGTTTACAAATTCAGATTTGAGTGTGGGTGACACCGTAGAGTCAAGCTTCTCTTCTTCCAAATGCATTAATGCATATTTCTCATGTTTGTCAATGCTAAACTTCATAATTAATAGGTTGGGTGATAAAAAGTTATATTAGTACTTAGCGCACTTTCTGGCTTAAACAGAGGGTTTGTGCTTAGGTATGTCCTTAAAACGAAGAAGAGTGAAGTATGTTAGGCAAAATTAAATATTATTTAATATACTTTCTTCTATCCTTGCTGCAAGGGTATGGGTATCACTTTTTTGAAAGGTAGTACCCGTAATTTTTTCATAAAGCTCAATATAGCGTTCTGATATTGCTTCTATACGGGCTTCATCCATTTCTGGTATTTGTTGGCCATCCTGCCCCTGGAAACCGTTTTCAATGAGCCATTGGCGTACAAACTCTTTAGAAAGCTGCTTTTGGGGTTCTCCATTTAATTGTCTTTCTTCAAAGCCTTCGGCATAAAAGTAACGCGAAGAGTCAGGGGTATGAATTTCATCAATCAGGTAAATTTCATCGCCCCATTTGCCAAATTCATACTTGGTATCAACTAAAATCAGGCCTCTTTCCTTTGCCATCTCGTTACCTCTGTGGTAAAGTTGCAGCGTATAGTTTTCAAGCCTGGCATATTCCTCGCCTGGTATAATGCCCTGGGCAATTATTTCCTCGCGCGAAATGTCTGTGTCATGGCCTTCGCTTGCTTTGGTTGTAGGCGTAATAAGAGGATAGGGAAACTGGTCATTTTCTTTCATGCCCTCGGGCAGGGGACGGCCACAGATAGTACGCTCACCTGATTTGTACAAACGCCAGGCATGGCCGGTAAGGTAGCCTCTTATTACCATTTCTACAGGGTAAGGCTTGCATGCCTTGCCTATGGTAACATTGGGGTCTGGCACAGACTCTACCCAGTTTGGTACAATATCGCGAGTAGCCTGCAGAAAATGGGCTGCAATCTGGTTAAGCACCTGGCCTTTATAAGGTATGGGCTTAGGTAGTATAACATCAAAAGCCGAAATACGGTCTGTAGCTACTACAGCAAGCTTATCTTTGAAATGGTAAACGTCTCTGACTTTTCCGCGGTAAAAACCGGTTTGATTTGGGAATTGAAAGGTAGTTTCTTTTAAAGCTTGCATAAGGTGATGTTATTCTTTTAGTTTATGTTCTTTGGTTTCAAGAATTTCGCCATTACGGAAAGTTACTGTTTTGTACAGTTTATTTTCCGGAGTATAATAAGTCCATTTTCCTGACTCTTTTCCGTTACGATACAAGCCTGTAGAAGCAACTACTCCGTTTTCGTGGTAGGATTTGTAGGTGCCGGTACGCTGATCGAACTTATATTCTACTTCGCTCTCTAACTTGCCTGACTCATGAAAGGTTTTCATTGGGCCAATTTTGAGGTTGTTCTGGTACGTTTCTTCTTTTTGTAAAGTACCAGAAGGGTAGTAGCTTAGTTTTTTACCTGTTACTTTACCTTCTACGTAAGGTTCTTTAATTTTGGGCTTCCCATTATCGTAATAGTATACCCAGGTACCTGTTGGAATGCCACTTTCAAATGATGCTTCGCGTTCTGGTTGCCCGTTAGCATAGAAAGATTTTACCTTCTGATTTTTTTCGCTATTCGAGAAGCGGATTTCTTCTTTTAGGTTACCATCAGGGGCGTAATATTTGGACAAACCGTTTTTTACACCACCTACATAAGTAATCTCGTTCATTGGGGTACCATCTTCGTAGTATCCTTTGCTGAGTCCATCAAACTCACCATTTTTATAGCTACCTTCCAATACCAATATACCTTTGGGAGAGTAGGTGCGGAATATGCCTGTTTTTTTGCCAGCAGTATTAAAGGTTTCAGTATCCAGTTGCCCGTTAGGGTAAAAGGTTTTAAAGTAACCATCCAGCAGGCCATTTCTGTAATTGGCCTCGGTATGGAGCTTGCCACTTTCATAATATGTTTTGGCTACACCATTTTGCTTGCTATTGGCATAGGTTATTTCATTCTTAGGTATGCCTGTAGGGTAATATTCAGTTACCACTCCCTCGGGCATGCCGTTTACGAATGCGCCTTCCATCTTTTTCTGCCCGTTGTCAAAGTAGGTAATCACTTTGTTAGTGAGCCTGTCTTCCTCATAAAAGGCTTCCTGCAGCAGTGTGCCTTTACTGTTGTAAACCAGGTAAGGGCCATGCTTCAGGTTGTCTTTAAATAAGATTTCTACTTTCTTATTTCCCGACTCATAATATTCGGTAAAGGTACTGTCTTTTTTGCCATTTTTAAAAAATCCTTTCGCAGCAATTTTACCATTGGGAAAGTAACGGGTATAAGGGCCCTCCATCAGGGTGTCTTCGCCATATTCTACATAGTACTCTTCCTTTAATACCCTTGCAGAGGTAGAATCGTAATAGGTTTGTACTTTTACCTGTGCCTGTGCAGTTAGGTATGTGCCGGATAATAAAGTGGCCGTTAGCCAGAATCTTAAATGCTTCATAGCAATGATTGCCAGTGATTTGTTGAGTTGCAGGTTTTATTTACAGGCTGCCCTTACCGAGGGGTGCTATGCCTTACCAAATAATTAAGTAGTTATAGGCTATATAAAAGGTTTTAATATATACTTGTAAAAATAATAAAGGTATAAGGCAAATAGTATGCCTTATACCTGTGTAAATGCAAAAAAGTAAATTATAGTTTCTCGATTACCATTGCAGCAGCTCCACCACCGCCATTACAGATACCGGCTACACCATAGCGGCCACCTGTATGCTGTAATACGTTATTAAGTGTAGTTACAATACGGGCACCAGAACAACCTAGTGGATGTCCTAATGATACAGCTCCACCAAAGATGTTTGTTTTTGCAGGGTCAATTTCCAGTACTTTATTAAATACCATTGGTACCACCGCAAAGGCTTCATTCAATTCAAAATAATCAATATCGTTTGTTGACAGGCCTGCCATTTTAAGTGCTTTAGGCACAGCAATGGTAGGGGCAGTAGTAAACCACTCCGGCTCATGTGCAGCATCGGCAAATGATACAATACGTGCCATTGGTTTTAAACCTAGCTGCTCTGCTTTTTCTTTACTCATAAGTACAACTGCAGAGGCTCCGTCATTAATAGTAGATGCATTGGCTGCGGTTACGGTACCGTCTGGTGTAAAGGCAGGGCGCAGGCTTGGGATTTTATCAAACATTACATTTTTATACTCTTCGTCTTCTGAAAGCAAAAGAGGGTCACCTTTGCGCTGAGGCACGGCTACAGGTACAATCTCGTTTTTAAACTGGCCGTTTTCAGTGGCAGCGGCTGTTTTTTTGTATGAGTTAATAGCATACTCATCCTGCTCTTCACGGGTAAAGCCATACTTCTTGGCAGTAGCATCTGCATATACACCCATCGCTTTGCGCTGGTATACATCTTCAAGGCCATCGCGTACTAAGCCATCTAAAAACTCTGCATTGCCATACTTATAGCCAAAGCGGGCTTTAGGTACATAAAACGGAATATTAGACATGCTTTCCATACCACCGGCTACAATTACATCGGCATGGCCTAGCATAATGCTTTGCGCGCCAAACATAATGGCCTTAGTGCCCGAAGCACAAACTTTATTTACAGTGGTACAGGGTACAGTGTTAGGTACGCCTGCTTTTAATGCAGCCTGGCGTGCTGGTGCCTGGCCAAGGTTAGCAGATACCACATTACCCATAAACACTTCGTTAACTTCTGAAGGATCTACACCGGCTCTTTCCAGTGCGCCTTTAATTGCTGTGGCTCCCAGGTCGGTGGCCGATATGCCTGCCAGCATGCCGCCAAAGCTGCCTATGGGTGTGCGCACGGCAGAAATAATATATACTTCTTTCATTATTTTTTGGTAAATTAGTTGTTTTGACTGTCGTAAATCTATTGAAAAAAAAGGATTCTACCAATCTGGTTTAGTCCTGTCAGGGCGTACTTTGCCCTTGTGTTGCCGTTGCTGGATATACTGAATTTCGCTATTTCGCATTGCCTCAAGCAGCATACGGGCCTTTTCTTCGGTTAAGTTCATTTCTTCCAGGGCCTGCCTGTTAATTTCATTCTTGCGCGAACTCATAGGTTCTTTCTGGCCATTTTGTGCTTCTTTACGAGCATTTTGCTGCTCATCTTCACCTTCTTTACCTTCCTTTTCATCGCGGGGCTGAGACTGCTGTTGCTTTTCTTTATCCTTATCACCTTTCTGTGATTCGTCTTCTCCGCTTTTGCCCTGCTGTTGTTCCTGCTCTTGCTTGGATTTACCTTCTTCGTTTTGCTGCTGGTCGCCTTTGTTCTGGTTTTGCTCTTTTTTGTTTTCCTCCTGGTCTTTTCCGCCCTTAGAGTTCTTATTATCGGGCTTTATTGGCTGATTTTTCAAGAGTTTTTTAACCAGTTCGTAGTTATAGCGCGCATTGTCATTTTTGGGGTTGGCACGTAATGCATCTTTAAAGTGGGAGAGGGCCTGTTGAAGGTCTTCGCCCTGGTAGGCAATAACACCCATCTGCTGAAAGGCTACCGATTTTAGGGCTGTATCCGGAGAAGCAATCAGCCTGAAGTAGGCCAATGATGCCCTATTGGTGTTGCCCATCCTAAAGTAAGAGTGGCCCAGGTTAAGTATAGCATGTTCGTTGTTATCACCCATTTCATCAATCAACTGGTTATACAATTGAGCTGATTTCTGGTAGTTCTCCTGCATAAAGGCTTCTTCAGCCTCTCGCTTTACGCGGTTGGTATTGGCGATTTTGCTAATATCACCTATAAGTCCGGTGGCCAGTAAAAGAAACAAAAGCTGTTTCATGGTTCCTTAATTGGTTTATAAACCTGTTAGAGGCAAGTAGCTGGTATTATTACAATTGCTACAGCCGAACAGTTCTGTTATTGTAGTTTAATAATACGAACGGTAAGCACTACATCGGCCAGGATCAGCAAAAGAGCCACTAATAAAAAATAAAAGTATTTATTAGCGCTTACGTTAATACTACGAGTGTCGCGTAACTCGCCTTCTATGGCTTGTATAGACTCAATGAGGCTGCCTGTATCGTTCTGCTGATCTGAGATCTCGTAGTACCTTCCCCCGGTGCGAGACGCAAGTTCTAATAAAGAACGGCTATTTAAGGTAGTTACTACATCTTTGCCCGACTGGTCTTTTTTAAATCCGTTTCTAACCGGTATACGGCTGCCGGCCTGTGTGCCCACGCCTAAAGTAAATAAACGAATGCCTTCTTTCTCTATTTCTTTCGCAATTTTCTCGGTTTCTTCTCCAAAGTCTTCTCCATCGCTAATTAAAATAATAGCCTTAGCCTGGTTGCGCAGTGTAGGATTGTCAGAAGATGAGTGCTTGGCCAAGGCCATTTGTAACGGGCCTGCAAGGTCTGTGCCCCCGCTGGGCACCAGGTTTGTATTTAAGGTTTCAATAAACAGGAATAAGGCTTTCTGATCAAAAGTAAGCGGGCACTGCAGGAATGCCTCTGATGAGAAAACGATCAGCCCGATCCGGTCTGCCTCCAGGGCACTTACAATTTTTTTTAGTTCAAACTTTACCTTTTCAATCCTGGAAGGCTGTACGTCAATTGCATTCATGGAGTTAGACAAGTCTACGGCTATGTAAATGTCTTTACCCACAGATTTAATTTCTTTACGGGTTTCGCCAAATGATGGGCCTAGTAAAGCAACAATAATAAGCCCGAAATATAAAAGCCGCAGCATAAACTTAAACAGAACAGAATAGCGGTTGCTGTTCAGACGCCTGGCAATAAGGCGGTTCCGGTAAATAAAGGCAACGTAAAAAAGTATAAACAGAAGGATCAGGCTGTATTCCAGTAATCCGGGTTCTCTGTACCAGGTCATGCTGTAAAGATAAAACTATGTTAAGCGTGCATGCCTCAAAAACAATGCAAATTATTATTTGCCTGTAGATGCTGATCTATCACGCTAAACAAATATAAGTATAAAGCGGTCCAACGGCAAATTATGCCTCATTATCCGCAAACTGTTAACAAAGGTTATTGCAATGTTAATTTTTTTTTAAGAGTAATTGCCTGATAGCGAACCATATTTTAAAAACTTTAAATTATTTTTTAATTCATGCTTGGATGAGCAGATATTTATGGGGTATATTTGCAACGCTTTCAGGGATAGCGAAAAGTTATTAACTGGAGAGGTGCCTGAGAGGCCGAAAGGAGCAGTTTGCTAAACTGTCGTACCCCTAAAGGGTACCGCGGGTTCGAATCCCGCCCTCTCC
>FPIC01003437.1_pt1 | contig 146715 bp, 108 predicted proteins | sample 1504481 | NCBI WGS metagenome assembly FPIC01 (sample SAMEA4475357, study PRJEB15587) | soil metagenome | biome: Soil; feature: Field | place: India | collected 2015-03-11 | depth 0 m
GTTGCTTTATATAAAGCAACCTCTTTATTAAGGATTATCTTTAGTTAAATACTTGATAAGTATTTATACAAAGCAACAAGCTCCTCTTCCTTATACTCTTTGGTCATGGTCCAGGGCATGTCTTCTGGCTTTACCTGCCTGCCTTCAGAGGTTACACCCGTACGTAGAAAGTGCAGAAACTGCTCCTGGCTTATGGCTCCTACACGACCTGAAGAAGTTATATCAGGCACCACAGGAAAGCCTGGAGCCAAAGGAGGTCCTCCTTTAAGGTTAGGACGGTGGCAGCCAGTACACGAAACACTTAAATATTCGCCATAAGCAGCAGTGGGCTCAACCAACACTTCTGCAGGCTGAACTTTAGTATGCTCAATATGCTCTGCATTTATTAAAGGAAACTGTCCAAAATAAGTAAGCACTCTACCCATTACACCAAGCTTCTGGCCCGGCAGTTCGCTATCGATAGCAGGCAATGTTTGCAGATACGCAATCAGTGAAGACATATCTTTATCAGACATAGCAGCATACTCTGCCGAAGGCATAAACCACAAAGGCTTACCATCTCTACGGATACCATGCCGCATGGCCCACAAATAATCTGTTTTGCTATAATCTTTAGGCAAGCCTCCTTTGCCTTTGGTGAGGTTAGTTGCAACAATTCTTCCGATTGCCGGATCATCCAGAAATACCTTGCCTGCCATGTTTTCGCCATGGCAATCGCGACAGCCGCGAGTACGCACAATATACTCACCGTGAGCCAGCGCCATAGAATCAGTAGGAATAGAAATATCCCTCACATTTACCTGGTACGATGTATCCAACCTTGACTCTACCTTATAATATGCCAATGCATAAAAGGCAAGAGCTGCTACAAGAATCAGCCCCAGGCCAACTCCTGTAATTTTCAATACTTTTGTGAACATGATTTTTTGAATAGATAGTAGGATTAAGTGGCAACAAAGCTGTAAATGTATTATTATATTATTTAATAAGCCAATAATATATCAAGATAATACCAATACCATACCTAAATGAACTCCTTACAGGACACCCTATCTCAAAACCAAAGGCGGGATTCGTTATATCGAATGTAATAAATTGTTTAATTTAATGCAATAAAAAAGCATTAAAGTTTAAAACCTTAATGCTTTTTATAGATATGCTAAAAATTACCCAACTATATTCTTTGAATAGCTATGCTATTATCATAATACCCGCAGCGAAGCGCCCTGCTGTATTACCTGAATGGCGCGCAGAAAAAAAGGCATTATGCTCGGTATAAGTGCAGATACCAGCAACCTCAATTTGCTCAGGCTTAACTCCTAAAGCCAATAGCTGAATACGGTTAGCCTCCCAGAGATTGAAATAACCCTTATCATTACCCGTAGGCTGAGCCAGGCCAGCCAAGGTGCCAAAAGCAGCTTGTACAGCAGATAATACCTCTGCACCAACTTCATATACCTCCGGGCAAATGGATGGCCCAATACAAGCTACCAGGTCAGCAGGGTTAGTAGTAAACTGGCTTTGCATAGCCAATATAGCCTCTGTTACAATTTTACCTACTGTACCACGCCATCCTGCATGTATTGCTGCCACAGCTTTCTGCACAGGATCCCAAAGTAATATAGGCACACAATCTGCAGACATTACGGCAACACAACAGCCAGGCTCATTGGTTATTAAGGCATCTGTTTCTTGAAGGTCTTCTGGCTTGGTATGCGCATACACTCGCTTAACATTGTTACTATGAGTTTGAGCCGGGAAAAACAGGTTCTCAACTACTATACCCATAGCTTCTGCAAGCCGCCTGCGGTTTTCAATTACACGCTCACGCTCATCTGCTACCGCAAAACTAAGGTTAAAGCTACCCAGCGAGCCTGCACTTACGCCCCCTTCCCTGCCAGAAACAAAGTGCTTTAGTTCCGGAGCCTGAAGGCTTTTAAACTGCCATAAAGGTAATCCTTGAATTTGTTGTTTATGCATATACAAACATACGAGCTCTGCAGCATGATAAGATAACTATTTTTTGTAATTGATTTCTGATTATGAAAAAGGCGGGTATCGCTGTACAGCAATACCCGCCTTTACAAAAAGTGAAGTTTAAAAAAAATTTATACACTACAGGCTATGCACCAGCAATATAGGTTTCTTCAAAAGTTATAGTTTTAGCAACCTCACCTGCCTCGTTTGCAATATTTACCTGCGACTGAAGCTTTAATACGCCTTTCGACAGCTCCAGTACTTTGTATTTTAGCACATGTGTAGGAGACGTTTCTATTAATAAGGAATCGTTATCCGCATAAAAGGCCCAGCGCGCATGGTAAGCCATTTGCGCTTCTGATACAGTCTTGTTGCATTCACTGTTTACAATGTTAACAGTACGGGTACCATCGGCACCATACTCAAACACATAGTTCATTTCGCAGGAAGAAACTGGTATATTTTTACCATCCATCTCGTATTTAATCCATCTCCACTGGCGAGTTTTTTCGCCTCCCAGCAGGGCTACCTGTTCATTCTTACCAGATAAAGCTAAAGCCTGTTCATCTGATGGTGTTAACCCTGGGTCTTCTTGCAGGTTACATGCTCCCATTAGCAGACCCAGGCACAAAGCCGACACAGATAATTTTGTTAATTTCATTTTTACTTTCGTTGGGTTAAGAAAAAAATTCCGAACGGAGCTTACCCTTAGTAGCCATACGGCCTTAAACTTGGTTTCCCCAGCCATTGAAAAACAGATCCTTTACAGAATTCAACATTAGAACGGGGCTCTATAACACTTATTTTAAAGTATATATACTGCAACGCAGCAGCTTTACAAATAAACTTACACACAAATAAGAGCCAATATTTTTCTAGTATATTACTATTTTAATCCTCCTTTAATCTTCTGCTAATCATTTTCTAATAAACCAGGCTAGGGTACACTTTAAAAAAAGTGTACTTTATACCTTGGATATGCACATGAAAAAAGCCTGAAAATAAGTTCTGAACAAAACAAAAAATGCCCTGCCAGCGGCAAATTTTCTTACAATTTTACCGTAACAGCCTCAACACACCACTTATGAAACTCAAAATCCATACGTTTGAGCTTAAACTCAAACACACTTTTAGAATAGCTCACTCTGCCCGCAGTATACAACCCACCCTGATTGTTGAGCTACAAGATGGCCCGTACAGAGGCTTTGGCGAAGCAGCCGCCACATCGTATTATGGTGTAAGTGTGCATACCATGGCCGAAAAGCTTGAATCGCTAAGAGAACTGATTGAAACTGCAGCAGTAGATAACCCTAAAGCTTTTTGGGAAGCAATGGCGCCTCATCTGGAAGGCCACACCTTTGCCCAAAGTGCCCTGGACATTGCCACCCATGATATTTGGGCCAAGAAAAAAGGCCAGCCTTTATATAAGCTTTGGAATTTGAAAGCTGAGGCATTACCCCTAACCAATTACACCATTGGCATTGACACCATAGATATTATGGTAAAAAAAATGCAGGATACTCCCTGGCCTGTATATAAAATTAAGCTCGGCACACCTGATGATGTTGCTATTATAAAAGCATTGCGCCAGCATAGTAAGGCAATTTTTAGGGTAGATGCCAATGGTGCCTGGACGGCCAGCGAAACTATAGAGAATGCTAAGTTACTTAAACCGCTGGGGGTAGAATTTATTGAGCAACCCCTACCTGTCCACCAACTGGCAGAAATGAAAGAAGTAATGGCACACTCTGTACTACCCCTTATTGCAGACGAAAGCTGCCAGCGCGAAGCTGATGTTACAAAATGTGCAGGCCATTTTCATGGGGTAAACATAAAGCTTCCCAAATGTGGTGGGCTAACCCCTGCTTTACGCATGATTGCCCATGCCCGGGAACAGCACCTGCAGGTTATGGCAGGCTGCATGACGGAGTCCAGCATTGGCATTTCTGCCATAGCCCAGCTACTGCCATTACTCGATTATGCAGATCTGGATGGCGCCTTGCTTTTACAGGAAGATATTGCCAGCGGGGTTGCTATACAAAATGGCCAGGTACACTATGCCGCAGAAAATGGAACCGGGGCCGTATTGCTTTAATCATATACTTTGGGTTTAACCTTGCTTACCTGGTAAGCAAATATTTAGATATGGTCCAAAAATAAAAGGCCTCCCCAAAGGGAGGCCTTTTCTAAACAAACAAACAAAATATTAAGTATTAGTTTACATCCCACCACATCTTCTTACCAAACAGGAACTGCTCTACTCCTGTATTAGCCTGTGTGAAGTTGGCGCCATTTAAGCTTTGCTCCATTGGAGGGTAAGGGAATCTTACAGGTATACCTCTACCTGGAAAATCAGAACCAGCAGGCTCAACCAAAGTATTAGGGAAGCCTGTTCTTCTGTATTCAGAGAAAGCCTCAATGCCCTGCATGTATAAAGCAAGCCACTTTTGCTCACCAATAACTTGGAACTTGTTAGAAGCAAGATCAAAGTTTACACCTGGCTTAAGCAAATATGCTTCAGCACCAGTTGCACCATGCTTATCCATAGAAGCCTTAACTGCAGTTTCATAAGCTTCTTTAGCAGACATACCACCAACATTCCAGCCTCTTGCTGCAGCTTCTGCTTTAGCAAACATTACCTCAGCATAGGTTATAATGTAAAGTGGCGCAGTAGCAGCATCTCTAAACTTTTCTCCTATACGCGAAATTGTTGCAATATTAGGCTGCGACAGAGCACCGTTCGGCTGACCCACATACTGGCCAGTAGCATTAGGCTTAGCATAAATTGAAAGACGCGGATCTTCTTTCGAAGTAAGCATATCCATCATGGTCTTACTAACACCATGGTCATCTCTGGTTACACTGTTTTCAAAAATAGGGTTACGGTAAGGCTGGCTAGCTAAATACGTTAGCTGAGCATCGTCACTGTTACCCGCGAAAACAGGAAACTTACCTTGGTCGGCAAATATCTCTTCAATGCCCGCTTTCGCTGTTGCTGCATCTACACCAGAAATACGGGTAAGCAAACGCAAACGAAGCGAGTTGGCAAATTTTCTCCATGCCATAGCATTGCCACCGTAAATTAAATCACCTCTTACAGTGCCTCCTGCTGATAACAGATCATTTGCTTTTTTAAGCTCGCTTAATAAATCTGCATAAATAGCGCTCTGCGCATCGTATTTAGGTGTAATAATACCATCCGAAGTACCTCTCAAGGCCTCTGAATAAGGAACATCACCCCATAGATCGGTAACATTATGGAAAGTATAAGCTTTCATAATGCGGCCTGCTGCCTCCATGTTCTTATCACCAGAAGCTACAGCCTTGTCAATTACCACCTGGAAATCCATTAAAGGGCCTGAGTACAGACCTTGCCAGTGAGCATCCATTGCATCAGGACGATACGCATAGCGATCCTCATCAATGTACTGAATTTTTGCAATTTGCTGTGCCCATAAAGCTGCATACGTCAGGTTCATGCTGGCTCCCATCAAACGGCCTACGCTACTCACTGTAGCGGCTGGCAAAATGTTAGCTGCTGGTACGTTAGTAGGGCTTACCGGGTCTATATTTAGTTGATCAAAGCCTTTATCGCAAGCGCTAAAAGTCAGCGCTAGAAACATGGCCACATATATTCTGCTTTTAGAAAGATATTTCATAGTTAGAAAATTAAACTTGAAAATGTTAATTAAAGAGTAAGACGTAAGTTCAAGCCTATGCTTCTTGTAGAAGGAATAGCACCAAACTCAAAGCCTTGTGTTGAAGGATCTGCACCAAAAGCAGTTTCCGGATCAATGTGCGGAATGTTAGAATGCAGCAACAGAAGGTTTCTGCCCACCAAAGAAAGGTTAGCACCAGAAAGGAACGTTCTGCTTACCAATGATTGTGGCAAGTTAAAACCTACTACTACCTCGCGTAACTTTACAAAGCTGCCATCAAAGATATGGGCTTCGTGTGTTCCATAAAGGCCTTGGTTGTAGCGTCTGGCTGATACGGTTATATCATTAGGAACATATGTACCTTCTGAAGTTCTCTTTACAGAGTTCGGTACTATTAAACCACCTTCTCTACCTTCAAGCGTTTCTGCGGTTACCCCAGCATAGCGGCCGAACATGTGAGTTACAGAGAAAATATCTCCGCCTTTACGTACATCTATCAGGAAGTTAGCATTGAAAGCGCCGTATGTAAAACCATTACGGATACCGCCAGTCCAGTCAGGCAAAATGTTACCTAACACTTTTTGTACCGGGTCTCTCATAGGTATGCCTGCTGCGTTAACAACAATCTGTCCTGATTCAGGGTCTCTCAAATAACCACTACCATAGAATGTGCCATATGGCTGGCCTTTTCTGGCCTCAAGGCCCAAGCCCCAGTAAGTACCCAAACGTACAGTAGGTAGTTCGTTACCATTTTCATCTGTGTAAAGGTCAACTACCTCACTTCTGTTACGGGCAAAGTTTACCATAATATCCCAACGGAAACCATTTGGTAATTCTACAGGAGTTGCGTTCAACATTAATTCAACACCTCTGTTTCTGATGCTACCAGCATTTACAGTCATGAAAGGTGCACCAGAAGTTGGCGATACCGGAACATCAAAAATCTGGTTAACCGTAGTGTTGTTGTAGTAAGTTACATCTAAACCTAAGCGGTTGTTCAGGAACTTCAGATCTGCACCAAACTCTTGTGAGTAAGAGTTTTCGTTTTTAAGGTTTCTTGGAGGTATTCTGTCTGACAATGTAAAGTTTGCCATACCATCAAAAGGCACGTTAGCGTTATAAACAGCACGTAACAAGTGAGGATCAGCATAGTTACCTGCAACAGCGTAGCCAGCACGGATCTTACCGAATGACATTACATTGGCAGGGATATTAAATACATCAGTAAACACAAAGCTGGTGGTTACAGATGGGTACGTGAAGTAGTTTCTCTCTGCTGGAAGAGTAGAAGCCCAGTCTCTACGAACTGTTGCATCTACAAACAGGTAGTTACGGAAGTTAAAAGTACCTGTACCGTAGAAGCTATTGATTTCAAATTGTCTTCCCTGCTGTGCAGCAATCGGGTTACCCTGTGCGTTGTTAGTAGAGTAAAGATCAGGCAAAATAAGCGCCTGTACGGTTACAGCATTGTATCTGTAATTGTTTCTCATGTGGTTACCACCAAATGAACCAGTTAGGGTTATATCTGGAGTAATTTGCTTGGTAGCTGTAAGAAGGAAATCAGCGTTAATCTCTCTTTGAGTGATTTCTGCTTCCTGGAAACGGCCATCAGGATACTCTACCGTATTTTTTGCAAATACTCTTTTGCGATGCTCAGAGTACATATCAGTACCAACGCGAGTCTGAAGGCTTAACCAATCTGTAAAGTTATAGCGGGCAGAAACCATTGCATTAATACGATCTCTTGAACTGGAGTTTGTATTTTTATACAGGATCCAGTAAGGGTTGTTATGGTAGTTGTAGTTCCAGTTATACTGGGTACCATCTTCATTTTCGTAGTTACGAAGGCGGTTAATATCCACCTGGCGACCAAACCAGATAAACTGCTGTAATACGTTATCGCCACCGTAGCCATTACCAGGACGGTTATTGCTTGCGTTGTTGGTATACGTAATGTTAGAGTTTACAGTAAGGCGGTTGCCCATTTTCATACCAGAAGCAAGGTTGATTATATTTCTCTGCAGATCGGTGTTTGGTAAAATACCTTTCTGATCCATGTTAGTAAGAGAAAGACGAGCGTTAGCAAACTCGTTTCCGCCACTTAGCGCAACACTGTTTGTCATAGTACGGCCGGTTTCAAAAAAGTCTCTTACGTTGTTTGGATGTGCTACCCAAGGTGCTACGCCATAAAACTGGCTTCTTGGCTGTCCGTCAAGGCGTGGGCCCCAGCTCTCATCCATACCATCCTGTACACCGCCACCTTTACCATCTTTGTACTCAAATACAAGTACGCCATTTTCATCATATCCCTGGCCATATTCATTTTGCCAGTCTGGTAAACGCAAAGGCTTTTCAAAAGTCAGGTTATGATCATAAGTAATGTTCAAACCTTTACCACCCTTACCAGATTTTGTAGTAATAAGGATAACACCGTTTGCACCTCTTGCACCATACAGTGCAGCTGCGTTTGGTCCTTTTAGTACAGAAATAGTTTCGATATCATTAGGGTTAATATCAGAAGCAGCATTACCCCAGTCAACACCACCGTAACCATTATTGCTGTTAGAAGAGTTATCCATCGGAATACCGTTAATAACGAAAAGCGGCTGGCTTTCGCCTTTAATAGAGTTTGCACCTCTTATCAAAATACGAGAAGAAGCACCTACACCGCCTGAAGTATTGATAATCTGCACACCGGCTACTTTACCAGAAAGAGAATTAACAACGTTAGCTTCTCTGGCCTGGGTAAGCTCTTCGCCACCAACTTCCTGTACAGAATAGCCAAGACCTCTTTTTTCTCTTTCTATACCAAGGGCAGTTACAACAACTTCGTTCAGTTGTTTCACATCCTCAGCCAGGGAAATATTTATAGTGTTTCTATTGCCAACAACCACTTCCTGGTTCATTGAGCCAATAAAGCTAAAAACAAGTACTGCATCATTAGAAGGAACATTAATTGTGTAGTTACCATCAACATCAGTAACTGTACCAACGGTAGTACCTTTAAGACTAACGTTAACCCCAGGAAGAGCCATGCCATCTCCTGCTGATGTTACTTTGCCGGTAATAGCTCTACCTTGCGCATACAGCTGTTGCACAACAGCAAAAAGCAAGACAAAACTTACAAGTAGAAGTTTTCTCATAGTGTTTATGTTTGATTTGTGTAAAGTATATCGGCAAACATATATTTTGATAAACACTTATGCAAAAGAATAAAATTCGGTTTTAAAGGAAACCTTATATAACAAAAACAGACTATCATTTTAGATAGCATTACTATCATTTTACTATCACCTCATTATCAATAACTTACAAGTATCAACACCCAGGACTTGTATTTTATACCATATGTAGATCTGCTGAAAGTTATTATAAAGTTACAACTTGCAACTATATTGCATTTTGTAGTTTTAGTAGGTTACAAAATTCAAAAAATAAATTTTTTTTTCCTGAACAAAGCCCTTATACGTTCGCTAAAATTCAAAAGGTCAATAAAACTAAAAGCCTATAACTAACTAATAATGTTAATCTTACACAAACATCTTTGAAACCATAAGAATACAACAACACACAACCTAAAGAAGCATTTTGTATGTTTTTAAAAATGAAAGGCTGTTTTTTTGTTTAACAGGCAACTTTTATTGCCTGTTTGCGTAGGGGCGCAGATTAATGCACATATTGGCTTAAATGAACTAACTCACCATGTAGTATGCAGCAAAAACTGCACTTTAGCTGCAAGTGTATAGCTATACTTTTTTAGCAAGAACAAAAGCAAATCAATAAGCTATCTTGTTTTTATCTAAATTTACCTATACAAAACGAGACCAATAATTTATAAGAACCCCAGTATTAAATATGCTATAAGGGCAATACCACCAGGTATTAGTGCATAAGGAAGCTGCGTGCGTACGTGGTCTATATGATCAGTGGCAGCAGCCATTGATGAGAGAATAGTTGTATCTGATATAGGGGAACAATGATCACCAAAAATACCACCTCCTAAAGCGGCACCAAGTGCCAGGTATATATTAGTACCCATGGCCGAAGCCATAGGCACAGCGATAGAAACCATGATAGCAAAAGTGCCCCAGGAGGTACCCGTAGAAAAAGCAATTACACTACTAACTATAAAAAGAATAGCCGGCACCAGGCCAGGTAAAATCCATTGTCCTGCTACTTCTGCAAGGTATAAACCAGTGCCTAGCTCACGGCACACCTGCCCGATAGCAAAAGCCAGCAGCATAAGCAAAGCCAGGGGCATAAGCCCACCTATTCCTTTTAAAATAAGATCTATCATTGCACGCAGCCGCATAATGCCCTGCGCTTTATAAAGCAACATCCCCGAAAGCAAAGCAGCCAACACCGCATACAGTACTGCCGAAGAGCCGGAGCCCTGGCCGGCAATCGTTATTATGTCCCGGTATGAACTTAGGCCTCCCTGTTGCTCCATACTCTGCCAGCCAGTGTAAAACAGCATTATGGGCATCATTGCAACCATTACCCCAATGGGTATTATCATATTCCGACTGCGGTAGGGTACTTTTTCCAGGGGAGGCATCATTAACACTTCTGTATCAATTACAGGCCTGGCTCCTTCATTAAGTACTTTGCCCTCTGTTTTAGTACGCACTTCTGCCTTGCGCATGGGCCCTAGGTCTTTACGGCTAAGTACAACAACTAATGCCATTACAATTGCCAGTATCGGGTAGAGGTTGTACGGAAAAGAACTCCAAAGTACAGCAAGCGGATTATCAAAGCCTTGCTGCGCAAGCAAGCTCATAATATAAGCTCCCCACGCATTAAGAGGAATAAGAATACAGGATGGGGCTGAGCTGGAATCGGCCAGATAGGCAAGCTTTTCACGCGAAATACGTAGCCTGTCAAAAACAGGCCGATACAAAGCCCCCACTGTTAGTACTGATATACTTGACTCTACGAAGAGCAGCATCCCAGTAAAAAAAGCCAGAAGCTGTATTACTACCGGTGCTTTACCCCATTTGCGCTGTTCGAGTGTTTGCAGCCAGCGGTTGGTTTTCTGAATAAAGCCTTCTACCCCTCCGGAGCGCTGCACCATGGCTAGCAAACCTCCTACCAGTGCACTAAACATAATAGTACGGGTATTGCCATCATCCTTAAAGACATCTACCAGGGCCTGTACTGCAGCCAAAGTGCCCGCAAATATGCTTCCTGACAAAATTACCCAACCAATCCAGATGCCGCATAGCAAAGAAACAAACACCTGCCTGGTGCGTATTGCCAGCACAATAGCTACCACCGGTGGTAGCACAGCCCATAAACCAACGTGTTGCATAGTAAGAACGAGGCAATCATGTACTGGCCTCTTTACAATAGTCTTAATAAAAGCACGAATACACAAACAGGTTGCTTACTTTTTGGCTTATGCAGTTGCACTATTTTGCCTTTACCGGTGCTTAGTACTAATGGGGTGTTTTATGCGCTAAGGCTATTATTAGCGCCCCACAATGCTCTATACCCAAAGCAGGCATAGCCAACCCGTATAAAACCAGTGCAGCATATTTGTTTTAATAAAAAACATTTTACTTTTAACCCTACGTAAGAGTAAAAATGATCTAACCAGCATATTACTCTATGAAGTGGCCTCTGATTTTTATTCTGCTAATTAGTATGTTTATTGTACAGCCTCCTATTACACCCCAAACACCTCCATCTACTCATCAAAAGCTTTTTGCTGATTTCGAAAAATTTAAAGAGCCCGCTATAAGCCAGAGGCGTTTTAAACATAGTGATGTAGCACCTCTATTACAAAAATGGGCTACTCACGCTCCTTTTACAGGCAGCGTTATAGGCCGCTCTGTACAAAACCGTAGTATACACTTGCTTAAAGCAGGCCAGGGACCTACCCCTGTTATGCTATGGTCTCAAATGCATGGCGATGAGCCTACAGCCACTATGGCACTGCTGGATATATTCCGTTTTTTATCGCAACGTGGTGATGGCTGGGACACCTACCGGCAAACCATTTTGCAAAACACTACCCTGTATTTTATACCTCTTTTAAACCCCGATGGCGCAGAGGTTTACCAACGTAGAAATGCCCTGGGTATAGATTTGAACCGGGACGCATTGCGGCTACAGTCTCCGGAGGCTCAATTACTTAAAAGCCTGCGCGATAGCCTGCAACCTGTATTTGGCTTTAACCTGCACGATCAAAATACCAGGTATACTGCAGGCTACAGCCCCAGGCCGGCCACTATTTCTTTTCTGGCTCCTGCCTATAATGAGGCTAAAGATATTAACCCGGTGCGTACCCGTGCCATGCAGCTTATTGCTGAATTAAACGCTATGCTTCAACAACATATTCCAGGCCAGGTAGCACGATATGATGATGAATTTGAGCCCCGGGCTTTTGGCGATAATATACAGAAATGGGGCACAAGCCTGGTGTTGGTGGAGTCGGGTGGCTACCAGAATGACCCTGAAAAGCAATACATACGTAAGCTCAACTTTGTATTGATCTTAGAAGCCCTCCATTCTATAGCGCAACGCAACTACGAAAAGCACCCTATCGCAGCCTATAACCAAATTCCCCAGAACCAACGGCAACTGTTTGACCTGATTGTTCGCAATGCCACTCTCGAAAAAGACGGCCATCGCTATACAGCCGACCTGGGTATAAACCGCTATGAGCAAACCACAGCCGATGGCAAAAGCTTTTTTTACCAGAGCGTAATTGAAGAGCTTGGCGACATGTCAATTTATTATGGCTATGAAGAAGTAGATGCACAGGGCATGCGGGCTATACCAGGGCAGGTATACCCTGAAACATTCAGCAATATTAACATGATTAAAGCAGAAAATGTGCACAGGCTGCTGCAGCAAGGTTACACTGCCGCACGCGTAAGCCGCTATCAGCCTGCTAATAGAAGTACACGTTTGCCCATCAATATCGTAAGCGGACAAAAAAAGCTAAGCCCGCAATTAGACTACATGTCGCGTGCAGACTTTGTGCTGTACCAAGGCAAAGAAGCGCGCTATGCCATTGTAAATGGCTTTGTATATGATTTAAAAGAAAACAAAAGCAGGGTGCATAATGCCCTTGTATATTAAAACGCTTTGGCTGGCATTAAAGAGTACTATTCTTTCCAATGGGCATAAAAGTGATGTACAGGTCCATGCCCTTTACCAGTTGTATAGGCAGAGCCAGCTTGAATAGCGCCCGTAATAAACTCTTTTGCTTTGGCTATTGCCTTGGGTAGGTCTTGCCCTGCAGCCAGGTAGGCAGCAATAGCTGCAGACAAAGTACAGCCTGTACCATGGGTATTATTACACGTAATACGCTTTATATCAAACTCATGGTACCCCCCCTCGCTATATAAGAGATCTGTACTGGCGTCGCCTTCCAGATGGCCGCCTTTTACCAATACTGCTTTGGGTCCTAGCGCAGCCAGCTCTATTGCAGCCTGCCGCATATCAGCCAGGGTTTTAATAGGCCTGCCCAGTAGCACCTCTGTTTCGGGTAAATTAGGAGTAATAAGCGTAGCCAGAGGAAAAAGAAGCTCTTTAAGGGCTGCAATTGCTTCATCCTGTAAAAGCTTTGATCCTCCCTTTGCCACCATAACCGGGTCTAGTACTATATATTTTACTTTGTAACGCTTCAAACCTTCTGCCACTGCCTGTATTACCTCTGGCGAGTGTAACATACCTATTTTTACTGCATCCGCACCAATATCACTGAGTACCGCCTCCAGCTGCTGGGTAATAAAAAGGGGAGGTACTGCATGGATACCCTGCACGCCCAGTGTGTTTTGTGCTGTTAATGCAGTAATCACTGACATACCATAGCCTCCCAGGGCGGCAAAGGTTTTAATATCGGCTTGTATGCCTGCACCGCCTCCGCTATCAGATCCGGCAATGGTTAATAATCGTCTGTACTGTTTCATGTAGTAGGTACTATAATACTGAGGCTAAAATTTACTTCAGGGCATTTTTAGCCCTCCAGAACTCAGATAGCAAAGCTTTTGTAGCCAGTAGTGGAGATTCTGCAGAACAGATACCTGATACTATGGCAAGGCAATCGGCACCGGCCTGTGTTACATCAGCCGCATTCTGAATATTGATATTACCAATCGCTACCAGCTTGTGCCTGGAAATTGATCTTATTTTTTTAAGCCCCTCAAGCCCCCACTCGCCAATCGTATCGGTTTTGGTAGGTGTTTTAAATATCGGGCTTACACCCAGGTAACTAACCGGCAACTTCTCTGCCTGCATCACATGGTCTAGTGTTTCGACCGATAAGCCGATAATTGCATTAGGGCCCATAAGCTGAGCTACAGTAGAGTAGGGCATATCATTTTGCCCTATGTGCACACCATCTGCTCCAAGAGCAATGGCAACATCTACCCTATCATTAATAAGTAAAGGCACATTTGCAGTATTGGCAAGCTTCTTTATAGGCAGGGCCATGGCTATAAACTCCTCATTGCTTACATGTTTATCGCGTAGCTGAATAACTGAAACACCGCCTTGTATAGCCTGGTGCACTACTTCCATTAAAGAACGCTGGCCGCACAGCTCCCGGTTGGTTACCAGGTATATGCCTTCTATGGGAGTCATGAGGTTTTGATATGAAGTTTTTTAAAGTCTGCTTCTTCTAGGTTATGTAAAGCATCCAGCAAATGCATCTGCAAAGTACCTGGCCCTTGTGCCAAGGTAGCAGCTTTTTCGCCAGCAATGCCTATAGTAGCCATTGCATGAGCACAGGCCTGCATTGCATTTTTATTTACAGCCATAAAAGCGCCTATAAGCGCAGTGGCTGTACAACCCAGGCCAGTTACTTTAGTCATTAAGGGGTGGCCATGCTTAACAGCTATATGTTGCTCGTTGTTTACAATATAATCGGTAGCGCCGCTTACCACTACCACACATTTGTAATGTTCGGCCAGGCGGTGTGCCTGATCAAGAACATGTTTTGAGCTTTCGGTACTGTCTACTCCCTTTGTATGGGCAGATGTATCAATAAGGGCTTTAATTTCTGATGCATTGCCTCGTATTACCTGCGGATTGGTGCGGGTTACCAGATCCAACACAGCCCGTGTACGAAAGTTAGTAGCACCTGCTCCGACAGGATCTATAATAATGGGCTTGCTCAGTTCTTTTGCCCTGAACATAGCCGCATGCATAGCTACAATCCATTGCCGGCTAAGGGTACCAATATTTATAACAAGGGCACCGGCCAGGGAAACCATATCTGCTACCTCATCTTCGGCATGCGCCATAACTGGTGAGGCACCCAGCGCCAATAAAGCATTGGCTGTGGTGTTCATTACTACATAGTTGGTAATATTATGTACCAATGGCGCTTGCTCTCTGATCCGTTCTATGTCTGCCCAAAGGGTCTGCTTATCAACTTGCATCATATAGTGTTAAAAATAAGTATTTAATTTAATCTAATCCATTACCAGCCCGCCATCTACAACCAGGTTCTGCCCGGTTACTGCTCTTGCCCAAGGCGATGCAAAGAATACTACCGCATCAGCTACTTCTTCGGGTGTTGTAATTTTGCGTAAAGGTGTAATTGATTCTACTATACCAAATACCTCTGGCGTGGTTGCAGCGCTGGCATCGGTTGTACGTAATAAGCCACCAGATACCATATTAACAGTTATGCCAGTAGCGCCAAGCTCGTTGGCCATGTTACGGGTAAAACCTAGTAAAGCTGCTTTTGCAGTAGTATAGTCGTGGTAAGCTACTACCGGGTTTTGCAATAGGTTGGTACCTATGTTTATAACTCTACCGAAGTTTTGCCTTTTCATGCCGGGCAAGGCGGCCTGCAAGGTATTAAGTGCAGCCTGTAGTGTACCCTCCAGTTGATCTTTGTAAGCCTGCCAGGTAATTTGGCTGGCGTCTTTCCGGGCAGTTGGGTCAAAACTAAAGTTTACAAGTGCATTATTAATTATTGTAGTAACCGGCTTGTTGAAATGGGCTTCAGCCTTTTTAACAAGTGCTTGCACCTCCTCAGCAGAACGCACATCTGCCCGAATGGCAACGGCCTGTTTGCCTAGCAATGCAGCTAACTGCTCAGCCTTTTCCTGGCTTTTATAATAATTTATAACCACCTGGGCGCCTTCTCTGGCAAATGCACGCGCAATGGCTGCGCCAAGCCCTCTGCCAGCACCTGTAACTACAACAACTTGTTCGTTAAGATTCATGATATCAGGATTAAGGTAAATAACCATAATCCCACAAAGCGTAGGTGCTATACAATCCCTCCGGCAGCATTACCTGCATCAGGTTATATGGGTATAATCTCAGCCTGTATAAGAGGCACCCCCGTATGTGGAAATTACTTTAAAGTGTAAAGATGGTTATACGTATTAAAAATAAAAATGGAGAAGAATGTAGATTGAGCATTCTTCTCCATTTTTATTTTATTAAACAACAATTTACTTACCCTGCACGTCCAGGTTGCCCAGTCTGAAGCTTAAAGTAGCCTGGCGCAAAAGATAAGAATAGTAGGCCTGTGCCGCCTGAGAGGTAGCTTCCAGGTAATTATTATTTACTGTGGTAAGCTCAACCAGGTTAATAGAGCCTGTTTCATACCGTTTTTTCTGCTGATCCAGGGCTTTTGCCATAGCTTCCTCGCGCGCCTTAGAGGCTTCTGTACGCTTGCGGGCTGCCTGCAAGTCTATCCAGGCTGAGCGGGTTTCTGCATTTACACGTAGGTTGGCAGCCTCAACATTTAATTGGCTATTCTGAAAATTGGCTTTTGCAAGGGCTACCTGGCTGCGGTTTTGCAAACCATTAAATAAGGGAATACGAAGGGAAGCAAACGCTACATTAAACACGTTCAGATCTGTAAACTGGCGTGCAATTGGCACTACTTCCATAGCGCCAGTTTCGGGGTTTTCCTGCATCTGGAAAGACGAGTAACCGGAGCCATAGGAATATCCTATGGATAAGCTTGGCAACATACGCCCCATGCTACTTCTATAGGCATATTGAGTAGCTTTCTGCAACTCCTGCAACCTACGATAATCCGGTCGGAATTGCAACGATTGCTTTAACAGCTCGTCCAGGCTAGATTGCTCCCAGGGTTCCAGTGCCTGCTCCACAGGTGCAGTTACTGTAAACGCTGTTCCGGGCTGCCATTGCAACAGGCGGGCCAGTTCTATTTTATCTACTTCCAGCTGTGCCTCTGCCTGGATCAAAGTCATTTCTGCGGCACGTACTTCGGCTATCTGCAAGGCCTCATCAGACAGGTTCTGGCCAACACTTACCAAAGCATTTACCCTCCTGGCACGTACCTGCTGTGCCTCAAGGTTGTTTTGTGCTATTTTTAACAGCTCCTGGTCCAGCAGAACCTGGAAAAACGCATTAGATACATCCATTAACAGTTGTTGCTTTATACGCTCTACCTCATGATAGCCTGCTTTTAAAGTATGCTGGCTCTCGCGCAAGGCATGTATACGGCTGGCACCGTTGAAAACGGTCCATACTACATCCACAACAGCAGAAGCCCTTTCTGACTTGCGGGTATCCAAGCGGCCTGTGGTAAGGTCAAACTGGCGGCCGGAAATTTGCTGCGCACCTACATCGCCCGTTACAGTAGGAAGTAAGGTTGCAAAACGGCTGGCCCGATCCTGCACTTGTGCATGCTGTATATTTTGTTGCTGCTGTACTGCAAAATTAGAGCGTAAGGCTATTTTTAATGCCTCCTGGTAGGTAAGTGTAGTTGGCTGGGCCTGTAGCTGGCTGTAGCCTAGCAATATAAAAACAATAATAAGTAAGCGTATAGATCTCATAACCCTTGTATGTGCATGTAGTGATGCCAAATTAGTATCAAGAAGCTTACCACAGGCTCAAAACAGCCTAATACAGCCTCCTAGGGCATACACCACGAAAATAGTGTCTCAAACTGTTACACTTCCTGTCCGGTTTTGAATACAAAAAGCCACCTTTTTTCGAGGTGGCTTTTTGTATTTTAACTACACAAACTGTTTAGACTTCTTGCTCACTTCTTGAAGCGGCCATTAACTCTGCCTGTAACCTTTCGTTTTCTTCGCGAAGCTCGTTCAGGTTTCGTTGCATTTCTTCCTGGGTAGCCTGTAGCTCCTCCTGGTTCTGTAACAGCTCCTCTTCTGCAGCTCTTTTCTCTTCTGCCGATAAGCGAGACTCTTCCAGCAGCCTGCGGGTAGTTTCATTGATCTTGGCAGTAGCCAGCGTAGAAGCAATGCTTTCCCCAATTTTTGCTACAAAGTCAATCTGGTACTGCTCAAACTCATTGAATGAAGCCAGCTCCAGCACACCCATAACTTCGTTATTGATAATAAGTGGCATAATCAAAATAGAAGAAGGATTGGCATCGCCCAGGCCTGAAGAAATAGAAATATAATCTTGTGGCACTTCAGTAAGGTAAATATGTTCTTTCTCTAGTACCGCCTGCCCTGCAAGTCCTTCATTGATATACAACCGTGAGGTACGTAAACGCTTACGGTCCCAGGCATAGGTAGCAGTAAGATCAAGGAATTTATCATCGCCTTCCTCAACAATAACAAACATGCCCCCCTGGTTGGCACCAAGGTATTTAACCAGGTTAACTACAATGCTTTCAGAAAGCATTTTTACATCACTATTATTTTTGCGGAGTATATCTCCAAAGGTGGCCAGGCCTTCAGTGACCCAGTTACGCTTCTTATCTTCTTCGGCAATGGTCTTTAAGCTGCTACGCATGGCAAGCAGGGCATTTCCTAGTATATCTTTCTCACCCAACGCAGAAAACTCGGCTTCCAGATTACCTCTACCAATCTGGTTGGCAAACTCAGTAGTTTTGCGTAAGCCTTCCATTAGCGTACCAAATGCCTTACTCATCTGGCCTATTTCATCATTACCGGCTTTAATTTCCTGGTACGATAAATCACCCTGGGCAACATTTTCAGTAATGCGCACCATTGCATCAATAGGCTTAATTAAGCGCTGAATCATTATCAGAATTATTAACAGGGATGCTGTAACCAAAGCTGCACCTATAAAAATCATTCGCCACATCTGGTTGTTTGCCTCTTTCAAGATTAACTCCGAAGGAATAGTAATGCTGATTTGCCATGGAGTATTGCTTTTACCGATAAAGATAGGTGCATGCACTTTTAGTGTAGAGTCTGATAGTATACTACCTTCAGTGCCAGAGGCAAGGTCTGCAATCTGAGTTTCGTAAGCAGGAAACTCCTTTATTAGGTTTTTGCCCACCAGCGTATCATGAATGGTAGAGGCTGCAATGGTTCCATTATGAGAGATGATGGTTACTTTAGCTACTCCATCATACAACCTGGCATTTGTCACCATGTTCTGCATCCAGTCGAGGGCAATATCTACCCCAACCACCCCGTAAAAGTTCTGCTTATATAAAATAGGAGAGGCAATAGTAATCAGAGAGATTCTGCCTCCATTTACAGTATAAGAAACCGGATCCATTACAGCCTCTGTCTTGGTTTGGTGGGGCAATACATAGTAAGGATCCTTGCTGTAACCCTGAGTAGTTTCTACCAGCAGTTTTCCATTCTCTTTAAACCAGTAAGGTATAAAACGCCCGCTTGTATCGTGGGCAGGGTCTATATCAATAAAGGCTTCATCCTGTCCATCAAAAGCATTGGCCTCCCAGCAGGTATAAGCTCCATAAAACCCTTCGTTTTGTATAAGTACTTCCTTCAGCAAAGTATTGGCTTCATCACGGCTTAACTTTAAAGGATGTTCGTCTGCTTTTACACCAGCAAAAGCCTGCGCCATAGTATTAGAAGAAGTAACTCCTTTTTCAATATCGGCTTTTACCCTGCCGGCAAAATCCTTAGCGATGGCCATTGCATTTTCGCTGGCTGCTTTAACAGCCTGGTCTCTGGCAGATTTTGTAGTATAAGCAATCAGGATACTTGATATCAGGAAGGTGCTAATTCCAATAACCAGCCCTAACTTATACCTCATGGATGAAAAGTTACTGTAAAAATTGATCATACTTATAATTTATTATGAATAGAATACTGATTAGGCAGCGGTTAATTATAGAACTTAATGTTTTACTACAATTTTTAGAAAGTTACTAAATTTTTGCAGGGTTACTGCCCTGCCTGTTTAAGCGCCTTAAGGATCTTCATTAATATTTCATGGTATTACTACAGCTTCAAGCTCAATTCTTAGCTGTAATTTCATGTCCATACATAGAAGGCTTAAACAAAAAATCACACGAAAAAATACCAGAAAACCTTCCTGCGATACAGATATATGCACTATTGCTTTATTTTATAGGCAAAAGCACAAAAAAAACGGAGCGAATATCTACATATTCCGCTCCGTTATTACTTTGTAAGTTTTACTTACCAATTACAACATATGCATTTTATTGTTTTCCATTACTGCTTATACTTTGTTATGCTGGGCAGAAACACCGTAAGCAGACCTATTAGTGGCAAAAACGCGCATACCTGGAAAACATAGTAAATGCTGGTACGATCGGCCAGCTCGCCTAGTAATGCTGAGCCAATACCTGCCACACCAAAGGCAAAGCCAAAAAACAGCCCGGCTATCATACCTACCTTGCCTGGAATAAGCTCCTGGGCATATACCAGGATTGCAGAAAAAGCAGATGATAGAATCAAACCAATCGCTACGATCAGAATGCCTGTCCAGAATAGGTTAACATAGGGCAACATTAGCGTAAACGGGGCCACCCCCAATATAGAAGCCCATATTACATACTTACGGCCAAACCTATCACCAAGGGGGCCTCCCATAAAAGTGCCAGCTGCCACAGCGAACAAAAACACAAACAGGTATACTTGCGCGTTTTGTACAGTCAGCTGGAATTTATTCATCAGGTAAAAAGTAAAATAGCTTGTCATGCTGGCCATGTATATGTATTTGGAAAAGATAAGGCTAAGCAAAATAACAAGCGAAAATACCACTTGCTTTCTGGGCAAAGGGCCTTGCAAAGAGGCATTTGCAGAAGTGGCTCTAGTTTTAGGCCTGGCTTTATTACTGTACCACCTCCCGATTTGCCAGAGCACAACGATAGCTACCATGGCTATCAAAGAAAACCAGGCAACACTACCTTGCCCATAGGGCACAATAATTAATGCAGCCAGTAGAGGCCCGATAGATGTACCAAAATTGCCCCCTACCTGGAACAACGACTGCGCCATACCACGCCTGCCTCCCGAAGCCAGGTGAGCTACTCGTGAAGCTTCCGGGTGAAATACCGATGAGCCTACACCTACCATGGCAACCGCTACCAATATAAAATAAAAATTACTGGCATTTGCCAGCAGCAGCAAACCCAGCAAGGTAAATGACATGCCAACCACAAGGGCATAAGGCTTAGGCCTTTTATCTGTAAAATAACCCACAAAAGGCTGCAGGATAGAGGCTGTTAGCTGGTTAGTTAGCGTAATAAGCCCTATCTGGGTAAAACTAAGCTTAAAAGTACCTTTTACAATTGGGTAAATAGCTGGTATTAATGATTGAATAGTATCATTGAGCATGTGCGAAAAGCTTATTGCAAAAAGTATAGGGAAAACAGTTGTTTCTGCAACAGCTTTTACAGAGCTACCCTGCTGATGGAGGAGCGTTTTTTTCATAATATTTTTAGCCTAAATACCCTTAAAGGTAAAGTATTGTTTACACAAAAAATATTTATCCGCTAAACGTATGCATAAACTTGTTTTCATTACTATTTTATCTAAATCTTATTGCATGTTACTACATATTCTTTATACTTATACATAAAATTGCCTTATGAGAAAATTCTGCCTGCTATGAAGAGTATACTGATAAGCATATTATTGATGGGAAGCATACTAGCGGGAGAAGGCCCGCCAAAAAAACGCGCCAGGGAGCTTGGCATTACAATAGGCGTACTGCCCACAGGCCCTCTAAACGCAATAACCGATATCAAAGGGTTACGTGTAGGCCATACTACTGTTGTAAGTGGATCCAGCATACGTACAGGCGTTACAGCTATCATACCACACAGCGACAATATTTTTCAACAAAAAATACCGGCTGCTATTTATACAGGGAATGGATTTGGTAAATTAGCAGGTAGTACCCAGATACAGGAATTAGGCACACTGGAGTCGCCGGTATTACTTACCAATACGCTTAGTGTGGGCACTGCACTTAATGCAACCGTACACTACCTGCTGCAATTACCAGGCAATGAAGAAGTGCAATCGGTTAATGCAGTGGTGGGCGAAACCAACGATGGTTATTTGAATGATATCCGTGGCAGGCATCTTACAGAAGCTCATGTGCTTGAAGCGCTCCGCCAGGCAAAAGAAGGTCCTGTAGAAGAAGGCAATGTGGGTGCAGGTACTGGTACCGTTTGCTTTGGCTTTAAAGGTGGTATCGGCACATCATCCAGGCAATTACCTGCTACACTGGGAGGCTATACCGTAGGCGTACTGGTGCAAAGCAATTTTGGAGGGGTGCTGCAACTGGCAGGCGCTCCTGTAGGTAAAGCACTTAACCAGTATTTTCTAAGCCAGCACTTAAAAGATGATGCAGATGGCTCCTGTATGATAGTTATTGCTACTGATGCCCCGGTAGACGCCCGCAACCTGGAGCGCATGGCGAAACGCGCTATGATGGGGCTCTCAAAAACAGGAGGCATTGCCTCTAACGGCAGTGGCGATTATGTAATAGCCTTTTCTACTCATAAAGAAGTGCGTGTTCCACATACGTCTACCCAAAAAACACAGGCGTTTACACTGCTCCGTAATGATGAAATGTCGCCCTTGTTTATGGCTGTAATTGAAGCTACCGAAGAGGCCATTATTAACTCATTGCTTAAAGCAGAAACCCTGCAGGGAAAAGAAGGGCGCACCGTACAGGCTTTACCTCTTGACAAAGTTTTACCCTTATTAAAAAAGCATTATGTTACACGATAAACAATTATATGCCTATTTGAACAGCCAGATAGTACCTCTGCAGGACGCTACTCTCCATGTAAGCGACCTGGCTATACAAAGAGGGTATGGCGTGTTCGATTTCTTAAAAGTGCATGAGGGTGTACCCTTGTTTATGGACGATTACCTGGACCGTTTTTACCAGTCTGCCCGGATGATGGAATTGCAGGTTCCGCTTACACGCCAGGCATTAAAGGAGGTTATCCATAAGCTTATACAGCTAAACGGTTTGCCGCTTTCAGGCATTAAAATGATATTAACAGGCGGTTACTCCGATAATGGGTATGAACCTGGAGCACCTAACCTTATTATAACACAGCAGGCATTTTCTTTACCTGCCCAGGCACAGCTGGATAAAGGCATAAAAGTAATTACGCACAAATACGTACGCGAAATTCCTCTAGCCAAAACTATAAATTACTCTATGGGCATACGCCTGATCAAGCATATTAAAGCAAATCATGCAGAAGATGTGCTTTACCATAGAAGAGGGATGGTAACAGAGTTTCCTCGCTGCAACTTTTTTATTGTAAAGCAAGACAATACAGTAGTTACTCCTGCTTATGATGTACTGGCTGGCATTACTCGAAAGCATGTACTGGAGCTGGCAACAAATAAATACAATGTTTTAGAAGGCACCGTTTTGCTGGATGATGTTTTACAGGCAAAGGAGGCTTTTTTAACAAGCACAACAAAACGTATTGTCCCCATCGTACAGGTAAACGAAACCCTGATAGGCACAGGCACTCCGGGCCCGGTTACCCAAAGCCTGCTACAGGACCTTATTGCTCTTGAAGAGAGCTACCTTGCCCTGTGCCATGAAGAATAAGCCTCTTCATTGCTGCACTTAAGGTAGAACCTTGTTGCCAATACCCAAGTACATTTTTGCAAAGCCCTATTTTTTATAAGTAAACTTTACAATATGCCGGAAGAAATATCTGAGTTAGAACACCTGAAACAAGAGCTAGCCGCCTTAAAAGAAAAGTATGCTTTTCTGGAAAGAGTAATAAACGAAATGCCCGCCAATGTGTACATTTCTGATCTTGACAAAGGTGTAGTTTGGTGCAATAAGACTAATGAAGAAACCCTGGGCTATACCATGGAGGAAATCCGTGAAATGGGAGGCGTAGAATATATTTACCACATTGTACACCCTGAAGATCGTGCCATTCCTGCCAACAGTGTTGACCATTACAGCAGTTTCGATGGAGCAGAATTTGGTGGAATCTTTAGAGCTAGGCATAAAAACTCTAAAGAATACAAGTGGTTTACAGGATGGGCAAAAGCATTCAGGAAAGATGAACAGGGTAATGTAAAAGACTTATTGTGCGTTGATGTGGACCTGAGCCCCCGCATGAATACCGAAAAACAACTTGTTGCAGCGCTCCAGGAAAACCTGAAGCAAAAAAACAAGCTCCTTATAAAATCACTGCGTAAGAGAGAGATCGAGGTATTATCCCTGATCTGCAATGGTATGAGCTCAAAATTAATTGCCGATACCCTTAACATAAGCTTTCATACGGTGCAATCGCACCGCAAAAACCTGCAGGCCAAATTAGGCACTTCAAACCTGGCCGAGCTTGTTTCTGTAGCCAGAGAAGCCGGGCTGGGCTAATAAACTCTTGTATATGCAATATGATAATACACTAAGGTTTTGTTGCAAGCAGGCAAACAAAGCGGCCTTACTCTGGCTGTATGTGGTTACGGTCAATAAATTCGCGAAACGATTTACGATAAGAGTCACTCACCGGCAAAAATACATCCCCAATCTGCACCTTATCTTTATGGATTACATCAATTGCATCCAATGCTATAATATAGGAGTTATGGATACGGATAAAGTGCTCCGAGGGCAATTGTGCCTCTAATAACTTTAAGCGCTGCAGGCTTACTATTTTTTGTTGCCGCGTATGTATGGCCACATAATCTTTGAGTCCTTCTACATATAAAATATCAGACCACCGTACTTTAACCAGCTTGGTGCTGTCTTTTACAAAAATAAAAGGCTGGGTAACCGGCATTTGGTGTACAGGTACAGTAGGATGATGTGCCGGCACAAAGCGTTGTTGCGCCTTATCTACGGCTCTAATAAACCGATCGAGCGTTATGGGTTTAAGTAAATAATCTACTACATCCAGCTCATATCCTTCAAGGGCATATTCCGAGTAAGCTGTGGTAAGCACCACCAAAGGCCTTTTCTGCAAAATCTTCAGAAGAGAAAGACCCGTAATTTCCGGCATTTGTATATCCAGGAAAAGAAGGTCAATGGCCTCTGTACGGAGCACCTCCATACCCTCAAGGGGGCTGGAGCAAGCTTTAATCAAATTAAGTTGAGGTATTTTGCGAACGTAATCGGTAAGCAGGTTACGCGCCAACGGTTCGTCTTCTATGATGAGACAGTTCATGATCTGTGAGCGTAAGTTTTAGTTGTACGGCATAACGTTCGGGGGTATTGTCTACCTGTAATGTAAACTGGCCAGGGTAGCTTAGATCCAGCCTTCGCTGCACATTTTGAAGCCCAATACCCGATTTACCTTCGGCAGCAGTAGTAGGTTGCGCAAGTTTACTGTTTTCTACAGTATATGTACACTCGTGGCCATTAATATCAAGCAGAATATACACCCACGATTCGGGTTGGTTGCTGCTAACCCCATGCTTAAATGCATTTTCAAGAAAAGTGATCAGAATAAGAGGCACAATAGTCAGCCCCTGGGGGTTACCATTGATCTCAAAGCGAATAGGGATCTCGTTGTTTAAACGTAGCTCTTCAAGGCTTATGTAGTTCTCTATGTATTCAATTTCTTTGGTCAGCAGCACGCGAGGATGGTTAGAATCATAGATCATGTAACGCATCATTTGCGAGAGCTTGGCAATAACCTCTGTTGTGTTAGGCGATTGGGTATACGCCAGGTAATACAGGTTGTTAAGGGTATTGAACAGAAAATGAGGATTAACCTGGGCTTTGAGAAAATTAAGCTCTGCGGTAAGCTTTTCGTTTTCTACGGCTTTTTTCTTGGCCTCAAACTCAAACCAATCTACTGCAAAGCGAATCATGCTCACAAATATGGTAATGAATAAAGAAATGGCCACCACATGTACTACAAAGCGGGTTGTATAAAACCCGGCAGGATTTAGGGCATACACATCGGCCACACTCCTCTCCAGGTAAATACGCAGGGTAATAAGCACCGCAAAAGGTACCATAAACTCCAACAGGTAGCGGAATACATTTTTATGCACCAGGAAACGGGGCAGAAAAAAGAAATAATTTATATAGGCGATCAGTGAGTTAAAGCTCAGCGAAAGGGCTGTGAACAAAAACACACGGGTCCAATTGATTTGACCTTGCTGGAAGCCACTTACCTGGTACAGAAAAAATGAAAGATACACGCACCAGAACGAAAAGTGCAGCCAGAACACCCGCGATTTATTAAAAATATATGCCATCCGGATTAAAAGAAATTAAACACTTTTCTAAAGATAATAATTCTGTTTATGAATTTTCGTTCTCTGCACGCACTATTCTGCCAATGGTGTTTTTTAATCGACAGCTACCCCCTATACTTTGTATTTAACCGTTCACGGTAAATTATACCCGAATGTCGAGTAAATAGGTAGGTCTGTCTATTTCTGAAAACAATATGATTTTATTATTGCTTTTTTGTAAATGTAAACTAAGAGCTCCATACTCTCGGCTTACAATCAGAACAGAACTTCCCGATACCTTATAAATGAAGAAAATTACAATACTTTTATCTGTTTTTATGATGACTGGCTATAGCCAGTTTGTGCACGCACAGGCTCCGGCTAATGTAGCAGCTGCGGCCCAGGCCGCAAGCATTAACCCTACAGCCAACAAAGGAAATGGCCGTATAACGGGTAAAGTAGTAGATGCTGCCAATGGCGAAGAAATTCCTTTTGCAATTGTTGCTTTACATTTACCAGGCTCTGACAAACCAATGGATGGCACTACAGCTGACATGGATGGTAAATTTACGCTATCTAAAATTGCCGAAGGCGACTACAAAGTAGTAGTTCAGTTTATGGGCTATCAGAGTAAAACCATAGAAGTAAGCATTTCTGAAAAAAGAGAGGTAGTAGAATTAGGCACTATACAGCTGGCACAGGTTGTAAAGCAACTCAACGAAGTAGTTGTAGAAGGACAGCGCGACCTGATTGAAGAGAAAGTAGACCGCACAGTGTATAATGCTGAGAATGACGAATCGAACAAAGGTGGCGATGCAACAGATGTACTGCGCAAAGTACCTATGCTTTCGGTAGACCTGGATGGCAATGTTTCATTAAGAGGTAGCCAGAACGTAAGGGTATTGATTAACAACAGGCCTTCTACCATAGCAGCCAATAGTATTGCCGATGCATTAAAGCAAATACCTTCTGACCTTATTAAATCTGTTGAGGTAATCACTTCTCCTTCGGCCCGCTACGATGCAGAAGGTGCAGCTGGTATCATTAACATTATTACTAAAAAGAACACCCTGCAAGGCTTTACATTAGGCGTAGATGCCGGCGTTGGCTACAGGGGCTCAAACCTTGGCTTAAACGGCAGCTACCGCACTGGAAAAATGGGCTTTACCTTAGGTGGTTTTGGCCGTGCAGGGTATAACATACGTGGCGCATTCAACAACCAGCTACGCACTTACGATGTTGCAGGTAACGAACTGGCCCTAACCCTACAGGAAGCAGAAACCCGCAACCAGATGGCTTTTGGCCGCTACCAGTTTGGCTGGGACTATGACATTAACAAACGCAACTACCTGAATGCTTCTGTTTCGTATGGTGCGCGCAACGGCAGCATGTTCCAGGATAGGCTGTTAAACCAGACTTTCCAGGAAGAGGTGCTGGTTAACCGCAGCCTTCGTGATGTTAACTCTATAGACCGCTCCGGAACTGTAGATGTAAACGTTGGCTACACACATAACTTTGAAACCCCACAGCGCGAACTTAACATACTTACCCAATACAGCCGTAACGGCCGTACCAACAACTTTGTAAACAGGGTACTGAATGAAGAAGACCTTTCGGTACTAAACCGTATTCGCAACCTTAATGAGAGCTTTAACCAGGAAACTACAGTACAGGTAGATTACCAGACCCCGGTAGGTAAAAACCAGATGGTAGAAGTGGGTGGCAAAGAAATTATGCGCCAGGTGGTAAGTGATTTCCAATACTACACATCGCAAGGCGCAGGCGACTATGTACGCATTATTGACCCTGCACGCACCAACTTATTCAACTATAACCAAAGTGTAACAGCAGGTTATTTATCTTATACACTTACAACTGCTAAAAAGTATAGCTTAAAAGCAGGTACCCGTTACGAGTATACTGTTATTAATGCCAACTTCCAGGAGGGCCAGCAGGCAGAGATCCCGGCATACGGGGCACTAGTGCCCAGCCTTAACCTATCTAAGCGCATGAGCGATGGCAGTATGGTAAAAGCAGCATATAACAGACGCTTACAGCGCCCTTCGCTACAGTTTCTTAACCCCAACATCCAGGCAGCTAACCCACTTAACATTACAATTGGTAACCCCAACCTGGATCCTGAGTTTACCAACAACTTTGAGCTGGGTTATAACAAGTTTGTTAAGGCCACTTCAATATCATTAAATACTTACTTCCGCAACTCAAACTATTCAATACAGAGCGTGAGAGAGGTATTGCCCGGACAGTTTGTTTCGCCAGATGTTCGCCACCCCGACACTATACTTACTACCTACCAGAACATTGGTCGTGAAGATGCCTACGGTGCCAGCCTTTTCATTAACATGAACCTATCGAATAAGCTTACACTGAATGGAGGCACTGACGTTTATTATGCAGTGTTAAACAATAATGTACCTAACCCCCTGTACAATGCAAGTAACCAAGGGTTTGTATACAGTGGCCGCCTGTTTGGCACATACAAGCTTTCTGAGTTCTGGGCACTGCAAGGCTTTGCTTTTTACCGCGGCAGACAAGTGCAGCTTCAAGGTACCCAGGGCGGCTTTGCTATGTACAGCCTTAACGTACGTAAAGAGTTTGCTAATAAAAAAGGCAGCATTGGATTTGGTGCTGAAAACTTTGCCAACGTAAATGGCTTTAGAGTAAACGGTACTTTAGAGTCCCCGCTAATCCAGCAGCAAAGCACCACTGTATTCCATAACATGAACTTTAAAGTAAACTTTAGCTACCGCATCGGTAAAATGAATGCAGACCCTGCATCGCGCAGAAGAAAAAAATCGATCTCTAATGATGATATGAAGAGCGGTGGAGAAATGAACCCTGCTGCTGGCGGTGAACAAGCAGCACCGGCTCAAGGTGGTGGCACTACAGGAGGCGCTCCAACAGCCGCTCCGGGCGGGCAAAGGCCAGCCATGATGGGTGCTCCCGGCACTGGCCAACGCCCTGCTGGTAACACTGGCGCAATGCCTGCAGGAGGCCAGAGGCCAGAAGGTGCCCCAACAGCCCCAGGCAACTGGCAGCGCCCTGCCCAGGGTCAGGCTCCTGTGCAAGCTAAGCCACAGCAGGAAAAACCTCAGCAGGAGGCACCCCAAGAAGAGAAAAAGGATGAAGTAAAAACTGAAGATGCTCCTAAAAAGGAAAACCAGTAAGCACCTTAATTAATAAAAAGTTTGTTTGTTTATTTGAGTAATATTGAAAGAGCCGCTATACTTTGTGTAGCGGCTCTTCTGTTTTGTATTGGTTGGTACTATACTTATTGCTGTACAGGCTCTTCTACCTGCTTTAGCAACTGTACATCGGCATATAATTTTACCTCGTCACTTACCAGAACTCCACCGGTTTCAAGTGCTGCATTCCAGTTAAGGCCAAAGTCTTTACGATTTATCTTACCCTCTATGGTAAAACCGGCTTTTTCATTGCCCCATGGATCTTTGGCAATACCGGCAAACTCTACAGTAAGGGTTACAGGCTTGCTTATCCCTTTAATAGTCAGGTCGCCGGTAAGCTCAAATGTTTCGCTATCAATCTTCTTAGCAGAGGTAGAAGTAAAAGTAACGTTACCAAAGTTTTCTACATCAAAGAAGTCTGCACTTTTCAGGTGGCCATCGCGCTGAGCATCTTTCGTGTCAATTGAATTGGGGTTCATCCAAAAGTCAATCTTTGCTGCTGTAAAATCGTTGCCGGGGGCTACCACTGTTGCACCAAATTCCTTAAATACACCTTTTACATTAGTAATCATAAGGTGCTTTACTTTAAAAGACACTTCGCTGTGCGATGCATCAATAATCCAGTTAGTTTGTGACATGGTAATATGTATTTTTAGTAAAAATTCAGTTATAAATTACCATGCAAACTTCAGCACTTTAGCGTGGCGCACCAATAAAGTAGATTAGGAAAAAACCTTAAACTAGTTTAAGCCTCCGTCTCCTAATGCTTCTTAGCCAGTTCGCTACGTATTTTACTTAAAAACTCGGGCGTAATGCCCAGGTAAGCTGCAATCTGGGTCTGAGGAAGGCGCTGTGCCATTTTAGGATAGCGGGCTACAAAATTAGAATAGCGCTCGGATGCATACAAAGCTATACTCTCCCTAATACGGGTCTGGTGAGCAATAATAGCATTTTCGGCCAGTATCCTAAAAAAGCGCTCAAATTTTGGCACTTCAATAAGTAACCTATCCAGGTCGGGCTTTGCTATCATCAATACATCGGTGTGCTCCAGAGCATCAATATTTACAACAGCAGGCTTTTGTTTGCTGAAGCTTTCCATGTCACTCATCCACCAGTCTTCAATAGCAAACTGAATAATGTATTCATGCCCATTCTGATCTACATTGTAAGAGCGCAGGCAGCCTTTGGTAACAAAGGCTACATTTTTACAAATATCTCCTTCCTGCAGGTAATACTGCCGCTTACGTATCTTTTTAGGCTGCAGCATTGAGGTAAAGAGGCTTGTTTCCTCCTGGGTAAGAGAAATATGCCTGGAAATATTCTGTAAAATCAAGTCGTATGCCATGCCAGTAAGTATTCGCTATAGCAAACATAAGCATCCTTTCTGAAGAAGGAAACAAAAAACCTCTGCCAGCTTGTGCCAGCAGAGGTACACTTTGCACACTTACTATATTTTTAGTACTAGCTGCTTACTCGCTTCGGAGGCTTTTTACGGGATTGGCCATCGCTGTTTTTACAGATTTAACACCTACAGTAGCTGTAGCTACCAGTAGAGTTACCAGGCCTGCGGAGGCAAAAGTAGTTGGCCCTATCTCTATGCGGTAGGCAAAATCATTGAGCCATTGCTGCATTATATACCATGATAACGGAGCAGCAATTACAAAGGCAATCAACAGCAGCCGTGCATATTCTTTAGTAAACAGGTACACTATATTTACAGAAGAGGCGCCCAGCACTTTTCGAATACCAATTTCTTTGGTGCGTTGTGTAGCCATAAAGGAAACGAGCCCATACAACCCAAGGCATCCAATAAAAATCCCAATGCCTGTAAATATATTAAAGAGGCTGGCCATACGGGCCTGATCTCTGTAAAACTGGTCCAGGCGCTCATCCAGAAACTGGTGGCTAAACAGGTAGTCGGGATAAATCTGTTGCCAGATATTTTGTATTGAGGCTAGGGTAGCCTGCGCATTTTGCGGATGTATTTTTATACTAGCTTCAAAGTAATCTGCCCGGTTGGTAGTAACTACATAAGCATTCATTTCTTCGCTGAGCGGCAAGAAATTGAAGTCTGGTATCACCCCTACAATGGGCACTTCTTTACGTGACCTTCCATATAAAAGCTTTTCGCCAATTGCATCGGCAGGGCTCGAAAACCCTAGCTTACGTACCATGGTTTCATTGATTATCGCTTCGCGCATGGTATCACTTTCAGCCAGCTGCCGGCCTGCCAGTAATTTTATGCCATAGGTATCCAAAAAGTTAGGATCTACCGCGCGGATATCACTCTGGTACTCTTTTACTCCTTCTGCTCCTTTGTGACTGAAAATTGTAATTGAACGATCCTGGGAAGCAGCACTTGTAATGGCAAACGTAAATTTCTGCACACCCGGTAGCTGCCTGAGGCCATCGCGCAAGCGATTTAGCTGCCCTTCTTCATTTTGCGGTATAGGCACAGTAACAATGGCTTCTTTATCGAAGCCTAAGGCTGTATTTCTAAACAAGTCCATTTGGTTGGCTACTATTATTGTACCTATAATAAGAGCCTGCGAAATAGAAAACTGGGCAACCACTAATCCTCTTCGTAGCGACATACTACCTGTACCCGACATATTTATTTTACCTTTCAGAGCCAGCACTGGCTCATAGCCCGCCAGTATAAGAGCCGGGTAGGCACCAGACAAAAAGGTTACCAACAGGCATATAATTGCTATAAAAGCCAGTATGGCAGGTTCAGTTATTGATAACGTTATCTTAAGATCCAGCAGCTGCACAAGGTAGGGCAGGGAAAGCTCTGTAATAAATATACTTATTAGTACAGCGCAGGCTGTTATAAGCGCTGTTTCGCCCATAAATTGCCAGAAAAGTTGCCCACGGCTGCTACCCAGCACCTTGCGTACACCCACCTCTCTTGACCGCTTCATGGCCTGCGCTGTAGCCATATTAATAAAGTTAATACAGGCTGCCACCAGCAAGCCAAGCCCAATCAGGCTTAAGGCCCATAAGGTTGCTGTTTCCATAACCCTGAAGTTAAAGTTCCCAAAGCGGTTATCATGATGGATCTGGCTTAAAGGCTGGAGCGAAAAAGCCCACCTGTTTTTTTCTTCTTCGTTATAATACTTTTCAGAAAATCCTGCCAGCTGGGCATTAATGTTCTCAATGGCTTGCCCTTCGCTTAAAAGCACAAATACGCTGTGGCTGCTGCTTATGCCGGCCCATACGCTATCAGCCTGGCCTTCGGCTTTGCGGGTAGCCTGCGATATAAGTATGGTAAAAGGCAAGTCGCTATTGGCTGGCGGGTTTTCAACTACACCATTTACCTGTACTTTAATTCTGTTGTTTAACAGGATCCTTCTGCCTAGTGCCGGGCCCTCACCAAAATACTTTCTGGCTAGTTGTTCAGAAATTACTGCAGAATAAGGCTCATTTAGTACTGCTGGGCTACCTTCCAGCCATTTTACATCAAAAATAGAAAAGTAATCGGGGTCAATATAGGCAATACCACTCTCTTCCAGAAAAAGCTGTTCCTGTAGTGCAACATCACTATTGGCTGTTACCTTAACCATTCCACTATTAACATAATGTATAAAAGTGGCTCTTTCTACTCCGGATAGGTCATTACGCACAGCCTCAACCATAGGCGCAGGGGTTGCTGGTATATGGTTGGTTTGCCCATCGCGGGTTATGTGCGAGTTAATACGATAAATCCTGTCTGCTTTGGTGTGGTACTTATCATAACTAAGCTCATGGCGCACAACCAGGAAAAGTACAATACTACAGGCAATACCCAAGGATAATCCCAGTACGTTTATAATTGTATAACTTCTGTTACGAAGCAGGTTGCGAAAAGCTGTTTTAATATAGTTCTTAACCATTGCAGTAATGCTTAAATGATAGGTTTTACTGGCTATGTGTATCAGCCAGCGCTCCTGCCAAATACTATGCAACAAGCCTGCCCGATCTAAAATAGGCAAAATTATCAAAATAACGAGGTTTTTAGTAAACATAGTGTTCACTTTAATACACTCTTATGGTCACTTTTAAACAACTGCTTAGCAGCCCTAAAGTATAAGCCGGTTATACTTGCCATTATACAGCCCAAGGCCATTAAGTCAATACAATCAAAAAATAGTTATAAACCCTTTTAGCACATCTTTTAATAGCAATATTAAAATCGTTCAAAATAACCAACAGCCTTTCATACTATTTTATAAACCGTTCTTCTACTTTTCAAATACACTAACCACAGGGTCGGCAGATATTTGCAGAGTGTTTGATGTAAAGCAGCTCATGCTCTCAGGCATAATACTAACTAAGCCTTATTTTTTTAAAATCCACTATCATGAAAAAACTTATAGTAAGCCTATGTTTTTTGTTGCTTACAAGCACTTTTAGCTTTTCGCAAAGTGCTACCTGGCAACAAACCGCTACCACCCCTACATTTCCTAATAGCCTAGGTAATTTATGTTTAGCTATTGATGAAGCTACTGATGCCATTTATGTGGGCACTTATACAGGTGTTTATAAAAGTAGCGACCAGGGCGCTACCTGGGAAAGGTCACTGATCATCAGTGCTCCTGTATTTCATATTTCTATACATAATCAACACATTTATGCAGTAAGCAGCCTCAGCGATTTTTACCATTCTGCCAATGCCGGTGCCAGTTGGACAAAATCTGGTATGCCAAGTAGCACACAGCCAACCGCCCTGCTAACATTGCATAATGGAAATATACTGGTTGCAACAGGCGAGGTTGTAACATACAATGATACAGAAGAACTTTATAGAGGAACTGGTATTATGCGCTCTGCAGACCATGGAGCTACATGGCAAATATTAACTCCCGAAAGCATGAACAGGTACATAAGCCATATGGCTACAGACTCGCAAGGCAGGATTTATGCAAGCACTCATGAGTACAATGGTAAAGACGGAAACCTGTATTTCTCTCAGAACAATGGAGATCAATGGCAGGCGCTTCCAGCCATCAGTCTGCAAGATGAGGCTTCCAATAATCCATTGCAAGTACATATTTCATACATAACCAATTTATTTGTTAGCAATACCGATGTTCTGCACGTGAGCTTTAGAGGGTATTACCAGAACCTGCCTATTAGTGTAAACCTCACTAATACATTTAGCAATGCCCTTGCTTCTACACCCTGGCAGCACGTATCTGTAACTCCTTTTACTGTATGGCAGTACCCTGTATTCCGAAATATGTTTATTGACAGAAATGGGCGTATGTTTGCAAACCGAGAATCAGGCTCTCCAAATAGTGGCAGCATATTTTACTCTACCAACAATGGAGTAAATTTTTTAAGAGTACCGCTCACTACAGTACAATCTGAAACAGGCCCTTTTGAGGCTGTATGCTTTGCACAAACCAGTAGTGGTAGGGTGTATGTAATACAGCGCCTGGACCATAGAGTATATTTTGCTGATACTTTCCCTAATGTACCTACCCGCCTACCACATCAAAACGAAACACAAGCTGTTATACAAGTGTACCCCAACCCGGCTACAGATGCTATTGCCTTAAACTACAGAGGTAAAGCACCAGAAAAGCTAACAGTTATTGATGCTACTGGTAAAATGGTTGCGCATGTACAGGTTAACAATATTGAAAGTGGCAGCCCACTGCAGCTTCCTGCTTTAAAAACAGGGATGTATATGCTGCTTATTGAAAAAGATGCAACGATACATAAAGAAAAACTAATAATACGGTAAGCTTTCACAAAAAGCCCTTGGTAAGATAATATGCTATACCAAGGGCTTTTTGTGAAAAACGCTACCTACTTTTTTACTAAGTGTAGTATAAGCTCTTTATGAGGCTTAAGCGTAGAGAGGGAAACTGGCTTTAGCTCTTCGTAAAACTGGTTGGCAATAGTAAAGTTCTTTAAAAGCTTGTACAAAGTAAGCATTAAAACAGGCATAGCCAGGTAACGGCCGATACACGTATGCTTGCCTACTCCAAAAGGAATGTAGGCATAATCTGGAATGTGCTTTTTATTCTCCTCAGAAAAACGCTCCGGGTTAAACACTTCTGGATTTGGCCATAGCCTAGGATTGCGGTGTACACCATATACACTAGCATAAATAGTATCGCCTGGCTTAATTGTATGGCCGGCTACACTATCACTTTCTACACAATCTCTTACAATAGCATGGCTGGGCGGATACAGCCTCAAGGACTCTTCTGTTACCTGTTTAAGGTAAGGCAGCTTTTGCATAATTGTATGCATATCTGCTGTTCCCTGCAAGCTATCTATTTCTTTATTTACTTTCGTCAATACATCCTTATGCCTAACCAGCAAATAAAGCGTCCAGGTAAGGGAAACTGCGGCTGTTTCTGTACCTGCGCCCAGGTGCACTATCAATTCATTGCGGATTCGTTTGGCTTTTTCTTTTTCAGTAAAAGAAGCGGGCAAAGCCGCATATAACTTTTTAGCCAGATAATCGGGCTTTGCAACAGGCAGGTTCCGGCTTACAAAATCATCAAAAACGCTTAAGTCTTTGCGGGTGCTGAAGTTTTGCCCTGTAAGCCAGCCAGAGTAAGGGCGCCAGGGGTACTTGCTACGCCAGGCAATAATATTTTCACCATCTTCAATGGCTTTGGCAAGCCCGGCAAAGTTCTTATCATCATACAGTCCAAACACTGTTTTTAAGATAATTTCGATGTTGAGCTGCGAGAGCAAAGCAGCAATATTGTACTCTCCCTGTTTTGGAACACCCTGCTTCCAATGGCTAATGTGCTTCTCTATAATAGTACCCACCGTATCCAGGTAGCGTTGTACATACGTAGGCTTATAATAATGATTTTCAAAAGAACGCAATTCGGTCCAGGCTTTACCTTCCAGGGTACCAATGCTATCGCCCGTTATGGCTTTAAGCTGTTTCCAGTAAATTTTGCTTCTTTTATACCGGGCAGCATTCCCCACAAAAGCCTTTTGAATGAACTCCGGACCTGTTGTAACATAAATGGTATGAAAAGGCAGTGTAAGCTTGTAAAAATCGCCCAGGTGGATACCCTCTTCTGCCGTAAAAAGCGCTGCGTTATCAATAAAACCAAACGAAATACCTAACAGGTTTTTGCCTTTGTGTATATTCATGACACTGGGGTAATTAAAGTTCTTTTTGATACAGGGTATACTCTTTAACAGGCCGGGCGCCCATATAAGACAGCGTTTTTTCCATAGAAGTATTATCTTTCATTACCCAACCTATTTCCCCGCTTTCAATGCCTCCATTATAAAACAAATTGTGAGTAAAGGTGTGAAACATAGCTGCATAAATGCCTGTATGATGATGAGATGGCACCAGGCCAGCTATCATAATCCGCATAGCGGTTAGTTTACGAACACCTCCAAGCAGCCTGAACCAGTTAAAGGGGAACAGCTTACCGGAGCGGTCTTTGTACAGCAGCCGGTACACATCGGGCACCCCCAGCACAAAGCCTACCGGCACCCCATCCAACTCTGCGATCATACCCATGTTGGCTTTTAGCAGGTAGCGCAAGTCGCTGGCAATAAACTTAAACTCTGCAAAACCAGGAGCAGTAAAGCCCCAATGGTTACTAAAGCTTTCGCAGTATAGGGTATAAAAAAGAGCCAGTTCCTCATCAAACTTTTTAATATTTATATACCGCAGCTTTAAGTGTGGGTTACTGGCTACAGATGCACAAATACGCGCAAAAGCACCCGTAGGCTTATAGTTTTCTTTTTCGAGCTTCCATGATTGGAATACTTTAGCAACTGCCCAGCCTTGTTGCTCAAAAGCCCTGGTATAATACACTGGGTTGTACCCAAGAAAAGCGGCATTGGGCAAGTCAAATCCTTTTGACAACACGCCCAGGTCATAATGGATATTTGGATTTAAAGGCCCGATTAGCCTGCTGGCTCCCAAGGCTTTTGCTTTGGCTTCTGCCACTGCAAAGAGGCTTGCATATACAAGCTCGTCATCCGGGAAATCAACAAACCCAATGGTAGCTACAGTAGGTTGCCCTTGCCAATGGCCAGGGCCAAAAAGGGCGATCCTGCCCACTGCTTTGCCCTGCTTTTCTGCCACAAAGAAATGGTGCCTTACCTCTTTTAAGTATGGGTTTTTAGCAGGGTTTATAAGTTGGCTTTGAACAAACCTAAGCCCTGGTATCCAGTTAGGATATGTAGCAGAGGCAGCAAAAACAATTTTCATAAATGCTTCTCGCTGCTCCCACTTGGCAATATTAATTTCCTTTACTGAAACCATACGGGCAATTATCAGGAAAAGTCCGGTTAGCTACTTATACCTGTAGCTTCATCTTCCACTGCAAAAGGTTGCAAAATACCATGCTCTGCTGCAAATCCGTATTTTTTGGCCAGCCTCCCCAGGTCTTTTACCCTATCAAGTGTTAAAGGCCCCAACGAGGCTAGTTCTGGTTTATCAGCAAAGCCTAACAAAATGGTTTCAGCAAGGCAGGCAAAGGTTTTACCTTCCGGCAAAGGAAACCCTTTGGAAGGTATTGCTTTACCATCTGGTAATGAGGCTACACCTCCTTTAATAATAATGCGGCTGCCTGGATTTTCAAGTAAATCAGGGCAAACATTTAAGGGTACAGAAAGGTCACAAACAACAGCCTGGCTATGCAAATTGCCGTGGTTAAGAAAAGGTGTTGGCTGGTTAGTGGCGGCCAACACCAAGCGGCATTCTTTTGCTTCTGTCGCGTTTGTGGCTATAATAACATTTTTACCCGGGTACAAGACAGAAAGCTCTGCTTTTAAATTCCTGAGGTTGGTTTGATGGGTATTGTTAGGGTTACCAAACAGGTATACCTCTTTTACATAAGGCAAAAGTAAGGTGCAGATAATGGCACCAATGTTACCACCAGCGCCAAACACGGCTAGCTTTTCATCTACTGGATTTATGCCTGCTATCTGGCATTGGCATAAGAGGGCATCTGCCGCATTAAAAGCTGTATAGCCATTGCCTGTAGTAATGGTTGCTTCTGCTGCAGAAACCGCCATGCCATTGTTACATAGAATTGAAGTGTATTGCCCCAGGCCAACCACAGCGGGCCCTACTTCATTTTCCAGCATTTTTACGCCCCGTGCTACTGCATTACGCAACGGGCCGGAGCTTTTACCTTCTAATGCACGTTTTGCCATATCAGAAGTAAAGGGTGCTCCAATCATAGTAAGGTGTACTTTTTGTCTTCCGGCCCTTACCATGCGGCTACCAGTTATTACAGGCGATGACATGTCCAGAAAGCCTTCAAGCAGTTCTTCTATTACTTCAACAGGCAAACAGGCAAGGGACGGGCTGGTTTCCTTTAAAGTAGCCTCGTTAATATAATGCGATACAAAGCCAACCCTGGAAGAGCTGCCTTCGGGGCTTTCGTTATAAATTTTACCCTGTGCAAAATGCAACGGAAAAGGCCTTACCGCCTGCCACTCTTCCGGCAGCAGAAAAGCTGTAAGGGCATACAAATCTTCGCACTTAAGAATAGTGCATAGTTGCTCAAAAGCAGCTTTTACTGCCCTAATATCTTTTTGTGTACACCCTTGTGGCGGATGCAAACGAAGGGTAAACCCATTGGATAAAGGGGCCGATAGCCTTATTTTATGATGGTGCATCATCCAGGCAGACAACAGGTAATTGAAATAGCCACCCCGGCTTAGTGCCTGAAAACCATAGCAGGCCGATAAATTAAAATCGTGAAGCTCAATACCCCAAATCAGCCCTTTACCTCTTACTTCCTTAATTACTGTAGGGTAAATTAACTTAAGTAGAGAAAACATTTCCTGCCATACCTCACCTTCTTCCTTAATAGCAGGCGCCTGTTTAGCAGCAACCTTTAAAAACGTAGTAGCCACCATGCTCGACATATCGTCTTCTGCGTAGGTAGAGGTATGCACCATTCCAAATTTTTCTATGTAGGCCTGCTCTTTAACCAACAAAGCAGATATTTTAGCTAAACCACCGCCTAACGATTTGCCCAACAGGTAATAATCGCCGGGCACCCCAAACTGGCTGGCAGCAAACAGGTAGCCTGTACGATAGCATCCTGATTGTATCTCATCCCAGACCAATGGTATTTGCAATATATCGCAGCATGTCCTGATCTGGCAAACCTGCTCTTTGGTTAAGGCAAACACCCCAGCCTCGCCTTGTATTGGCTCCGCAAAAAACGCTACAAAGGGCAACCACTGCTTTTCTTTAATAATAAGCTCACCCTCTCTGGTAATTTCAGGATAAGGAATATTAAAGGCACATTCCGTTTGAACTGGCTCTATCTCCATAGCAGATGCCTTTAAAAACCTGCATTTTAACAGAGCACCAGAAAAGCCTGCTTTATAAGATTGGTTATAGGTTAAGCTAAGCGCACCAAGTGTTTTACCATGAAAGCCTCCTTCCAGTGCTAAAAAAATACCAGGGTTGCTGCTAAAGATATAATTAACTTTTTCGAGCCATGCTTTTTTTAAATAGGCTGTTTTAGGCGATTTATCTCGGCTTTGCTTCAAGTTAAATACCTTTTCGCCATTGGCTATAAAGCCCTGTATCTTTTGATGATAATTAAGTAAGGCATGCTTCATGGCAGCCTCTACAGCTTCAGCTCCGGAGTTGGCAAGAGTACATTTATATGACTGCCCTGTTTCCTGTAAAGCAATGCCATTTAACGCTTCAGAAAGCTGACCGGCTTTTTCGCGCATGCTTAACTGTGCATGATTTACAGTATTGCTTTGTAATGCCTCTACCATAGTATTTACCAACTCCGGATGATTATGCCCTAATACACAAGAGCCATATCCCGATATAAGGTCAAGCACTTTTTCTTCTGCTCCCTGTTGTGTTTTTATGGTCAAGTACCGGCCGGCGCCAGAAAGAACCTGGTAGTCGAGCCGGAGCTTTTGTAAGACCCTGGCCAACTCGGGGCGCGTAAATGTAGAGTATAAAGACTGCATAGCTGTTTGATCTTATTTTAGAGGGTTCATGGCTGGCAACTCGGCTTCGGGAAAAAGTGCCTTGCCAAATTTTGAGAGTATAAAGTTAATTCGTTTACTGTTCGATTTTAAAAATATTTCCAAAGGCTTGGGCTGCCCTCCGGCAGCCATTTTTGCATAGTAAGAGGTTTGCCCCATTTTAATGGTTGTAAACCCTTTTTCTAGCGCAAAAAGCACAATTGCTCTTACCAGATCTGCATATAGGGAGCTATCGTATTCCTTTTTTTCTTTGGCAATTAAAATAAAGTTCAAAGCATTAGCATCTGGAATAAGCATACCTGTTAAAGCTTCATTGTTAGAGGTGAGCGTAATTACATCAACAGGTACATTTTCACTGGCAAGTAATTCAAAAAACTTCTTGGGGTAAATTTCCAGCTTAACCGGCGTACGTTCCAGTACTGCTAAGTAGCCTGCATAAAAAGCATCTACATCTTCGGCAGCAAAAGGCTTAACTGCAACCGACAGACCGCTTTCGCCAGCGCTTAGCCGCTCTATGGATTTTTTTAAACTTCTGCGATAGGATGAGCGAAACATACCCAGGTAACTATCAAGAGTACTTTCAGCAATGCAGATGTGGGCATCAGGCAAACTGGGAAACTTAAAATACTGGTTTTCTTCCAGCTTCTTTGCACCTTTAAAATCGGGAGCAAACTCTTTCCAGGCCCACAGCTTACAACCTACTTCCTTTACAAAAGTTTCTATTGCCTGGTTGGTTGCTGTTACAATACGCTCCACATACCTCTCATCGAGCACACAAAAATGGTTTTGGCCGTACGAAACCGGCATACCGCAGCATACAACCGGTAGCTGCAAAGCACCTGGTAGTATTTTTTTTATTAACCGCAAAGGTAAAGGGCTACCCGAAAGCAGATCCAGGTGAAGCTGAAAGTTACTAAGCACTACCGCTCCTTTCGGCTGCCCCTTATCGTCACTAAAGGTCAGGAACCTGAACTGCGCCTCATTTACAGCAGCCTTTTCTACAACTTTTATAAACTCATACTGAAAATAGAAATCCCCCTGGTGAAAATGATCCCACTCGGCACTGCTAAACTCTGAAGTAGAAGTATAAGTATTTGTAATCATTAATTAGCGATCGTAACTGCTGGTTTAACTTCTAAAGGTTCAATGCCAAAGCGTTTGGCAGAGTACTCCAATCCTGACACTGGCTCCCCTCTGTACATGGCTGCCTTTAATTCTTTTTCGGAGTGGTGCCTGTGTGCATTTAGAAATTGCCAGCCTATTTTAGCCGAACCTACTATTATTTTAAGGTACTGCAGCGACCATATGCTGCGCAGTGTTCTTTTGGTTACTTTCTGGGCTCTTGGAAAGTTATACATAACAGATGCATAGGTTTTCAGCAACTGCCAGTAGTATTGCCTCAAAGGAAGCCTTGTTTTAATAAGTGCATGCGATAAATCCCAAAGGCCATGTGCATTGCGCGGAACGGTTATCTTATCTTCAAACTCTTTCCATATCAATGTACCTGGCAAGGGCATAAGTGGCGAAATATTGAGGTAATATAAATCCGAATTTTCAATAAATTTACGGAGCCTTTCCCAATCTTCCAAGGTATAATCTGGGTGTGGGATAAGAGAGCCATAAATATCTACACCCCACTTTTGCAAAACTCTAATACCCTTCAGGTTGGCATCTACAGAGTTTTCCTTATCCATACTACTCAATTCGCTATCTGTTACAGCTTCAAGCCCTATAAAAACAGCCTTTAAACCTAGTTCTGCCCATTCCTTAATGATGTCTTCATTTTCGGCAATAAAGTCGGAACGTGAGTATACCAGGTAGTTTTTCTTGATGTTATGTTTTCTTATTAATTCAGCTAATTTCTTAAGCCGGCTTGGCTTGATCAGGAAAATATCATCCACAATATAAATTTCCCTAGCTTCTATGGTGAGCAGCTCTGCAATTATACTTTCGGGACTACGGGCATAAGGCGTACCATCTGTTATACGCCAGGTATAACAAAAGTTACACTTATACCAGCACCCCCAGGCAGTTTTCATGGTAACAACCGGCTTGTGCATTAGGTAATAGTACTTATGCTTTAAATGTTCTATCAAGCTACGGTCTGGCAGAGGCAACTCATCAGCCGGAGGCATATAGGAGCTTATTTTTGTGGCTATACATGCACCCGGCCCAGACGGAAAAGCCAGGTTAGGTAACAAGCTCAGATCTTCACCTCTTTCATAAGCTTCCAGTACTTTTGGCAGCTGGGTAGTACCATCACCCCGTAAAATAATATCAACTGTATTATCAATGTAATCTTCAGGTACCTGCGCTGCCTGTACCCCTCCCACAATGGTAAGGCAAGTGGCATTCCAGCGCTTTACGTCACGGCATATTTTTATTACTTCGTTTACTCCACTAATGTAAGAGGAGGTACCTACTACATCGGGCTTAAACCGGGCGAGTCTCTTTTTTAATCCTTTTTCAACAATTAGATCCAGGATCTGTACTTCGTGGCCCTTTAAACCTGCGCCTACATACTCAAGCTCAAGGGGCTCGCAGATCATAATATTTTTAAGCCCTATGGTATGCCTGGGTACAGGTGGCCGGATTAACAGAATTTTCATAAGTGCTTACCAGTTAAAAGCATGATTACATTTACAGATAGCTTAACTATACTATACCCGGTGGTATTCTCTGTTTTACATGTTTGCGGTAATGGAAATTAACTCCGAGCAAAAAAGTACTCATTTTTAAGCCCATGCCCTTGGGTAGACCCTTCATGCGCTTATAGATAGCAGGTATAGAAAACAGCTCGTCATACAGTTTCCAAAAGTTTTTTTCCAAGTCCTGAGCTGACATGTTCCGGGGAGTGTAGACCACCCTGCCTGCAGTATAATTCTTCATATTGTGGTCAAAAATCCTTCCTTCTGCCAGAAACTCCTCATACATACCTGTACCAGGCACTGGGGTAAGTATGTAAAAGCGAGGCACCGGAATTTTATTGCGCATTACAAAGTCATAGGTTTTCTGGAAGGTTTCTATGGTATCATGCTCCAGGCCTACAATCATTTCAGACGAAAAAGCAATACCACTTTCGTGTACACGGGCCAGAAGCTCATCGTAATTGGCTGTATCGTTAAAAGTTTTACCGTATGCATCTACACTCGACTGGTTTACAGACTCTATACCAAAAGAAAGGAGCCTGCAGCCACTCTTATAGGCTAGTTTTAGCATATCGGGGCGGTTTGCAATATGGATACTGCATTGGCTGATCCAGATGATATTTTCTGGTATCAGGGCTTCCATGAGCTGGGCAAAATAATTCCAGTCTACCCCAATGTTATCATCTATAAAGGCTATGTAATTGCTACCGGTGGCTTTGGCGGCACGCACATCGCGTATTACTTCTTCTACGGGGCGCTTGCGGTATTGCCTTTCAAAATAAGCTTGTATAGAACAGAAAGAACAAGGGAATGGGCAACCTCGGGTGGCTTGCACCGGGCGCCATAAACCAAGCTCATTTTTATGCATTCTATCGTAGCGGGGCAGCGGCAGGTTATTAATGTCAGGACGGTGGCCCATCTTGTACCTTTTTTGCAGTTTTCCAGCTAAAAAATCATTAACCATTACAGGCCATACATCTTCTGCCTCGCCTGTTACCAGGCAATCGGCATGTTCATACGACCATTCTTCTTTACAAAGACTGGCTGTAATACCCCCTACTACCACAGGCACTTTCTTAGACCTGAAACGATCCCCGATTTCCCAGGCTCTTACCAAGCCTGAACCCATCCCTGTTAAGCCTACCAGGTCCCAATGTTCATTCCAGGGTATATCCTGTATGGTTTCGGTAACCATATGAAGCTCTACCTCGGGTGGTGTAACAGCAGCCAGCATAGGCATAGTAAGCCCCGGAAGGTATAGTTTTTTCTGCTTGATAGGGTTACCATGATAGTCTAAAGCAGTAGGTGCAATCAGCAAAATACGGGGTTGGTCTTTCATTACCATAAGATCAGATCTTACAAGGTAATAAATCTTCCTTATTTAAACCTAATCTTAAAATATATTATTTTTCAATGTTACTTTTTTACTATTTGTGGCTTCAAATCGTACAAAAGCTCCATCTGCACCTATAGCTACAAACCCACGTAAAAAAATTATTCGGCCCTTAAGGAAGCAACCGGGTTTGATAAAGCTGCCTTTACAGCCTGGTAACCAACAGTTACAGCAGCAATGAAAAAGGCTAGTATTGCTGCAGCAATAAACCACCACCAGCCCATACTAATATGAAATACAAACTTATCGAGCCACTTGTTGCCCAGGTACCATGCCAGAGGGAAAGCAATTAAACTGGCTACCAAAATAAGTTTTGTATACTCATTAATGAGCATTGCTACTATACTTGCCACCGAGGCACCCAACACTTTGCGAATACCTATTTCTTTTCTGCGCTGCTCAATGCTAAAAGAAGTAAGCCCCAGTAAGCCGAGGCAGGCTATAAAAATAGCCAGTACCGAAAAGTAAGTAACAATCTTGCTCATTTGCTGTTCGGCCCTGTACAGCTGGTTCAGGTCTTCGTCTAAAAAGGTGTACTCAAAAGGTTGGTTAGGAGCAAAGTTTTTCCATTGCTGTGCTACATGAGCAATGCTGTGCTGGCTGTTTTCTGGATTAATTTTTACAAGCAGAAACGTATAAAAAGGAAACATAGGCGCCCAGAACGCTGCTTCCGTCTGGCGGTACAGAGGCTCAAAGTTTATATCATTTACTACTCCGATTACCCTTCTTTTGCTAGGCTCCGGCCCCGCAGCCAGCTGTATGGTTTTGCCAATAGGGTTATCGCCTAACCGGAGCAATTTTACTGCCTGCTCATTTATAATAACAGCATCTGTAGAATCCGTTTTAAGCGCCGGGTCAAAATCCCTGCCTTTTACCAAGCGGATGCCCATTGTTTTAAGGTACTCAAAATCTGCGTTAATGCCTGCCAGGGTAAGGTTCCGCTCATCGGGTAAGGTTTCACTTTGAACACCTATTATTGGCCGTAGCCCTCCGGGTATACTTAATGTTGCGCTTACCTGTTCGATACCGGGGTTCTTTAACAGTTCGGCTTTAAAAGAGTTTAAGTTTGGGGTTATAGCATTGTTGGTATTGGGTATTACCAACATATGTTCTTTGTTAAAGCCCAGGTTTTTGTTTTGAAGGTAGTCCAGTTGCTTAAATACTAGCCAGGTACTAATTATTAAAATAATAGAAATTACAAACTGAAACAATACCAGGGCTTTACGCAGGGAAGATGCTCCGCTTCCTCCTTTTGTTGTTTTGCCCTTGAGTACCTCTCCTGGTAAAAATGAAGACAAGTAAAAAGCAGGATAGCTACCGGTTACAAGCCCTAATACAATTACTACAACAACCAATACCGCTACCAATACTGGGTTTTCTGTGATATTGAGCTGTAATGATTGCCCGGTAAGCCTATTAAAGGCTGGCATGAGCACAGAAGCTACCACCAGGGCCATTAAAGTAGCCAACAGGGTAAGCAATACCGACTCGGCCAGGAATTGACTGATCAATTGCCTACGCTCTGCCCCCAATACTTTACGCATTCCTACTTCGCGGGCTCTACGGGCCGAGCGGGCTGTAGCCAGGTTCATATAATTTATGCCAGCAATAATAATCATAAACAGCGCTACCGCACTAAAAATGTATACATAAGTAATGCTGCCATTAGGCTCCATTTCGTTGCGCAGGCTGGAGTGTAAATGAATATCCGTAAGTGCTACCAGAAAGGGATTTATATTGGTTTGCTGCTCTGTATTGATGTATTTTTTTATCAATGCTGGCAACTGGCTTTGTATTGTCTCTACTCCATATCCTTCCTCTAACACAATGTATGAGTAAAAACCATCATTTTGCCAGGAACTGATAAAGTCCGGGGCAAATGCCTCGTTTGCAGTAACCAGCGAAAGAATGAAGGTAAATTGCATATGACTAGTGGCAGGCACATCTTCCATAATGCCTGTAATTTTTACGGCCTGGTTTAAGAAGCCTGGCAGGTTAATACTCTGTCCTAAAGCAGGCACCCCTTTAAAGTATTTTTGTGCGGCCGATTGGGTAAGCACTACACTAAAGGGCTCGGCCAGTGCCTTGGCGGCATCGCCCTCCAGCAGCTTAAAAGAAAAAACACTGAACAGTGTGCTGTCTGCAGCATAAGCTTTCTTTTCTTTAAAAAGCTCATCGCCCACTTTTACAATGGTTTCGGGCATTTTAAAAAACCGCACAAACTTTGCAACACCTGGCAAATCGTTTTGCATAGCCACCGGAAGCGCTGCTGTACAGGTAGGATAGATGTACTGATCTCCCTTACCGGTTATTTCGTTATTGATCCTGTAAATACGATCTGCCTTTGCATGAAAGCGATCATAGCTTAGCTCATGCTGCAGGTAAACCCCAATTAAGATAAAGGCTGTAATGCCTATGGTTAACCCTAGCAGGTTTATAGCCGAGTACCCTTTGTAGCGAAGCAGGTTCCGGAAAGCAATGGTAAGGTAGTTCTTTATCATGGCGTTATGGGCAGGTTTCTGCAAATAATTGCCACAATAAATTTACCAATGTAATTAAGCTAGTTTGTAGCTATACAGAGGCCGTTACTTGTTTGCAGGACTGTACGCACTGTGTAATATTGATACACTTTTGTTTAAAAGCGTACACTTATCTTAACACTTTATTACTACTACGTAAATGTTTTTTAGCTTTTCCAGGCGATACCAGGGAGATAGCTGCTTTTTCAACAGAAGGCCATACTGTTGAAAAAGGCGCCACCACATCAAAATGCCCTGTGTTTTCCAATAACCACTCCTGTACATTATCTCCCTTTGCTTTTGCCTTAGCTGCGTAATAGCTACTTTGCGATAGAGGCACAATAGGATCTTTGGTGCCTAATAAAATACGCTGTGGCACTTTTAGAGGCAACATTTGTATAGGCGATGTTTCCGCATAACGCTCTGCCAATTCATGGGGTAAGCCACCCATAAATTGTGGTACAGCTTCATTACAACTACCCGTTTCTGCAGCATAGGCCGCCAGGTCGGTAATGGCAGCCAGCGCCAATACTCCTTTTACTGGTAATGGGTTTGCTGTAAATAAGATGCTGTTTTCTTTAAGGTTTTTGCGGCCTGCCAACCAAAGTGCCAGTTGCCCACCTGCCGAGTGTCCTATTACCACAACCTCTTTAAGGTCCAGGGGGTACTCTTTGGCGAGCTCACGCAGAAAATCAGTACCCTGTGCAACATCTTGCAGCGTACCTGGCCAACCGCCACCTTCATTGCCTACACGCCTAAACTCCAGGCTCCAGGTTGCAAAGCCAGCCTGCCGCAGCGCCTCACTTAAATGAGACATATACCCCAGGTTATATTGCGATAACCAGCAGCCTCCATGTATAACCACAGCCACCGGAAATTTACCAGACCCATTACGCGGCAATCGCAACTCGCCAAACTGTAAAGAGTCAGCACCGTACTGTAGCTTTTTATCGGGAGCCTTGGTAGGTAAACCCGACAAAACCTGCCAGCTAACCAAGCCTGGCTGCGCTATCTGGGCTTTTGCGCCTGTTATATTAATGACCAGACATATGCCTAGTATAAAAGCTAACCTCATATAGATATGCATAAAGTAATTTACTATTGGTTGCTGCCCTCTGCCAGGGGTTTGATCTGCTGGTAAAATGTTTTCAGAAACTTATGTTGTTCATCTGCCGGAACCGCCTTAAGTACCCTTTCGTTGGCCGAGTTCATGGTAAAAGGAGGATACACGTTAATCAACTGACCGGCCTCAAATGTATTGCCATTAGCCAGATAAGCCTCAAATGATTCCAGCACAAGGTAATCAACAGGGTCTTGCTGTAATGCTTCCATAAAAGCATCTATACTGGGTGCCACTTCTTCTACCTCTCCATACTCAGCATTAAGTTTTACAATCATACCCTCACGCCACAGGTACTGGTCTCCAAAGCAATCCTGGGCAAAAGGAATATCCGTTTCTTTTACATAGGTATATACACCATGTAAATTTTTTGCCCCTATCCATATTTCTTTTAATGATAACCAGGAAGGCTCGTAAACACAGGCCCATACTTGTAATCCTCCTTTAAAAGCAACTATACCATTAAATTTCATTAAAAAAGCTCTAAGCTCTTCTGGTAACATTGCAAAGGTTTCAGTGTCAGTAACAGCTATAGGCTGCTTAATTATATTAATCATTATTATCGCTTATTACTCGGTGTTTAGCAAAGGTATAGTATCAGCTTACAATTGTATAGCAATGGGCCTTCATTTAAAATATACTTCTGTATCTGTTTACTGAGTTTATCAGCCACTTAGCAAAGGCTAACAGCTACTACCTCTGCACGTAGTCTAGTAAGGCTTCAGTGCTTTTATCCGGTAATTATTTTTAAATAAGTACACCAGCACAGCAAATTTCAACAATTTTAATATTTATTAGTAACTTTCGTTAATCAATATAAATCGCTTGTGCCTTTGTTAGCTATTACACGATGGTTTATTCTTTTTTGTGCAATACTGTGCCTCTGCATAAGGCCCTGCATTGCGCAAAGTAACCCGATGTATACATTACATTTACTGGAAGACAGTAGCCGAAACTATACACCGGAACAAGCCTATGCTCTGTATCAGCAAGGTGCATTTACAGAGATGGAGCAAACCAGCTTCGCACCGGGTATTACTACTTCAGTATACTGGTTATTAGCCGATTTTTACCCAGTTGCTTCTTCTACAGCCTATAAACTAGTAATAGGTAATGCACATATTAATGCTATAGATTATTATTTTTTAATTGACAGCAGCCCAAAACATGTCATTACAACCGGAGATCATTATCCTTACAGGCAACGCCTGGTAGCCAATCCGCTTTTTGTATTTCCGGTTCACATCGAAAAGGATGCTTACAGCCGGCATCTTTTTCGTATCGATAAACATAACGAGTCGTTGCAGTTAAGTGTACAGGTAGAAACTGCCGATAGCTTTTACACCCGCAATACCAATAATGCTTTAATTAACGGGGTGCTTACCGGCGTAATGCTGCTTATCCTCGCCTTAGGTGTTTTTCTGTTTATTACCACCAAAGAAAAATTGTATGCTTACTATGTACTGCATATTTTGCTGGCCTGGTTGTGGGTAATTTCTGATAAAGGCTATGGTTACCAACATTTTTGGCCAGACTCACCTTTTTTTGCAAGCAGGGCAAGGCCTTTTTTCTCTGTTTTATCTGGCATTGCAGCTATTCAATTTATACAGGCTTTTATCCGGCAAGAGAAGCAAAGCCTGTATTATAAACCATTAAAATGGGTGCAGGCCTTGTATGGCTTCTTTGCTATTTTGTTTGTTATAAACCTGGATATTAACAAACTGGGCTGGGTACTTACCATTCCTCTTGTATCGATACTCATTTTAGCAGCAGTAGCTATTTTGCTGCTAGCACTAAGTACTATAGAGCGTTTACGCAAGGGTGAGCAAATGGCCTTTTTCCTGGTAGGAGCTGTGTTAACCACGTTGGTATTTTATATTTCTGAAGTAATGGCTCACTCGGGTATCAGCCTGTTTTCAAGCTATGTACTTTCTAACTTTGGTATCCATATTGGCTTGTTAGCCGAGGCCCTTATCCTGATGTTTGGCCTCTCCAGCCGCTTTAACCAATATCGCAAAGACAGAGAGGCTCTCCTTGTAGCAATACATAAAAAGCAAGATGAGCTAACTGAACAGGTATTTGCCATGCAGGAACAGGAAAGAAAGAAAATAGCCGATCAGTTACATGATGAAGTTGGCTCTTTACTTTCAGTAGTTTCGCTCCACATCTCTTCAATACTTGAAAAAAGCCCTCCAACTACAACTGTTGCAGTACCTGCACTAAATACAGCACAGGAGGCTTTAGGCTCTGCGGCTACGCTTGTACGTAATATCAGCCACACACTTACTCCTATTGCTATTGAAAAATATGGATTTAAGCGGGCTGTAGAAAATTTAGTAACTTCTATTCATACTTCTGGAAAGCTTAGCATAGAAAGTGTTATTATTGGGTTTGACAACCCCGCAACATACCCTGTAACTTTTTTGAATGATATTTTCAGAAGCCTGCAGGAGTTGATTACCAATATCATAAAACACGCTGAGGCTACTCATGCCTATGTAGAGCTTATTGAACATGAAGACCTGATCAATGTAATGGTAGAAGATAATGGCAAAGGGCTGCCAGAAGCCCTTACGTTTACAAAAGGCTATGGGCTTGAAAACTTATACTCTAAAGTATATTATCATAAAGGCATAATCGAAATTAACAGCACCCCCGGCAAAGGCACATTGATAATTATAGAACTTCCAGCTAAAAAAATATGAGCACCCTAACCCGCATACTGATTGCTGATGACCACCAGATACTTATAGATGGCCTGCTTACGGTTATCAAAGAAATACCTGAGGTAAAAGTGGTGGGCACAGCTAACAACGGGCAACAGTTACTGGACAAGCTCCGCACTGTTGCAGCAGATATGGTATTACTTGATCTGAACATGCCCCAAATGGATGGCATAAATACTTTAAAGTTCTTAAAAAGAGATTTTCCTAACGTTGTTGTGCTAGTGCTTTCTAACTACCAGCAAGCTGAGCTTGTAAAAGAAATAAAGCAGCTGGGCGCAAAAGGTTACTTATTAAAAAGCACTACCACCTCTACTTTAAAGGAAGCAATTTTAACAGTAGCCTCCGGCAGGCAATGGTTTGATGACCTGAGCGAAAGTGCAGAAGAAGAAAATCCTTATTTTTTTGATGAGTTTATGCAGCGGTATAAACTTACTAAGAGAGAGGTACAAATTATTTGTATGATTGCCGACCAGAAAACCACTAAAGAAATTGGCGACAGGCTTTGCATTAGTGAATTTACCGTTACCACACACCGGCGAAACATTATGCGCAAGCTTAATTTAAAAAACTCGGCTGGTATATTCTCTTTTGCCAACGAGCATAACCTTACCCGTAAGCTTATGGCATAAGCCTTGGCAACAAATATAAGGCACCTGCCTTACATATAATTATTGCAGGTGCCTTATAATATCCCAGTAAGTATTACTCTGTACGTAAAGATTTTATTGGATTGGTAAGGGCCGCTTTAATAGCCTGGAAACTTACCGTTATCAAAGCAATTAACAGGGCAAGCCCGGTAGCTATTACAAATACCCAGAGGCTAATATTAACCCGGTAAGCAAAGTCATCCAACCATTTACTCATGGCCCACCAGGCTACCGGCCATGCAATAAGATTGGCAATAAGCACCAGCTTTAAAAAGTCTTTAGAAAAAAGCGATACAATACCGGCTACAGAAGCGCCCAACACCTTGCGGATACCAATTTCTTTGTGACGCTGCTCTATTGTAAAAGCCACCAGGCCAAACAAGCCCAGGCAGCCCACAAAAATGGCCAGGCCAGAAAAAATGGTAAATAGTATGCCTTGCTTGCGCTCACTTTCATATAATGCGGCCAGTTGCTCGTCAAGGAAGTTGTATGTAAAAGGGCGGTCTGGCAAAAACTTTTTCCAGGTACTTTCCAGGTGAGCAAGGCCTGCTTCGAGAGAGCCCCCTGAGAGCTTAACTGCCATAAAGTTATAGTTCTGGCTAATGGAGGTAAAAAACACCATGGGTACTACCTCCTGATGAACGGATTCAAAATTAAAGTCTTGTGTTACACCTACAATCCTGCCTTGCCTCTGCCCATACTGAAACCTGGTACCTACTGCCTCCTGCGGACTGGCAAAGCCCATAGCTGCACTGGCGGCAGCATTTATTACAAAAGCGGCTGTATCTTCCATGCCATATGCCCTTGAAAATGCTCTACCTGCCAGCATATCAATTTGATAGGTTGGTATAAACTCATGATCTATTACCACATATTTAATAGAAGCAGCCAGGGGCTGTGCAGAATCTCCTCTAAATAATTGCCCATTGTTGGAGTCGAGCAGACGGCCAGAGGGAATTCGAGACGATCTGCCTACAGATTTGATGGTAGGCTGTGAAAGTAACGCTGTACGAAAGGCCTCAAACTTATCGCGCAGATCGTTATTGGGGTGTTGCAGGGTTACAATATGTTCCTTATCATACCCTAATGATTTACTACTGATATAGCGAAGCTGGTTAAACATAATGCCCGTACAAATAAGCAGGGTAATAGATATTGAGAACTGGGCCACTACTAATACCTGCCTTAGCGACACTCCCTCCAGCCCTCGCTTTGTTTTGTTAGAGAACAAATTACCTTTTAATACAGCAACCGGCTTAAACGAAGACAGATAAAAAGCCGGATAGCTACCTGCCAATAAGCCAACCAAAAGAGCTAAGCCAATAAGTAAAGGTATAGTAATAGGCTGCGACAGGTAGCCGAGAGAAAGCTCTCTGCCTAAAAAAGTATTGAGGGCTGGCAAAGACAACTCTACTAACAGTATTGCCAGCAGTAGGGCCATTAAAGTATATACAACAGACTCGCTCAAAAACTGCATCACCAGGGAGCCTCTTTGTACACCTACTACCTTACGTATACCTACTTCTTTACCACGTTTTACCGCCAGGGCAGTAGAGAGGTTCATAAAGTTAATAACCGCTATACCTAAAATAAACAATGCAATAGCAGCAAGTGTATACACTGTAGCCGCATTTCCATTGGGCTCAAGTTCTGCAGCCAGGTTAGAGTGTAAGTGGATATCGGTTACTTTCTGTAGGTATAGCCTTGTACTTGCAGAAGGCTTACTGCCAGCAGGCCCGCTATTACTCAAGTGCTTATCCAAAAAGGCAGGAAACTGAGCTTGTAAATTTTCAGCAGGGTAACCCTCCGGTAATAACAGGTAGGTAGTAAATGAGTTATTACCCCAATTTGTACGCAAGCCTTCTCTGCCATAAATATCATCATCATATAAGGTAGAAAACGACAGAAAAAAGTTGGGATGAAAATGGGAGTTGGATGGAAAGCTTTCAAAAATTCCACTAATTACTACATCAAAGGCATTATTTACACGCAATGTCTTACCCACAGGGTCCTGGCCTTTAAAATATTTTTCAGCCATTTCATCGCTCAGCATTAATTGAAAAGGCTGCTCTAGCACTGTACCGGGGTTACCTTTTAATACATTAATTGAAAATATATTTAGTAGCTCAGGCTCGGCTATAAATACTTCTGGCTCATTAAACATACGCTCTCCGTCCCTAAATAAAAATGAGGTTTGAAGCATGCGTGCTACTTCTTCTATCTCTTCAAAATCATTTTTAAGCAAGGGGCCAATAGGAGGAGCAACATTACCCAGGTGCAGACTTACAGTACCCTCACTGGTTACCCAATCGCGGGTTACCCGGTAAATGCGGTCAGCCTTGGTATGGTAACGATCATAACTAAGTTCATGCCGCACATATAGGGCTATTAGCATGCAACACGCCAGGCCCACTGCCAGGCCTACAATGTTTATAAACGAAAATACCTTGTAGCGCTGCAGGTTTCGAAGGGCTATGATAATATAATTCTTTAGCATATAGGTAAGTGTTTGGTAAAAACCGGCAATTCTCTTACCATACCCAAAAAGTGCCCCTGTTTTAAACAAATAGTGTTACCATTCAGAGCTGCTGTATATAAATGAACAACTTTGTATCATAACTAAACATACTGCAATGCCTAAAACAAAAAAGCCCTGGCTATAATTAGCCAGGGCTTTCATGCATTTTATAGTTCTTCTTATTTAACTACAGATACTTTCTTAACTGTAGTTGTAGCGCCATTACTAATATGCAGCATATAAATACCGCTGTTGAAACCAGTTGTTTCAACAACGGTGGATTTGCTAAACTGCTTGCTAGCCACACGCTGACCTGTTATACTGTATACAGTAACTGTAGAAGTACCTTCTGCGGCAGACTCAACAACAAAACGATCTGAAGCAGGGTTTGGATAAACCTCTACCTGGCCCACTTTAGCTTTTGCAGAAAGGCTGGTAGTAACAGGAGCTGCAATGTGAGTTAATCTGTAAGGGAAAATCTGGTAGCCACCCACAAATGGTGCAGCACTGGTAGAAGCAAATTGCCCACCTATACCAGTAACACTTGCTCTAGAGCGTGTACCAAATACTTCTTCATATGTTTTACCGTATAGTTCAGAGTTCTGAGTGATACGCATAAGATATGCCTCTCCATCTGGAGTAGTTATAGCTACATTAAACGCGGTTGTTGGGTTATTTACCCATTGATCAGCGCCTTCTCTGTTAATGGCAACATTCTCAAGGGTAACAAGCTGCGATTCTGTTGCTTCGTTAAGGGCAGTTACAACACGTGGTCTGCGTGTTGTTCCGGCACGTGCGCCTAATACTTCGATACGAGACACTAAATTAACCTGGCCTAAACCACGGAAAGTTTCAACCCTACCATTTACCTCTACACTATCGCCTTCTACTAATGTTCCGGTAAATACTGTATTAGAAGTAGTACGAATGGTTACACCATCTGTATTATCTATGATTGTATATTGGTGTTGATTGGCTGCAGTGCTAATGTTTACACCATGTACAGTTCCACGTACAACAACATACTCGCCTTCCATGTTAGACTGGCCTTGTGCATTAACAGCTTTAACCTGGTTTAAAGGTGTAACATTTACAACACTACCTGTTAGGGCTGCATTTACAGTAGTGGCGCCTTCAGAGGCAATGGTAAGGTTGCCTGCAACTGTACCGGTAGTAGCAGTTGGAGCCATACGAACTTGAATGGAGGTATTGGCTAATGTTCCTGCTTGTGGAGTTAATGTTACAGTATTTGCCCAGGTACCCTCAGCGCCCTGGCGAACTTCGTAACCTTGTGGTGCCGTTACCACTACATTTGCAGTTAAATTTTGGCCGCTTACTGTATAGGTTTGAATACCCGAAACCTTATTTACTAAAGCAACAAAAGGATTAACCGTTCCGGTGCGTGATACAGTTGGTGTAGGTACAGTAACAGTACCAGTAACAGCAACTGATGGATTGTTGGCTCCCTGGCTAACGTGTGTTATATTACCAGCTATGCTACCTGCTGTTGCAGTGGCCGCAATACGTACTTGTATGGTTGTAGTAGCAACAGAATTGTTAGTGGGTGTTAAAGTAAGGGTATTGCTCCAGTTACCTGTTGTACCATTGCGTAGCTCCATACCTGCTGGTGCAGTAATTACAAGATCTTCGGTTAGGTTACTGGCACTAACAGTATATTGTTGTGCAGCAGAAGCTGTGCCGGCAGTAGTAGTAAATGCCTCTAATGTGCCAGTAGTAGTAATAGATGGCGTAGAAGGAGATACTGTACCTGTTACAGCTATAGAAGGATTATTTGCACCCTCGCTAACATGGGTAATATTACCAGAAATAGCACCCTGCGCTGCAGTGGCAGCAATACGAACCTGAATAGCTTTTGACGTTACTACACCACCCTCAGCTGGTGTGAATGTTAACGTATTAGCCCATGTTCCTTCATTTCCTTCTCTTAACTCCATTCCTGTAGGTGCCGTAACCACTACATTACCTGCAAGGTTGGCGCCACTTAATGTATATGTCTGTAATTCTGAAGCCGTACCTACTGTAGTCGTAAAGGCATCAAGAGATGTAGGATTTAAAGTGATAGTAGGTGTATTGGTTGTTGCCAAAGGTGTAACAGAAGCCCAAGTTGTTCCTACTCTTATTTCATCAATATGAGCCTCGGGAGTACCTGCAGCATTTCTTAAGGCTATTGAAGCAAACCCAGAAGCCACTCCAGTGCCACTGTTATTGGAAACACCACCTGTTGTAGGTTCATCACCACCTAAAGTAGTTGGGTTCACCCATAGCACTGTAACATCATTAGGGCTAGCCGCATCACTTGTTCTGCTTTTTGTGTGTTTAACTACAATTAAGTATGTTGTGCCAAATCTTAAATCTTGCGGAAATTCAGTTTGACTTGGACTCGTTCCTCCTGAAATATTTTGTATTCCTAATCTGTAGTTAGCTCCTTCATTAGTACTCTTGATATGTAAACGTGCAAAGTGATTAGTAAGAGAAGCACCTGCTGTTCCACCAAAATGCATAAAATAATCAAAGTTAGCTCCCAAGCTAGTATTACCTACCACACTAACTAATGCAGAGAAATAAGCCACATTAGTACCTGCCGGTAAGGTAATAGGCGCATTTACATCATTAGGAGAAACTGCGTTTCCAGGTAAAAGCACTTTATTTCCAGTAGATGCTACTAAACCAGGGTAAGTTAAACTACCTTCAACTTTAGCAATATCTCCTGAAGGAGTGGTAGGGCTATGAACAGTCCACCCATTGCCTATAATAGAACCTGTACCATCAAAAGGTTCATAGAAAACTTGACCATATGTATTATTGGCTCCTAACAGGATACACCAAACTAATACAAGCATTGTAAGCTTTTGTAAATGTTTTATCATATTGAGTTGTTTGAGGGTAATGTAAATGATTGATTTACAAATTAGGCACGCTAAAACTTTACATCAAAGCTACCCACTACTTTTCTTGTATTAAGATTTTGTTATCAAGCGTAAAAAACTCACATTCTGATACTTACAAAAGCCCTTGCTTTTATGTATTGTTATAGTTGCAGTTTTAAGTATTCGTAATAATGCTATATGCTTTCACAGGAACAGTTCTTAACAAATTGAAAATCTATAGCATACCTCTTTTTTCAGGAGATTGTAGTAAGTTTACCCATCAACACATTACTGCTTTTCATGAAAAAAATTTTTACCAGTATTTTATTCTTGCTAGGTGGATTAGTTAGCACCTATGCACAACATGGTACCCCAATCAGTATCCAGGAGGCCCGCCAGAAGGGTGTAGGGCAGAAGGTAACTGTAAAAGGTATAGTAACCAATGGCGCTGAGTTAGGTATAATCCGCTATTTTCAAGACGATGACTATGGACTTTCTGCCTATGGCACTAAAGTAAATGGAGTGGCTCTAGGCGATAGCATACTTGTTACCGGGGAGCTTAAGCTATTTAACCAATTGCTGGAAATAGACCCTATTGATGAAATTACAGTAATCAACAGCAACAACCCACTTCCAGCTCCTATCGCAGTTTCGTTAAGCGAGGGCTACACCAACCGTTATGAAAGCATGCTTATGCGGTTTGCCCATGTAAGTACTTCAGCCAGCGGAAACTTTGCAAACAATACCAATTATAACATTAACCGCGATGGGGTTTCGCGACAGATCCGCGCCAGCGGCGGAACGGCCAATACGCTTGTAGGCAGCCCAATTCCTGCCGGCACCTTTACTGTAACGGGCGTTATGAGCCGCTTTAATGCAACCTACCAGCTTCTACCCCGCTCTGCACATGACATACAATTAGGAGCAGGACCCGTTATATCTGAAGAGCTTTACCAGACCCAGATCAACCAGAACAGCCTGGAGCTTAACTTTTCTACACTTAAGCCTGGATCTACAATATTGGAATGGGGTACTACACCTGCATTAGGCAGCAAGCTGGAAATTAACGAAATGGTTACTACACATAAGGCACTTATTGAAGGTCTTGAACCAGGTGTAATTTATTATGTAAAGGCCTCTTCTAAAGATGCAGCAAACCAGGAATCAACTTCGGGCTTACGCTTATTTGCTACTGCTTCGCGCTCTACCGGCGAAATAAAAGTATACTTTACCAACTCAGTAAATACCTCTTTTGCTATCAGCAAAGAAGCAAAACACTTACCCCAGGCTGTAGACGATACCCTTATTGATTATATTAGCCGTGCCACCCATAGTATTGATGCGGCCTTATACAATATCAATAATGATGGCTTATCAAATATTACAGCAGCACTCAATGCCGCCCATTCACGTGGTGTGCAAGTAAGAATAGTTGCAAACGGAAACACCGCTCAGTTAGGACTTAAAAACCAAGGCCTGCATACTGGCATACCGGTTATCTACAGCCCTCAAGGCTCTGCCTACAGCCTTATGCATAACAAGTTTTTTGTGTTCGATTGCGAAGATGCTAACCCTAACAAACCCTGGGTGTGGACGGGCTCTACAAACCTCACTGCCGGCCAGATTAATACAGATGCCAACAATGTAATTGCTATCCAGGACCAGGCTCTTGCCAGGGCATACACACTTGAGTTTAATGAAATGTTTGGTAGCACAACTTCAACACCCAATGCAACACTGGCTCGCTATGGCGCCTTTAAAACTGACAACACGCCTCACCACTTTAAAATAGGTGGCACTTATGTAGAGTCGTATTTCAGCCCGTCAGACGATACTGAATCTAAAATAGTAGCTGCCCTGCAATCTGCTGACCGTGAAATTAATGTAGCTACTATGCTTGTTACCCGCGAGCCTTACGCAAAAGCAATTCTAGATCGCAAGAATAACAACCAGGTATGGACAGGTGTACTACTGAATGAAAAAAGCACTCCAACCACATACTTTGATATGTTACAAAGCAATCTAAGCTCACAAGGCTTGTTTTTTCAGCATAACCAGGCAGGTACCCTACACCATAAATATGCCATTGTAGACCATAATGCGCAGGCTTCCGACCCACAGGTAATTACCGGTTCACATAACTGGTCAAGCAGTGCCAACACACGAAATGACGAAAACACACTTATCATCCATAGCGAAACTGTAGCTAACCAATATTTCCAGGAGTGGGTAAAGCGCTTTCAGGATAATGGAGGTACTTATGTAATTACTTCTGCACCAGGCAAAGCTGTTGCTCGTACAGTAATATATGGCTTGTATCCCAACCCGGCTTCTACAATATTAAACCTGCAGATAGAAAGCACAACCCAATCACAAACACAGGTAGCGGTGTGCGATGTTATGGGCCGCGTTGTGTGGACCTGGGCAGGCCCCCTGCAAGGCATTGATGTAGGAACTATTCAAATACCAGTAGAAACCTTAAAAAATGGTGTGTACCTGGTACAAACTACGGTGGGCGGAGTAAGAAACACACAAAAGTTTATAGTGTCGCACTAAGCAAACCTATACAAATAAAAAGAGGCAGCACTGGTTAGAGCTGTCTCTTTTTATTTAATAATAATGGACCTAAGCCCGATTCTGTTATTTATTACTGAACGCTTTACCCGCTACGGCTTGCTGCTCACTTTTAAGCGAATAACTTGCAGCTAGCAAACCCATAAAGGTTAAAAAGCCATTTACAAGTAGAAGCTCAAAGCCAAACTTATACCCTCCAAGCAACTCTGTAGAAAAACGATCTATCAAGAAGGTTAAAAGAGGAGAAATTACGCATATAAAGGGTATAAACTTATCTCTCACCTTAATTTTGGTAAACAAACCAAAAGCATACAAGCCCAGCAATGGCCCATAGGTATACCCTGCTGCTATAAACACAGCATCAATTACGCTACTATTATTAAGCTCTCTAAACAAGATAATAATTAAAAAGGTAAGCACAGAAAAGCCAATGTGCACCTGCGATTTGATTTTTTTCTTTTCAACCTCAGGCCTTTTTTTAAACTCCAGAAAATCCACACAAAAGGAAGTAGTAAGTGCTGCCAAGGCAGAGTCTGCACTGGAGTAGGCTGCTGCAATTATACCTAGTATAAACAATATACCTGCTACGGGGCCAAAATAGTTAAGGGCCAGCATAGGGTAAAGATCATCTGTACGTGCTGGTATGGCTATACCTTTTGACTCTGCATAAGCATACAGCAGGGCCCCCATAATCATGAAGCAAAAGTTGGCCAGCACCAGCGTTATGCTAAACCAGAACATATTTTTTTGAGCTTCGCCAATGTTACGGCAGGTAAGGTTTTTCTGCATCATATCCTGGTCTAGCCCAGTCATTACAATAGCAATAAACGCACCGGCAATAAATTGCTTAAAGAAATAATCTTTACTGTTCGGATCATCAAAAAAGAAGATCCGGGTATACTTATAGTTTTGCACAAACTCAAAAAGATTACCAGAAACAACACCCAATTCCTCATCAATCAAGTAAATGCTAACTCCTACTGCAGTAAGCATAAAGAAAGTTTGCAGGGTATCTGTCCATACAATAGTTTTCATGCCCCCACGATGCGTGTATACCCATATTAGTAAAATGGCCATCATTACAGAAGCCCAGAAAGGAATACCAAATGAGTCGAATAAAGCATATTGCAACACTCCTGCTACCAGGAACAAACGGACCGAAGAACCAAACAGCCTCGATATCATAAAAAAGAAAGCTCCAGTTTTATAGGCCCAGAACCCAAAACGATCTTCCAGGTAAGCATAAATGGAGATAAGATTGAGCCTGTAATACAAGGGCATAAGTACAGTAGCAATTACTGCATAGCCTACCAGGTAGCCCAGTACAATCTGCATATATGAGAAACTAGCTACCCCCACTTTGCCGGGTATTGAAATAAAGGTAACTCCCGATAAGGAAGAGCCTATCATACCGAAGGCCACCAGGTACCACGGAGATTGTTTATTAGCACTAAAAAACGTGTTGGTATCGGCATTGCGGCCTGTGAGGTAAGAGATAACCATCAGCAGCCCAAAAAATGCTACAATTACCGAGAGCGTAAGGTATGGATTCATAGATAATAAGCTAAACGCCGTAAATTACTGATAATGCACAAGTTAACGATATAAAAAAACACAAAGTATAATACAGTACTCAACCTTGGTAAACAGCAGGTAATATTTGCTTTACTTACCCAAGGTAATATAAACAAACCTGTGCCATAATGGCACTTTCAAATTGGTTTATCCTTTCTGGCACCAGAATTCACTACTTTCTTCCTGTAACTTTCAAAGATATAGCATTTTTTTACAGTGCTTATATTTCAATATAAATTACTGTATTTACATCTTCTTAACCACATAATATACAGCAGAATCAGCTTAACCAGCCTTTCCATAAAATTAGAAGTAAATTTTGTATAAAAACAAGATTCTGGAATTTATCGTACTAAATACACAAAGTGCAAACAGCTACCGGTTTATAAGCAATCAGGCTTAAATAGTGTATACATAGGTTATAGGAGCATTAGCTGCTTAAAGCCTGCGTAGATCTCTATTGGCAGACCTAGTATCTCTTTTTAATTAGTAGTGGTATTTGCAATTTTTAACACACCCTTTTAAAATTTTTTAACCTTTTATACCTGCGCTTATGAGACCAAAGTTACTTACTATTCTTTTTCTGGCCATTGGAATATATGTTAATGCACCTGCCCAAACGCCTGCATACCAATGGGCTTACAGGTTGGGCGGCAATGGCCAAATGTATGGAAACAGCATTGATACAGACAATAACGGTAATAGCTATGTTATAGGCACATTTACAGGAACTCTGGAGCCAGACCCCGAAAATGCAGCCGGTAATATTCAGGCAGCCGGTGGTACTGATGTTTATTTTGCCAAGTATGCACCTGATGGTTCGTTACTTTTTGTAAAAACTGTTGGGGGAACTGGTAATGACCATGGATACGCCCTTGCTGTAGATGCTTCCGGCAACATTTACATAGCCGGAAGTTTTGAAGGTACTGTAGACTTCAATACAGGAGATGAAACTCGCGCTCTTACCTCAAGTGGTAATAGTGATATCTTTTTTGCCAAGTACGATACCGACGGAAACTATCTTATTGCACATCGTATTGGAGGCACAGGCACTGACAGAGCAACTTCTTTATGTCTTGACCCAACTGGTAACTTGTACCTGGCCGGAAGTTTTGCAGGCAATGTTGATTTTGACCCTGGTGCAAACACCCAATCTCTTAGCAGCAGAGGCAACACCGATGGCTTTTTTGCAAAGTACTCCTCTAATGGAAACTACCTTATGGCAAAACAAATTGGAGGTACTGGTACTGATGAAATATCCCGGCTCAACACTGATGGCGTAACTATTTACACAACAGGCATTTTTAGCGAAACCGCAAACTTCGGCACAGAGGCAGATCAAAACCATACCTCGACAGGCGAAACAGATATATTTATAGCGAAATACGATGCCTATACAGGAGAATTTAAAAAAATGATTACTGCCGGAGGCTCTGGCATGAACCAGCCCAATGCCATTACCTTAGATGCTGACCGGAATATTTATATAACAGGTAGTAGTACAGGAGATATTAATTTTAATGAAACTCCTTTAACAGGCATAGGCGAAGCCGATATTTTTATGGCTAAATACAATCACGAATTAGAGCTTAGATTTGCGCACCTAATTGGAAGTACTGGCACAGATGAAGGTAAAGGTATTGCTATAGATGGTTTTAAGAATATTTATTTAGTTGGCACTTTTAACGGTCAGGTAGATTTTGATCCGGGCAGTGGCACCCAAACGCTTACCAGCCAGGGTACTGATATTTTTTTAGCAAAATACACACACGATGGTAATTACCAGTTTGCCTATAGGCTAGGTGGTAGCGGGCAGGATGATGTCCGTAGCATTATGTTGGATGAAGCAAGTACAATTTATCTTACCGGTGGCTTTGAAGGTACAAGTAGTTTTAGCTTAGGTGGAAATACCACCCCATTATCTGCCTCAGCACAGGCAGATGCTTTTATTGTAAAGTATACACAAACACGGGTGCTAAGCTCAATAGAACCAATGGAAAATATATCAGTGCCTGTAGGTACTGCTTTTGATGATCTTGAGCTTCCGCTTATTGCTGTTGTAACCTACAATGATGGCAATACGCAGGAACTGGCTGTTACATTTGCTGAAGGCAACTATAACGGTAACGAAGCTGGTGTATACACCCTTGCAGGTACCATTACACTACCTCCGGGTGTTACAAATCCTAACAACCTAAACCCTACAGTACAAGTAACGGTAGGCACCCCCACCAGCAGCCCACTTCCTTTGCATGCTAGTTTAAGCGTATACCCCAATCCAAGCAGAGGCATGTTTACCATAGATGTAAAAGAAGAAGCCCAGGTTCGAATTTTAGATATGAGAGGACAAGTTGTTTTAACGAACCATATTGCAGGCACAACACAACTGGATATAAGCTCTAAAAGCAGAGGGCTTTATATAGTACAGGTTACAACAACCAAAGGGCAGTCTGCTTTTCGATTACTACTGGAGTAATGCTAACAGCCGGACAGTACTCCATCACTTACAATAAAGATATAGACTGTAATTGGTTGCTTATGAATGCTACCACTAACGGCCCCTTATATTTACAGGGACCATTAGTGGTAACATTCATAACTTAATTGTCAGAGTCCCTGTTTCTTTTTAACTCAATAAGTAAGTGCACGTCCCTGAGTGCAAAAATCACCAGGCTCAATCCCCCAAGTAAAGTACCAAGACCCATGCTTACCGCTAACCCCACGGCTAATATATTCTTGGTTTTATTTTCCATATCAGGCATACTGCCTCCTTGCTCATTATTACTATCGCCTTCCCACGGGTTATTCTTGTTTTCTTCTGTCATATCTTTTTTTACTACCTTCATACATAAATTATTAAAACAGCTACTTACTGATTAAACCTCTGTCGTAAAGCCAGAGTTACAAATAAGCGTACAGCCTATTTTCTCTTCTTTCGGTAAAGAAAGCAAAAGCCTTATCTTTACATTTGCCAATCAATACACTAATACCCAATGAATAATGTTACCGAATCAGACTCCAACTTCAGTAACCTGGAGCGTATGTCTGTACAAGAACTGCTTAAAAACATAAACTCAGAAGACCATAGCGTACCCGGTGCTGTACAAAAGGCACTACCACAAATTGAAGCGCTCGTAAATGCTATTGAGGCTCGTATGCAACAGGGAGGACGTTTATTTTATATTGGTGCCGGCACCAGCGGCAGGTTGGGTATTTTAGATGCATCTGAGTGCCCTCCCACCTTTGGCGTACCTACCGGGGTAATAGTTGGTATTATTGCAGGTGGCGAGGAAGCTATACAGCACGCTGTAGAATTTGCTGAGGACAATACTGAGCAAGCCTGGAAAGATTTACAGGCACACAACATACAAGCATCAGACTGTGTTATTGGTATTGCAGCATCAGGTAAAACGCCTTATGTAGTAGCGGGGCTGCAAAAATGTACCGAAAAAGGTGTATTAACGGGCTGCATAACCTGCAACCCCGATAGTGAACTTGCTGCCATAGCCAGATTTCCTGTAGAAGTAATTGTAGGGCCCGAATTTATTACCGGTAGCACCCGCATGAAAGCAGGTACTGCGCAAAAAATGGTGCTCAACATGATATCTACTGCGTTAATGGTGCGCCTGGGACATGTAAAAGGCAGCAAAATGATAAACATGCAGCTATCTAACCACAAGCTTATAAACCGCGGTACACGAATACTCATGGATGAGCTTAGTATAAGTTACGAAAAAGCTTCTGCCTTACTACAACAATGGGGCAATGTAAAAGCAGTACTAGAAAACTATAAAAACTAGCAAGGTACTGTATACCCTCATGCTAAAAAAGAATATTGAGCATACCCGCTTAAGCTACTGTACTATTAGCTTTTTTACATAAGGGCGCCCTTCATAACAAAAGCGCACTATATAAGCTCCCTGGTTCAGGTGATCTATGTTAAGCCCGAACCTATGATAGCCAAGAGGTATATAGTGCATCCCTATTCTTTTGCCCTGCATATTATATAGCTGCAGATTGGTTAACTGGCCAGGATCTTCAGCCTCCAGGTATACAATATGGCGTGCAGGATTAGGATATAATACCAAAGGCCTCTGCACAGCCTCTGCGTCAACTACAAAGGTTTGTACTAGTGGTGCTGCTGCTTCGTAATTCATATTACCAGCCTGTACTGCTCTTACTTCTACTTTGCCTGGTGCATGGATGTGCAGCCGAGAGCCACTAAGGGCTGCATGTGCATCACCTGTTAGTAAATCATATTGTACCGGCTCACCAGATAAGCCACCTTCTGCTTTTAATTCAATTACAAGGCCAGGTGTGTAAGCGAGGCGCACTTCGCCACCAAAGTTGGCAATACGTTGCGGCGCTTTATAAATAGTATACAACCGGCGGCTTGGTTCTGCATAATTCCATACCTCATTGCCAGGCTGCGAGGCTTCAACAAGCACCCAGCCCGCACCATTTACTACAAGGGTATTTTCTGAAATACTTGCGGATGCTGTACTTCCGGGAGCTACTCTATTTATAACCTCTAGGCCAGATGTAGCCTGGGCCGATAGCTTATATCGTAACCCTACCCTAAACGTATCAGCCACTGGTACTGTAGGCTGGCTTATGGATTGGTGCTGCCTTTCTGTACCATTATTGCAAGCTGCCATGGCATTTGCTACCCTAAACCTGTATTCAGGTAATAAGTTGTACTGCTTATTGCCCGGGCAACTGGTTGCGCCTCCATCTCTATGGCCAGCAATTGTACCTGTTAGCAAAGCACTGGTACTGCCTGCCGGATGCATGGCCGAAGCAAATGGGTCCAGGTTTTCTTTCAAAGCCTTCCAGGCCAGCAGGTTTTCAAGAGCATTCTGCTGGCGCGCTGCAGGAAACACCTCCTGAAAATTACCAAGTAAACATACTCCCATTGTATTTGTATTCCTGCCCCCCACATGGGCTCCTACCACATTATCTTCTGTGTTAAGTTGACTTCCCTGGGCATCGCGCCCACTGTAAATAGCTCCGTTTTGAGCTATTAAATAATTATAGCCTATATCATTCCACCCGTTTGACTGGGTGTGGTATAAATAAATAGTGCGTACGCTATTTGTATAAAACGAAGCAGGTAAGGTATCTGCATAGTTTGCTCCTGCCTCATGGTGTATATATAAATGCTTCACCTTTTCAGAAAAAAGAGGTGCTTCTTTTGGCGCTGGCAAACCCTCTCGCCACCCGCCGGGCCCCATTTGTGGTATTGTAACAGGCTTACTACATGCCTTGCCACTATAGGGCGCAAGCTGCATATCGTCTTGCTCCCTCTTATTGGATAATTCGGTTGTAATGGGGGGCGGTGCATAAATAAAATGAAATGTAATACCTCCATGTAGCGCTCCTGTATACAGCAAAAAATCAGATACAGGTTTAGGACTGAGGTATAAAGCGGTTCGGTTTCTATGTCCGTCTTTCTCGCCATACTGATGCGCTTCTTCATGCATAGGTAAGGTATCGCCTCCCAATAGCAAATAACCATCTGTAAGCCTTACTCCTGGCTCAAATTCTATGCTCAGACCTGTCAGCAAAAAGCCTGGCTCCACCTGGTGCAAAGTAAATGGTAGTACAGCTGCTTTACTGGTATAATAATAAACCGAATGTTGTACCCGCTGTTTAAATAGTAATTGTACCGGCTGGGTTTGTTGTGGAAGCTGCATGGCTTGCCCATGCGCCATTAGCGTAGCTCCCAATAATATACCTAAAGATATACACATGCCTATCACTATCTGCAAAGCAGGTATTCTCATACTTGTATTCGGGCAGCTTTTCAGAATCATATGGGCAAGTTAGCCTTATGGTTCTCATACTCAAAAGAAAAGGTAAGATTAAGGCTGCATCTCAATTTAATTAAATGCTATTGAATGCGTACCTTTATCACTTACTTAAGTATTAGTTTTACTACCCCCTTGTTCATCAGCTTCTTAAGATCATGACCAGACGCTTTTTTACGGCATTAATTCTTTTTTTAACCACCTTCAGTGCCTTATCTTCTGCGTATGCGCAGAATACATCAGCAGGGTATACCCCTCCTCCTTTCTTAAATCAGGGGCAGCATTGGGTAGATTCTGTATTTAACAGCTTATCGCCAGACGAAAGAATTGCGCAGCTATTGGCAATTGCAGCATACTCTAACAAAGACAAAGCTTTTGAAGACACCATACAAAGCCTCATTACCCGCTATAAGGTTGGTGGAGTTACCTTCTTCCAGGGCAGCCCTGCACGACAGGCGCATTTAACTAATCGCTACCAGGCAGCCTCTAAAGTACCCCTTATGGTTTCTATAGATGGTGAGTGGGGCCTGGCTATGCGGCTTGACAGCGTGCCGGCTTTTCCTTACCAGATGAGCCTGGGCGCTATACAAGACAATAGCCTTATTTATGAAATGGGGATGGCTATAGGCCGCCAGTGCAAGCGCATGGGCATACATGTAAACTTTGCCCCGGTAGCTGATGTTAACAACAACCCTAAAAACCCGGTTATTAATTACCGCTCATTTGGTGAAGATAAGTATAATGTAACCCAGAAAAGCTATGCCTACATGAAGGGCATGCAGGACGTAGGCGTACTGGCCAACGCCAAACACTTTCCCGGCCATGGCGATACCGACGCAGACTCGCATCATACACTACCGATTATTAAACACAACCGTCAGCGCCTTGACTCCCTGGAGCTTTTCCCTTTTCAGCAGTTATCCCGCGCAGGGCTGGGCAGTGCCATGATTGCTCATCTTTCTATTCCAGCACTTGACCCTACACCCAAGCAGGCATCCAGCCTTAGCAAACCTATAGTAACCGGCATTTTTAGAAATGAACTAGGCTACCAAGGGCTATTATTTACAGACGGCATGGGCATGAAGGGAGTAGCAGAACATTACCCCTCAGGTGTGGCAGAGGCAAAGGCACTTATTGCTGGTAATGATATAGTATTATTGCCCCGCTATGTACCTGCCACCTTGCGCGAAATAAAAAAAGCTGTACAGGATGGCCATATTACGCAACAGGAAATAGATGATAAATGCCGCAGAGTACTTATGGCAAAATATTGGGCTGGGTTACATAAGCCACAGCCTGTAGAGGTTGCCAACGTTACCACCGATCTTAACCACCCGGAAACGATTGCTCTTATCCGCAAGCTATCTGCAGCATCGCTTACATTGTTGCGCCACCAACCAGGCATATTACCTCTGCAGGAGCAGGCAGGCAAGCGCATAGCTATTGTATCTGTCGGCTCTGCAAAACCAACTCTTTTTCAACAGCAAATACAACAAAACAGCAAGGCCGATTTTTTTAACCTGGCCCCTGCTGCCAATCAGGAGGCTGCCAATAAAATACTACAGGCAGTGCAAGGCTATGATGTTATCATAGTAGGTATACACCTGGGCGGCCGCCTCACTAACATGAGGCCTACCAGCAATTTTGGCATCTCTGCACCTATGGCTAGCCTGGCTAATGGGTTGGCTTCTACGGGCAAGGCCATTATTACTGTATTTGGCAATGCCTATGCTTTGGAAAGGCTTGATAAAGCAGACCAGGCTGCTGTATTAATAACCACATACCAGGAAAGTGCTTATACACAGGAAGCAGCAGTTAATTTTATTTTAGGCCGTACTCCCGCCAGCGGGCGCTTACCAGTTACTGTATCAGGCAAGTTTAAGGTTGGAGATGGCATTAGAACAGAGAAATAGAAAAATTTATAACTTTGATTCTTTAACTAATATTCTAACAAAAAAGGGGTAGGCTTACAAACAGCCTACCCCTTTTTTGTTAATTGCACAGGTTCCGGTAATGCCGCTACTATGTTCTTATTTTGTGCCCTGCAGTAGAAAAGTACAGTATAAATAAGTAGCAAGGCACCAACAACCAGTAGGCTTGCTGGGCATTAGTTAAATCTGCAAGGTGCCCATACACCAATGGCAGCAATGCTCCGCCAGCTATACCCATAATAAGCAAAGAAGAACCTATTTTAGTAAAGCGGCCCAGATCGGCCAGGGCAAGCGGCCATATGGCAGGCCACATAATTGAGTTAGCTAAGCCTAACAGTGCTATAAAAAGCACCGAGGTAGTACCAGTGGTAAAAATAGCACCCATTGAAAATACAGCTCCTAATATGGCGCATAAGGCTAGTGCTTTATCTTGCGAAATAAAGCGTGGCATGGCGGCAATACCGATAATGTATCCTACAATCATAGCACCCAATGTAAAGGAAGTAAAAAAAGTGGCTGTTGATAATGGAACACCCTGGTAAGATCCATAGCTTATAATTGTATCTCCAGCCATTACTTCAACACCAACATATAAAAACATAGATACCATCCCCAACAGTAAATGCGGGAACTGCAATACGCTCTTTTTATTAGAGTTAGCAGAAGCAACTGTTTCATCTTCCTGGTCGGTATCTACCTCGGGTAATGATGAAAACAAAACAGCAATGGCCAATGCCAATAAAACAGCTACAATTACGATGTAAGGCAGGATCATACGTTGTGCAAGGGCATTGAGCGCTGCTTCTGTTTGCTCGGCTGTCATTGTGCCAAGGCTTTCTACAAGGGCATCAGCGCCTGCCAGCACAATAGTACCCAATATTATAGGAGCAATTACACCAGCTACTTTATTAAATATACCCATAACGCTAATGCGCTTTGCAGCACTTTCACGAGGGCCCAGAATGGTAACATAGGGGTTAACGGCAGTTTGCAGAATAGCAAGCCCGGTACCCTGTACAAACAGGCCCACCAGGAAAACCGAATAAATACGGGTAAGGGCGGCTGGTATAAAAATTAAGGCTCCTAAAGCTATAACCCCCAAGCCTACCGACATCCCTTTTTTAAAGCCTGTTTTTTTAAGCACCCAGGCCGAAGGTATAGCCATAACAAGGTAAGAGATATAAAAGGCAAACGCTACCAGGTACGACTCAAAATTATTAAGCTGGCAGGCAATTTTTAAATAAGGGATCAATACGGAGTTTAACCATGTAACAAAACCAAATACAAAAAACAGCATACCGATCATCATCAACGGCCGGAAGTAGTTTTGCTGGGGTGTAGCTTGGGTTGACTGAGGTTTTTTCATTGTAGCGTCAAGTGCCATAAATTACAAAGTGTAAAAGGGTGATATAGTGTATTGCAAATTTTAAAAACCAGTAAAGGATTCTGCTTGACCAACTTGCACCGGTTTGCCTGGTACAACAGCTTTTCACATTAATCCCAAGATGCAACTTAGCAATTTTTTTTCATACAATTTCAGACTATTTTGCCTTAAATATTTCAACATTAAAAATACATCCTATTTGATAATCAACAAGTTAACACTTACCTTCTTTTAAACTTGCAGAAAGCAACAAATGCCCATACGCCCTCCAGAAGCAGCATCCATGTATAAAATCAATGTATAAACACTTACTTTTGCAATTATTTTATTGTAAACATCTCTTACAGAGAGCACTACAAGTATAAATAAAGTATAATATTGCCTTATTTATAACACCTGGGCATTTTATAGCAATAAACTACTACAATTAACATTATTGTTCATAACTGTATCAGATTCAAATTATTAAACTGTTTTGCCTACCAGGCTAGGTTTAGATTTGGTACTATTTATGAAATACAAAGGCTATGATAAAATACATAAAGTGGTTGGCTGTAGCACCAGTGCTGATTACCCTGCTTTGGGTTCTTGGGCCTCGCCCCTTTAAAAATGAATTAAACCCACATTTACCCCAGGTAAATGCAGACCTGGCTTCCCTGGAAAGTGAAATTTATGAATCTGAACGGCAAGTGCCATACCTGAAAGAAGACAATGAAGCCCGTATCGTTTGGTATGATAGCCTTACTAAACAAAGAACTCGTTATAGCATTGTTTACCTGCATGGTTTTGGTGCAAGCCAGGCAGAAGGGGCCCCTGTACACACGCGCCTGGCCCGGCGGTTTGGATGCAACCTATACCTGGCCCGTTTACAAGAGCATGGCACTGCCAGCCCACATGCCTTTGAGCAGCTAACCCCCGAAAACCTGTTGGCCTCTGCCAAAAGAGCCGTTGCCATCGGGCATGAGTTAGGTGACCATGTAATAGTTATTGGAACATCTACAGGAGCTGCCCTGGCGCTGTACCTGGCCGCCCACAACCCCGATATAGAGGCCCTGGTTTTATACTCCCCTCTTATTGATTATTACACCAATATAAAAGCAAGAGCCTTTACTATGCCCTGGAGCCAGGAAATCCTGAGTACACTTAACCAGTCAGAATATATTGATATAGCTCGTCCTGAGGGGCCGATAAAGCAATACTGGTCAGAGCGGTATCATATCAACGGCTACCTGGCTTTAGACTATTTTGTACGAACAGCCATGACCAGCGAAACTTTTGGCAAAGTAAAATGCCCGGTATTTCTGGGTTATTATTATAAAGATGAGGAACATCAGGATAAAACTGTATCTGTAGAGGCTATGCTTAAAATGTACAACCAGCTGGGCACACCTGCACCTCAGAAACAAAAGGCCGCCTTTCCGGCAAGCGGTAACCATGTAATTGCATCTAAAATCCGGTCTGATGACTGGAAAGGTGTTGAAGCAGCTACTTCACGCTTCCTGGAGAAAACAGTAGGGTTAACACCATACTCAAAAATTCATCAGGCATCAGCCGTTCAGTAAGCTTCATGTTTCCTTCATCTTTTAAAGGGGTTTAACTTAAACATTACACAAGTAGGCATATCTAGTTACACTGCTATCTTACTACTTCTAAAATCCGGTACTTTACTTAATATATACATATACTTTACCTAAGCTGGGAGTTTACCAACTTACCTACCATGCGAAATATTTATACCTGGTTTATAACAGATAAAGTAAACAAGCATCTTAATGCATTAATGGATGATAACATTATCCACAACAGGGCATTACTCCTTATTGCTTCTATTGCCTACCCATCAATTGCGTATATAGATTATACTCTTGGCTTTGAAACTGCTGATATTTTATGGCAGCAAACCGGCTTGGGTATGTTTTTCCTGCTTTTGGTAGCAATATCCTATATAAAGCAGATAAATCAACAAAGATTTAGTATTTATGTACATACCGCCGCTTACCTGGCTACCGGCTATTTTACCTACCATGCTTATGAGCATAACTTCCAGATAACACATACCCTGGGCCTTATTGCTACTTTTTTTGGCATGAGTACCTTGTTCAGAAAGCTTACGTGGCTGGCTTTATACACTATTATTTGCCTGGCAGCCATATTGAGTATTGTACTGTATACACCCATTCAGTATTACAACCAGAGCGTTGTAATAAATATATTTATTACAACGGCCTTGGTTTCCTTTCTGGTATCAGGCTCCAGGCTTAAAATTCAGCGTAAACTCTATATTTCTGAAAACCTTTTTAAAGTAGTTTATGAAGATGCTGCAGATGCCTTATTATTGGTAAAGTTGCCCGATGGCATTGTTATAGACTGCAATAAAGAAGCACTTCAGCTTTTTGAAGCCAGGAACAAAGAAGAATTGGCAGGCCAAAAAGCGTGTTATTTACAAAACAAAGAAGCCCTTTCTGCTACCTCGCCTGATATATGCAAGGTAATTGCCAGTGGCTTACCATCTGTGCAAAACACGTTGTTCACCACATGTCCAGGCAGGCCTTTCCAGGGAGAGTTAAGTTTCAAAGTTATCTCTATGGCGGGAAAGCAACTCGGCCTGATCCGGATTACCGATATTACCCAAAGGCTTAAGGAAGAAGAGTTGCTGCGTCATATGGAAACCCTGGTTATAAATACCAGTGAAATCCTGTTTTCACTTACACCAGAAGGTAATATACATTTTGTATCGCCTAGCTGGACCAACTTTCTAGGTCACCATCCCGAAGAGATACAAGGCAAAGCCTTTTCTGAGCTGGTTCATCCGGACGACATAGAAACCTGCTTTATTAAAATAGAGGAAGCTTTACGCACCGGACAGGCCCAGCGCGATATCGAGATAAGAGTTCGCCACAAAAACAATACATGGCGCTGGTATACTATTAGTGGTTCTTTGGCTGAGCTTGAACAAGGGGTAGTTGTTATTGTAGGTGTAATGCAGGACATTACTGAGAAAAAGCAAACCAGGGAACGACTGCAGATAAGCGACCTGCTTCACAGTGCCATCCAGGCTGCCATCTCACAATTGGTTACTTATCCTGATGCGAACGAAGGTATTTTAAACCTGCTGGCAACTGTTGGTAAAAATATAGGGTTGGATAGCGTTTACATGTATGAACTATTTACAGAAAACCAGCACGACAAAGTTGCCATAAAACGCTATGAATGGCTTTCTGACTACCTGGTAGACCTTTATAAAGGCGAACAATTTACCCTCCCGCTAAACGACATAGACCCTAAATGGCTGCATGTTGTTCAAAACAGAGGCATCATAAAAGGAAACAAGAGCGATTTTGGACCTGTTGAAAGAGCCTTATTTGAGGCTCAGGGTATTTTATCGGTGGTGTTTGTACCAATATTTGTAAACGAGCACTTTTGGGGCGTGCTAGGGTTTGAAGATTGCCATACACAGCGTGAGTGGACTGCAAACGAAGAAGCCTCTTTTATGACATTGGCTCATACCCTGGGTGGATTTATTGCTAAAAAAGAAGCAGAAGAAAGTTTACGCTACAATGAAAGCTCCTTAAAAGAAGCGCAACGCCTGGCAGGAGTAGGGCGCTGGGAATTTGAACCACAAACTTCTTTTTTACACTGGTCAGAAGAAGTATACACTATTTTAGGAATTGAAAAAGTAAGCCCAGCTCTGCCTTTGGTAGAATATATCAAACTACTTGATGAAGAAGATGGCAAGTATATAAGCCTTCAGTTAGAAAAGCTGCTGAAGCATGGAGGTTCTATAGAACACGAGCTTAAGCATAACCTTATGGATGGTAGTTGTAAATACCTGCTGGTAAAAGCGTTTGCAAAGCGTATAAAGGGCAAACAGAAAATAGCCGGCACCTTCCAGGATATTACTGCACGAAAATTAGCAGAACTGGAACTGATCAAGGCCAAAGAAGCTGCAGAAAGTGCCACCAAGGCTAAGTCTACCTTTTTATCTAACATGAGTCACGAAATACGGACTCCTCTTAATGCCATAGTAGGTCTTACCAATGTTTTGCTAAGCAAAAACCTGGATCAAGAGGTACATGAAAGCATTAACACCATCAAATACTCTTCAGATAACCTATTAGCAATTGTAAACGACATTCTGGATTTCTCTAAAATAGAATCTGGCAAAATTGTATTTGAAAACATCCCTTTTGAGTTACCTACCCTGCTTAATGAGCTTTTAAAATCTGTTTCGGCAAATGCCGCTGCAAAAGGAATTGCGCTATCGTGTACAATAGACGATGATGTACCTTACCATTTGAGTGGCGATCCATATAAACTAAACCAGGCACTTCTTAACCTGGCTTCTAATGCTATAAAGTTTACTCAACAGGGGAGCATCCGTATAAAAGTAAGCCAGGTAAGCCAGTCAGATGATGCTACTGTACTATCCTTTGTGGTAGATGATACAGGTATTGGTATTGCACCCGATAACCTCAGCAATATTTTTGAAAGCTTTACCCAGGCTAACAACTCAACTTCAAGGCAATTTGGTGGTACAGGGCTGGGCCTTACTATTACCCGCAAACTGGTGGAACTACAGGGAGGCAGTATTACTGCTAGCAGCACCCTGGGCCTTGGCTCACGTTTTGAGATACAGCTTCCATATCAAAAGCTGCAGGACTGCCAATGGGAGCCCTCTGCAGATATGCAAGCCTCTGTAGACCTATCAGGAGTAAAAGTATTGCTGGTAGAAGACAATGAAATGAACCAGTTTGTAGCCTCAAGGATATTGAGCCAGTGGGGTATACAGCCCGATATTGCAGGCAATGGCCGCGAAGCCATAGAGTGCCTCCGCCTGGAAGAGTATGATATAGTACTTATGGATTTGCAAATGCCTGTAATGAATGGCATTGAAGCTACTATGATGATTCGTAACCCTGGCTCCGGAGTAAGTAATACCACCATTCCGGTAATAGCCCTTACAGCCGATGTATTTCCAGAGACCCGCGAAAAAGCATTTAAGGCTGGAATTAATGATCTGCTCTTAAAACCTATTGACCAGCAGCAGTTGTATAGTTTGTTAAACCAGCATTTGTCAAGTAAAAGCCGGAGCAGGCTTTCTGCCTTTCAAAACCCAACAGAGTATACACATAAATCATTTGATGTGGCTCCTTTGCTGTCTACATTTGCCAATAACCTGGAAACTATACTCGAACTGCTGGATTTGTTTATAAGCTCTACCCCAATAGAAATCAACAGCATGCAAGAAGCTATTCAAGACGAGGTAGATTATGTACTCTTGCAAAAAAAGATTCATAAAGTATTACCAGCTTTTAAATTACTTGCTCTGCATGATCTGGCAGATAGTTTACTTGACCTACAAGCCTTATCGAGAGGCAAGGCCGAAAAACATGAGATTATAAGCTCTTTTACAAAGGTAAAAACTGCTTATGACAGTGCTTATGCTTCTATACAGGCTTACCTGGAAAAACAAGTACCTACTGTAGAGTAAAACATTTAAAAACTAAAAGCCCGGCCTGTAACAAGGCCGGGCTTTTAGTTTTTGGGAGGCTTACTTACGCTTTCGCAGGTAAATATTTCCGTTCATGCTTTTTATCATAACCTCCGGACCGCCTCCATTTACTTTGCCTGTTACCCAATCTTCAAGCTTTACCCTGTAAACGCCTTGCCGGCTCTGTTCTTTTTGAGGTGTATTGGCCTGGGGAGCAAAGTCAAAATCTGTAAAAACATCGCCACGGTCTGTTTTTAACTTTGGTGTAAACCTGAGGTTAGCCGGCAAGGTAATATCAACATCACCATTGAGCGTGGAAAATGCCATCGGCTGTTCTCTGTTTACCTTCACAAAACGAGCTACTACCTTCCCGTTTAAAGAGCTTGCTACAGCAAAGCCTGATACTTCCTCCAACAGCACATCACCATTCAGGTTACTTACCTCTAACTCTCCCTCTACGTTGCGCACGGTAATTACTCCATTATTCAGGGTTTTTAACTTTACGCTGAAGCGCTGTGGTACTTGCACTTCTATATCCATAGGAGTATTAAGCACCTCTGTTTCTACTTTAATTACATTGTTTACTTCTTTAACACTAAACCCGAAGCTATTACTCTGGATACGCCTTAACCCATCTGCGCGGGCTTCAGTCTCTTCACGTTTTTTTTCCTTGTTTCTGCCTTTTGAGGTTCCCTTAATAATAACTTCTTTGCCATTATAGCCCACCACGGTTATAGAGCCAGAAAGTAAAGCCACATCCAATAAACCGGTTTCATTAGGCTTAGTAAGCGGTATTGTTATTTCTTCTGATTGCTGAGCCCAGGCTATGGAGGTAAGCATCCATAATACACCTGCCAGCACTGCACTTACATATTTATTTTTATTTTTCATAAGTCAGATCCCTTCTTTACTGTTATATTACCATTTATATTTTTAAGGCTAATGTGTGCCTTGCCATCTCCCACTTTATAATTACTGTTATTGCGCACTTTGTACGTAGTACCGCCTCCCTGTTTACTAACCTTTTCCATACGGCCGGGTACTTCGTCTAATGTAGGCAAGTCCGTATAGAAGCTTCCCTGCATGGTTTTTACTTCCATAATTGCAGACAATCCTGGCTTATAGTGCAGCGTTATATTGCCGTTCACAGTCTCGAATACATCCTGCAGGTGTGGGTTCTTATGATAGTGTACCTCTACCGGTCCGTTTACCGTCCGCCCTGTTAAAGCACCTTCTACATTATGTAACAAAACAGCCCCATTCACATTGCCCACGTTAATTTGTTTCGCATGTACACCTCGTATACTAACATCAGGCCCATTTACAGTACTTATATCCAGGCTAGTATGCTGGGGCACTTTAATTACAAAGTTGTAGGTAAAGTCATAAGTGCGTGTATTGCTACTGTTTATATTAGAAGAGTTGCCACTAAGGTGGTAGAAGCGCCCATGCCTGTTCTTATAGCTTAAAGCGCGGCCATTATAATCATTGGCTATGTAAGGCGCATCCAGGTAAGCAATTATGCTATCATTACGTACCAGAAACTCCAGCTTTAATTCTTCATCAGCCAGGTTTAATAATTCTGTAGAGGCGGCCTTGGTGATACGCTCCACCTCAAAACGAACTGTTTTGCCATTATAGGCCTCTACCCGTACAGAACCATCTATGTTTTGTACTTTTAAAACGTTATTTGGAGAGACTGTAGCAAAAGCCAGTTCTTTTTCAATTTTTTGAGTGCGCGTTTCTTTTCCGCTATAAGCGCCTTGAGCTGCCCACGCAGGCAGGCAAAACAACATCAGCAACACAGTTTTTATAATATGCATTTTTGTTTTACTTAAATAAGGGTTTTAATACTTGTTTCTACTTTTTGCTTTACAAACTCATTTAAATCCTCCTGCTGCAGCAGTGATTTTAGAGCAGGCAAAGCTGTTTTTTCCTGCAACTCCACCATAAGATCGGCCAGGGCTACCTGTACCATAGGCGACTCCTGCTTTGTAATTGACCTGACCAGCTGCGCGCGCACCTCCGGATGTGCCGCATGTGCTTTTAAGGCTTCTACAGCTGCCAGCCTAACATTTACATTAGGGTCATTATCAAGGGTTTTAAAAAGAGCCTCCAATATACGTTGGTCTGCCTCATCCAATCCTTGCGATAAGTTAACCGCTTTTATGCGCTCTGAAGCAGAAGATTGTTCCAGCAGGGTAAATACTAGCATTTCTTTCATTTGCTTTACTTCCAGAGAAAGAGCCTGCAAATCATGTTCTGGTGCAGAAGGCCCTGCTTTTGGAGCCACCTTCCAAGCTATAGCAAAGCCTACTACAAAAACAAGTAATGAGTACGCTAAACGGGCCGGCCAGGCAGTTTGTAAAAATGCCTGCATTGCATTTAGCCACCCGTCAGGCTGTACCTTTGTACGCTCTGCTTTTAACTCATGTGCAAGCATATCATAAAAGCGCATTTCCATCTGTATACCAGGCTCAGGAACAGGTATTTCCCCAAGCCCATTCAGCATATATGCCATTTGTTCTACCTCATCCTTATTGATTTCCCCGGCAGCCAGGAGCCCCTCAAACTGCTTAAGCTGCTCTCCCTCCAGTTCACCATTCAGGTAGTCTAAAATCATTATTTCGCGCGTTTCCTGGTTCATAAGCTTAGCTCCTTTGATGGTTGTTTATAAAATATTTCCCTAAGTGCATTGGTTGCCCTAAACACCTTAACCTTTACATTGGCCTCTGTGCAATCGAGCAGATCAGCAATTTCCTTGTATTTAAGCCCTTGAAAGCGGCTAAGTATCAGTATATCCTTCTGGTCATCACCCAAAAGCTGAAAAGCAGCCTCTAGCCTGCGCAGGTCTTCCTCGTGCTGGCTGGCCTCCTCAATACCAGAAGCCGGCAGGCGGTCTTCTTTTTCGGCAATGTCATCAGTAAAGCCCTGGCGTTTTTTCTTTTTTACATGATCGGCCAATACATTTCGGGCAATATGATACATCCAGGTAATAAACTTACCATCTCCCCGAAAGGTATGCCGGTACCGGAGCATGCGTACAAACACATCCTGCACCAGGTCTTCGCTTAAAGCCGCGTGGCGTGTAAAGTGAAAATAAAAGCCATACAGATTTTTACTGTAGCGCTTAAAGAGCAGACCGAGCTTTTCGGAATCTCCTTCTTTCACCTTCAGCATAAGGGCATTGTCGGTAATTGTTTCCAAATGCGTAAGGGCTAATGATTGCAATTCATAGCTGGAAACCTTAATTTCCTAAATAGTTACAGCATTTGAGAATATTTTTTTTGAAAAGGTTTTTATTCGGGATGGGTAGCAAGTTGGCTATAGTGTTTGAGCTAATGGAGCACGCTTGTTAAACCAGGGTTGTGCCTGCTCCAATTGTGAGGCCAGGCGGATAAGCACATCTTCGCCTCCAAAAGGTGCTATAAAGTGACTGCCAATGGGTAGCCCACCGGGCGTCCAATGCAGGGGTACTGACATACCTGGTAAGCCTGCAAGATTAGCAGCCTGGGTATAAGGTGTACGTTCCAGGCTTTTATGGGCAAGTTTAAAAACAATACCGCTTGCTTTTAGTAGTGCGCCAGCATTAAAAATGTTTACAGCGCTTATCAGTTTCTGCTCAATAAAGCTTGTATTGAGTTCGCCTACACGCACCGGGGGGCCTGCTGCCACAGGGGTAAGCATTAAATCGTATTTAGTAAAAAACTGTCCCAGGCTACGAGCTACAATGTTCCAGTTACGTCTTTGTGTGGCAAATTCACCCGCAGACAAGCTTTTGCCCATTAAGCCCAACAGCCATGTTTCTGGTTCCACATCAGTGGGGCGGGCTTTTCGGCCTAGTGCTTTTTCAAGCGCATTCAAGTCTGCCACTACCTCGCCAAAATACATAGTAAGATAGGCCTTGGCTACTACCTCACCATCATAGGGCATGGGTGCCTCCTCAACAATATGCCCTAGGTTCTCTAATAAGCGGGCAGTATGGTGTACTGCCTTTATACATTCGGGATGTGTGGTACCTCTCATCGGGTGTGCTACTGAAAAACCAATTCTCAGTTTTCCAGGTTCTTCGAATACTTCCTGCAGGTAAGGTCTTTGGGGCGGGGGTAATATATATGGCTCCCCTGGCATAGCACCCTGTGTAACATCAAGCATAGCGGCACTATCCCGTACACTCCGGCTAAGCACATGCTGTACCGCTGCTCCCTGCCATAACTCTCCGTGCTTAGGCCCGGCCGGCACCCTGCCACGGCTAGGCTTTAACCCAAACAAACCACAATGCGATGCCGGAATACGGATAGAGCCCCCTCCATCGCCTGCAGTAGCTACAGGTACTATACCAGCTGCTACAGCAGCTGCACTACCACCACTGGAACCTCCCGGGGTGTGGTCTGTATTCCACGGGTTGCGGGTTATTCCAAATGCAGTAGGTTCTGTAACGGCTTTAAGAGCAAACTCCGGCGTATTGGTTTTACCTAACATTACCAGACCGGCAGCTTTATAGCGCTTTACAACCTCTGAGTCATAATCTGGAACATAGCTTTTAAGAGCCTTACAGCCAGAAGATAGAGGAACACCGGCATAGGCTGCCGCCAGGTCTTTTAATAAAAAGGGTACTCCTGCAAAAGGCCCTTGGCTGGAAGGCTCTGCAGCACGCCGGCGGCCCTCATTATACATTTTAAATATTACTGCATTTATTACCGGATTTATTACTTCTATTCTACGAATCACCTCTTCTGATAGCTCTACTGGGCTTACTTCCTTCTTTTTAACCAGTTCGGCCAATCCAAGCGCATCATATTTATCGTATTCCTTCATAAATGCCATAATTAAACTTAATTTTTATAGCTACTAACGTTGATAGATTATTTAATTTTATAAAAATACATGTATATACAGGCTTATAGCCATATTGTTATAGCTACAGCTTGTATATTTGTTGAAATAGCTTTTATATTGCTTCTTAAAGCTATAAAACATTACATATAATAGAACCTCGCTTCTATATTTTTTTGTGATAAACTATATAAAATACACAAAATATTAGTTAGTTTTGTATTCACCGAACCAATCGAATATTATATTACCGACATGATCGAATCTGAAAAAAAGAAGCAGGAATTGGTAGAGAAGACAGGTGTATTGCTGGAACAATTTGGCTTTCAGCGCATGACGGGCCGCATAATGGGTTATCTTATATTAGCAGAGCCCCCCTATAAAACGTTTGATGATATCAGAGAATACCTACAAGCAAGTAAAAGCTCCGTAAGTACATCTTTACAGTTATTGGTTATGCAAGGACTGGTTACCTACTTTACCTTACCTGGCGACCGCAAACGTTATTTTAAGTTTAATGCAGAAACTTTCCTGGAACTGTTTAAACGCGATATGACACGTATGGTATCTGCACGAGGTATGATAGAAGAGTTTGTATCCCTGCGCAGCAATGAACAACCGGCATTTAACAATGCGCTTCTTCGTATTGCTAAGTTTTATGAATTTATGGAAAGAGAAATGCCCGCATTAATTAAGAAGTGGGAAGAAGAGAACGCTTAATTTTTTTAAATATATTTGTTCGGTATATCCAGAACTAAGTAACACATTCAGAACAATATCAAGCTATTCATACCTGATTTTAATTACTTCAGGCTCCTCATGCAGCCAGTCATCCAAGTTAATTATTCTATAAACGCATCAGCACCCAAATTGCAGCCGCAGATGCAATAATTCTTACCTATATATAAGTGATCACTAAAAAAATGAATCGCTCCGGATTTAACTTTAAATTAACCTTTGCTAAGGCAACAGCTATAGCAGCCTTGTGTATATGCACATTGCAGAGCTTTGCACAAGCTTCTTACCGCAACTTAACACTCCAGCAGGCAGTGAGTGTAGCCATGGAGAACAACCTGGCACTTAAAGGTGCTTACCTGGACGAGCGTATTTCGCGCGAAAACACCAATGAAATTCGCAGCCAGGGTTTGCCGCAAATCAACGCCTTTGGTCGTTTTGAGAATTACCTGCAGATCCCAACCATGGTATTTGTTGCCGAAAACCCCATGACGGGCCAAGAAATGCAAAACGTGATCCGGGCAGGGAGACCTTATAACCTAACTGGCGGAATAGAAGCAAACCAGCTTTTATTTAGCCAAACTTATATTGTGGGCCTTAGGGCAGCCAAATCAGCACAGCAATTATCTGCCCTGCAAACGCAGCAGGTAAAAGAAAATGTAATATATGACCTGAGCATGAGCTACTATGGAGCCCAGATCAGTGCCAAGCAGCTGGAAATTGCGCAAAACAACCTGGAAAAAATAAACAGGCTTATACAGGTTACTGAATTGCAGCAAAAAAACGGGCTCGTTAAAAAAACAGACCTTAGCAAGTTAAAGGTTAACCGTACCAACCTGGAAACCCAGATCCAAAACCTGCAGACACAAAACCAGCAGCAGGCTAATATCCTTAAGTTTTTTATGGGCTTGCCTATAGATGCAGATGTTTCTGTTAATACAGAAGTAAGCCCTCTGGCCGTAACGCTACAGGAAGAAATGCCCTCCAACCGCACTGAACTGCTTCTCCTAAATAAACAGAAAGAGCTTTACACGCTTGAGCAAAAAAATATACAGGCTGGCTATGTACCTTCACTAGCCCTGTTTGGCCGCCATAGCCAACAAGCCATGCGCGACCAGATTGACTTCTTTAATACCAGCCAACCCTGGTTTCCTAATAGCATTGTGGGCTTAAGTCTTAACATCCCCATTTTTGATGGTTTACAGAAACGTTCGCAAATGCAGAAATCAAAGCTAAACCTGCAAAAGACCATGAATGCAGAAGAGCAGTTCCGGAAGCAGGCAGATATGGAAATGTTTAACGCCAAGGCACAGTTGAGCAACAGCCACAAAGCCATGGCGGCTCAGGAAGAAAACAGGAAGCTTGCAGAAGAAATTTATGCCCAGACCCAGCTTGAATATAAGGAAGGTATGGCTACTATGGCAGATCTGCTTAATGCCGAAACCTCAATGAAGGAAGCACAAACTAATTACATTAATGCCCTTATACAGACACTTATTGCAGGCCTGGATGTAAAAAAAGCTTCTGGCAATCTGCTTGACGCATCTCAAAAATAATTTAAGCTCATAAATAGTAAGGAATTTCCTATAAAAAAATGAAAAGAATAATCACCCTTTTAATTGTAGTTGCCTCTCTTGTTGGTATTGGCTACACCCTCTATGCCAATAAAAAGGAAGTTGATGCCCGCGCCCAGGTAAAAGATGAGCAGAAAGACATACCCGTTACCGTTGCTACTGCAAGCCTGCAAACCCTAGCCGAAGACCTGACCCTCATTGGCACATTTGAGCCCTACCGCGAAGTACGCATGCTTTCTGAAGTATCGGGCAAAGTAATTAGAACAGGTATAAAAGAAGGCGATGTAGTACGTGAAGGCGCTCTTATTGCCCAAACTGATAATGACCTGATACAGGCCGAACTTATGGCAGCAGAGGCAGCTTACAGCAAGTTAAAGAAAGATGTAAGCCGTTTTGAGAATTTAATTAAAGGCGATGCAGTAACCGAGGCACAACTGGAAGAAGTACGATTAGGCTACAAGCAGGCAGAAGCTCGTGTACTGGCTACCCGTAAGCAACTAAAAAATACAACTATTACAGCGCCCATTTCTGGCACTGTAACTGCCCGCTCTTTTGAACATGGCTCATTATTAATGCCCGGTGCTCCTGTAGCCAGTATTACCGATATTTCTAAAGTAAAGCTTAGGGTCTTGGTACCGGAGCAGCATATTTTTAAGTTAAAAGAAGGCCAGACCATTACTATAAAAAGCGATGTGCACAGCAGCACTGAATTTAAAGGCACCATTACGTTGGTAGGTGTAAAAGGCGATGCTGCTCATAATTACCCGGTAGAAATGCTGGTAGACAACAGTAACCAATTGTTGCGCGCTGGCATGTATGGCAGAGCAATTCTTACTAATATGGTTGCTGAAGCAACTCTTACTATACCCCGCAATGCACTGGTAGGCAGCTTTAAAAACCCACAGGTTTACGTGGCCGAGGGAGGTAAGGCGGTGCTTAGAAATATTAAGGTTGGTACCTCAGCACGAGATCTTGTACAGGTTACTGAAGGCCTCCAAGAAGGCGAAAAGGTAATTACCAATGGCCAGATCAACCTGGAGAACAACATGACTATCCTGGTTAGCAACAAATAGATGTTTATAGCAAACAAAGTGGTAGTAAAGCCCACTACTACTGCTTTACTGCTTTTTTATACTTTTAACTCTTAATAAAAGAGAAATGTCAATAACCGAATTAGCTATAAAACGCCCTTCCCTGATCGTAGTAATTTTTACGGTACTGGGTATACTGGGCTTCATCAGTTACAAACAGCTAGGCTATGAGCTGTTGCCTAAATTTTCTCCACCAGTTATCAGCGTTACTACTGTTTACCCGGGTGCATCGCCAGGAGAAGTTGAAAACTCCGTTACTAAAAAGATTGAAGACGGAATTTCTTCTCTGGAAAATATCTCTACAGTAAAGTCTTACTCGCAAGAGAACCTATCCATTGTAGTTATAGAGCTCAACCAGTCGGCCAATGTAGATATAGCCTTACAAGATGCCCAGCGTAAAGTAAACGGTATTATGCAAAAGCTGCCCGAACAGGCCAACACACCTGTACTGGGTAAGTTCTCCATCGATGAGCTGCCTGTAATTCGTATGGGTGTATCTTCCAATATGCCTGCTACCGAATTTTACCAACTGGTTAAAGATCGTATAAAGCCTACCTTGGCAAAACTCCAGGGTGTAGCCGATATTATGCTGGTAGGTGGAGAAGAAAGAGAGATCCGTATTAACCTGGATGCTCAGAAGCTGGCGGCCTATCACTTGTCTTTACTACAGGTAAACCAGGCCATTGCTACAGCCAACCTGGATTTTCCTACTGGCCGTGTAAAAAACAATGAAGAGCAGGTAACCATACGCCTTGCCGGTAAATTTCAGAGCCTGGATGAGCTTAAGAACCTGGTAGTATCTACCAATGCCCAAACAGGTAGCCCTGTTAAGCTGCAGGATGTAGCTGAGGTAATTGATGCACAAAAAGATATTAAAAATATTAACCGTATTAATGGCCAGACCGCAATCGGTATTATGGTGCAGAAGCAGACTGATGCCAATGCAGTAGCTGTAAGCGAGCTTGTGCGCAAAGAAATAGCCCAGATCGAGAAAGATTATCCAGAAGCCAACCTGACGTTTACCATTGCACAGGACAGTTCTGAGTTTACCATTGCAGCCGCCGATGCTGTAACCCACGATTTAATGATTGCAGTTATCCTGGTAGCACTTGTTATGCTTTTCTTTCTGCATAGCTTGCGTAACTCTTTTATCGTAATGCTTGCTATCCCGGCCTCACTCATCTCTACCTTTATTGCCATGTACCTGTTCGGGTTTTCTCTCAACCTGATGACTTTACTTGCACTTTCACTGGTAGTAGGTATCCTTGTTGATGACTCTATTGTGGTACTGGAAAATATTTACCGCCATATGGAAATGGGTAAAGACCGTAGAACAGCTGCGCTTGACGGACGAAACGAAATTGGCTTTACTGCTCTTTCCATTACCCTGGTTGACGTTGTGGTTTTTCTTCCTATTACCCTGGTAAATGGCCTTGTAGCAGATCTTTTGCGCCAGTTTTCTTTGGTGGTAGTAGTATCTACTATGCTCAGCTTGTTTGTATCGTTTACAATTACTCCCCTTTTAGCCTCACGCTTTTCAAAGCTCGAGCACCTTACCAAAGATACCCTCTTTGGAAGGATTGGGCTGGCATTCGAATCTTTGATCAACAGCATGACAAATAGCTACAGAACCATGCTGGTATGGAGCCTTCATAATAAAGCAATTGTAATTGTTAGCACGATTGTGTTGTTCTTTGGTTCATTTGCATTACCAGCCATAGGTTTAATAGGCAGCGAGTTTGTGAGTGCAGGTGATAGAGGTGAGTTTATCATTACCCTGGAGCTCGACAAAAGCCAACCCCTAGAAAAAACAAACCTGGTATCTCAACAGGCAGAAAAACTAATGCTGGGCATGCCTGAGGTTAAAAAAGTATTTGCAAATGTTGGAGGCACCAGTAGCAATATGGGTGGCCAGGCTTCTGAAAACAAAGCAGAGCTTACAGTAATTCTTGTTCCTAAAGAAGAAAGAACTCTTGCAACAGATGAAGTAGCAAGAGACATCCGCATGCAGCTATCAAAAATGCCTGGCGTAAAGGTAAGGGACCAGAAGATCAGTATTATGGGTGGTGCCGACCAGGCGCCTATCATGTACACGGTTAATGGAGCGGAGCTTGACTCAGTAATGCAGGCAGCTTATACGCTTAAAGAGATTATGCGCAATACTGCCGGCACCGCTGATGTAAAGCTTTCAGTAGAAGATGGCAGCCCTGAAATAAGTATACAGGTAGACAAAGAAAAGATGACTAACCTGGGTCTGTCACTGAGCAGCATTGGCGCCACCATGCAGACAGCCTTTACAGGTAATGATGACTCTAAGTTCCGCGACAATGGCACTGAATATGATATAAGGGTAATGCTGGATGCTTTTGATCGACATGATGTAGAAGATGTAAGAAACCTGAGTTTTATAAATAACCGTGGTGAGGTAGTACAGCTTAGCCAGTTTGCTGAGATTACCCGCAGCACAGGGCCTTCGCGCCTGGAGCGGAGAGACCGTACCGCTTCTGTAACTCTTTCTTCGCAGGCGGTAGGAAGAGCAGCCGGTACTATTAATGGTGAAATTGATGCAGCCATTGCGCAGGCAGATATACCTGGAGGCGTAAGCATAATGATTGATGGTATGGGCAAAAGCCAGGGCGAAGCCTTTGGTAGCCTTGGCCTGGCCTTTCTGGCCTCAATCATCTTTGTATACCTTATCATGGTAGCTTTGTACAATTCGTACGTGTACCCTTTTGTGGTATTGTTTTCTATACCGGTAGCAGTTGTAGGTGCCTTGCTTGCCCTGGCTCTTACCAAAAGTACTATGAGCATATTCTCAATACTGGGTATTATTATGCTCGTAGGCCTTGTAGCTAAAAACGCAATTTTAATTGTAGACTTTACCAACCAGCTTAAGGCAGAAGGCAAAAAAACATACGAGGCCCTTGTAGAAGCAGGGGTGGCAAGGCTAAGACCTATCCTTATGACAACCATAGCCATGGTAATTGGTTTGCTCCCTATTGCCTTAGCCAGTGGTGCGGGTGCAGAATGGAAAAACGGCCTTGCCTGGGCGCTGATTGGCGGCCTTACCAGCTCAATGTTACTTACCCTGGTGGTAGTGCCGGTTGTATATTACATTGTAGATAAGATTAAAGACCGTGTATTGAAGCTTTTTGGAAAAGGTGAAGAGCCACAGGCTATTGCAGCATAAGTTTTAATTTTAGTTCATACACAGCAAAGCCCTTCCAGTACTTTTACCTGGAAGGGCTTATTTTTAAAAAATCTTAAAATTATCACAACATACTAAAAATGAACTCGTTAATATACATGTAAAGCTCGAAAAGGAATCGGGATAAGCGAAATCCGGGGACTAACCCAGAGAACAAATAGCTTTAAAACGATTTTATTTCGATCTAAAGTAGGGGGGTGAGGTTAAAATCTCACCTCTCTTTTTTTGCCTACCTGTATGTAAATACCTATTCATGTTTTTGCCCACCTGGGTTAACTAATACCTCAAAAATAAAACGATAGATGCACAGCCTCCTCCAAAGTTGTAGCATATTAAAAGTTTAACTTCTTAAAGTAATAAGTACCAAAGGCAAAGAAGCAGATTCAGTACTTTAGCCAGGCTTTTTAGGTAGTTAAAAATTAACGATCTTAATGGCTGCATAGCCGTATAATCCTTGCCGTAAGATCATAAAAAAATAATTTGGCTTTTTTTTGACATAGCACTTGTAAATTTACTTCTTAAAACTAACTTTGCAACACAAAGTACTTTAACATGAGCACTCCAAACGATCCTTTAAAGAACCTGGCCGATATCCGCTCTATGATGGAGCGATCATCAAAATTTATTTCACTTAGCGGCTTATCAGGTATATTTGCCGGCATAGTAGCTCTTATAGGAGCAGCAGCAGTACTTTGGTATGTAGGTGGCACGTTGGATGGTGCAGATCAGATAGCCCGTGCACGTATCAGGCAATCGGAGCACATCTGGTTTTTTGCTACTGATGCCTTTGTGGTGCTTATGTTGGCTCTTAGTGCTGGAGTGTACTTTACAACCAGGCGTGCCAAACAAAAAGGACAAAAAATATGGGATGCAACTACCCGGAGGTTAGTTATTAACCTGGCTTTACCTTTGGTTACCGGAGGCATATTTTGCCTCGTGCTGTTAGAACACGCTCCTATCCTTGTTGCACCGGCTACGCTTATATTTTACGGACTGGCATTAGTAAACGCCAGTAAGTATACATTAGACGATGTTCGCTACCTGGGTTATTCTGAAATTATGATTGGTTTGGTAGCAGCCCTCTTTGCGGGATATGGTTTACTCTTTTGGGCTATGGGCTTTGGAGTAATGCATATTGTGTATGGAGGCCTTATGTACCATAAATACGAGCGGTGAAAACAATAATAGAAAACCTAAATAAAGCTTTTGAGAACCGGATTCGCTTAGGGGTTATGTCGGCCCTTATGGTAAACGACTCAATGGATTTTAATGCTCTTAAAGAATTGCTGGATGTAACAGACGGCAACCTGGCCAGCCATATATCTGCACTGGAAAAGGCTGGTTATGTGGAAGTGCGCAAAGTATTTATAGGTAAAAAACCTAACACCTCTTATTCTGCTTCTGATGATGGCCGCAAGGCCTTCAAAGAACACTTGGATGCGCTTGAAACGCTGATCAGGAATAATAGTGCCTTTTAATTTTTTTACCCATTTACTTTGAAACTCAAAGTACTTTACAAATTAACAAAATCTTACTAAAATGAAAGACATTACTCCTACAAAGTACTTAAAGCAAAAGGATATCCGCTTTTACTTAGTATTGCTGTTTACAGCACTTTATAATACATTGTTCTGGAACGAAGCTTTAGGCCTTAATACAATCTTGTTCTCGAGTTTGCTTATAGGCACACTTCTTTATCTTAACCCTGGCAGCCTGGGTTATAAACGGGTAAAATTAACGGTTGCCAGTACTATGCTTACCGCTCTGATGATTGTATGGCACAACAGCCTGGCAGCAAAAATTGCTCATATTGTTTCGTTGTTTATAACTGTTGGTTTTGTTTACCAACCGGTTTTAAAAACAGTATACCTGGCAGCAGCTTCTACTATCGCATCACTCATTTATATACCCAAAGCACTACAACAGGTATGGCGCAGTATGGAGCAAAGTCAATCGCAGGTTAAAAGAGTGTATATGCGGGTACAGGTTACACTAATACCTTTAGCAGCAGTAACTGTATTCTATCTTATGTATCGTAGTGCCAACCCGGTTTTCGAACAACTTTCCGATTCACTCTGGGACAAGGCCTATACATATTTCGGCTTTTTATTTAAAGATATTTCGCTGCAGCGCTTTGTGTTTGTACTTTTTGCCTTTGTGCTGATGATAGCAGCCTTTTATAACCCGCAGGAGCAAAAACTTGTAGAGTGGGAAATGCGTCAGAAAAACAACATAGTTCGCCACCGCAAGTCCTCACTATTTAAGCAGGTGCACCCTAAAATGCTACGCCTGAAGCAGGAATACTATGCAGCCATCCTGCTTATTACTGCTACTAATGTTTTGCTGCTTATCGTCAATATTATAGACATCAACTGGATCTGGTTTGGTTTTAATTATACAGATGTAAAAAGCCTCTCGCAATTTGTGCATGAAGGCACGTATATGCTAATTACTAGCATCATACTATCGATGGTAATACTGCTATACTATTTCAGAAATAACCTTAACTTTTATAGCCAAAACCGCTGGCTTAAAATTGCAGCCTATTGCTGGATAGTACAGAATGGCATACTGCTTATCTCAGTAGGTATCCGCAACTACCATTATATTTACCAGTTCGGGCTGGCCTATAAGCGTATTGGAGTTATCCTTTTTCTTGCCCTAACACTGTTTGGCCTGTACAGCTTCTTTATTAAAATTTATGACAAACGATCTGCTTCGTATTTGTATAGACTTAATGCCTGGGCAGTATTTACACTACTGATAGTCAACAGCTTTATAAATTGGGATGTTTTTATTGCCCGTTACAATATAAACCGCCCAGGCACTATTGATACTGAATTTCTACTAAGCCTGTCTGACAAAACGCTGCACATTCTGGACCAGCACAGGAATATATTCTCTAACCAGCACATAGAAATATACCACTTTGGCCAAGCCAAAGAACTATCAGAGGCCGACCAATTAGACTTCCGTATAAGGCACTTTACCCAGAATTGGAAAAAGCGCAACTGGCTTAGCTGGAACCGTGCCGAATACAAAGCCTACAAAGCGCTTACACGCCAATGGAATAAAAACGATCCTACCAGTGCATTACCCGAAAGCCTTACTCAATCATTTAGCTATACTAAAAACCAGTAACACGTATGCAAACACAGCTAAAACCAAGCAAAACCATCTTACTGGCAGCAGGGGTACAACACCTTTTGCAGCAGAAGCTACTTAGTATCGGGGTAGCAACAGCCCTCTTATCGGCCATTTTATTTACCATACCCATGCTTTTAACTAAGCTGGATGAGAGCACCTACTTTACCTTTTTCTGCTTGCACCATTTGCTTGCCACCTTGTACCTGCTGGCAGTATTGATAAGAGGCATAAGCAAGCACAAGTGGAGTTTTGCAAAAGAACAGGTGCAGGTATATGTACCATACCTGGTAATGCTACTCATTAGTGCATATGCGCTCAACAGGGTAATACCGGTGTTTGCACTGTCAACAAGCTGGCTAAGCATATACCTGGTTTTGCAAGCCTGTACCCTGTTAGGCTATGTTTTATATGATTACCTGCCTAAACCCCTGCAGTATGGCCTGCACTTTTTAACCGGTAGTGGCTTTGTGTTGTTTGCTTACCTGGCTGTTTTTGTAGCCCCCATGTATGGCATTAGTATTATAGGCTTACTACTGTTTGGTTTATCTATACACTCCTTTGCTCCTTTGCTCTGGCTTACAGGCCAAATTCTGCTAGTGCGTAAGTATTACAAAACCGATAAGCGTATCCTTACTTATTTTGCCGGAGGCGTATTTGTATCGCTGGCTACTGCGGCTATGTTTACTTTGCACTGGGTACATATCCACGAGACTATCAATAAAGAGTATAATAACAATTTGCTTGATAGCGAAGATCTGCCTGGCTGGGTACGGGTAAGTCAGCATCTACCTCACCATTGGATTACCGAAAAGGTATTAAAAAGCCCACTGGTGTATACCGTAGCAGATCCTGACGGTGGATTATTCAGGTCAAATCTACCTAGCCGCTCTTTTGATGAAGTAAGCAAACACGATCCGCTTATTGTATTTGCCTCTTTGTTTACGCAAAACAGCCTTCTGGATAACAGGGAGAAAATAAAAATCCTGGGAACGCTATACGACAGCCGCCACCAGGCACAGGAGCGCCTTTGGACAGGCGAGCACCTGCAAACCGAGCAGGTAATAAGTAATGTGCGCCTCTGGCCAGAGTACCGCATGGCCTATACCGAAAAAATAATAGATGTACGCAACACCAACCATGGCTCGGGCTGGCGCAGGGAAGAAGAAGCTGTGTATACCTTTCACCTGCCCGAAGGCTCTGTAGTAACTTCCCTTTCGCTGTGGATTGATGGCATGGAAGAAAAAGGCTACCTCACTACCAAGCAAAAGGCTGACACAGCTTACCGCACTGTTGTAGGCGTAGAGGCCCGCGACCCATCCGTAATACATTGGCAGGAAGGCAACACGGTTAGTGTACGCGTATTCCCGGTAGTGCCCCAGGAAAGCCGCAGGGTTAAAGTAGGCATTACCACTCCACTACGGCTGGAGGGCGATAGGCTTGTGTATCAGAATATTTATTTTGATGGCCCCCTACATGGAACATCTGATGAGGTTAGGCGCATAAATACCGGCAACAGTAGCACCCAGCTTACCGATGCAGGTGCTTACACAAAATCGTTGGATGGGCTTTATGAATACACAGGCACCTACGAAGCAGCCTGGCAGGCAAGCGTAGCTGCTGCACCCCTTGCTGAAAACACGTTTAGTTTTAACGATAAAAGCTACCGCTTAAAGGAGTACACGAAAAACTATGCTGCCACCCATTTCGAACGCATTTACCTGGACCTTAACACCGCCTGGACCAAAAGAGAAGTAGAAACCATACTGGCGCTTTGCAAAGGCAAAAAGGTATATACCTGGAACCGTAAAATGGTAAAATTGGATGCTGAAAATACACAGCAAGCTATAGAAGAAGGCCTTTCCCGTAATTACAGCCTCTTTCCTTTACACGCCATTAAAGACAGAGAGCACAGCCTGCTTATTACCAAAGGCACCCCAACCTCTGCCCACCTGGCCGATATAAAGGAAAGCAAATTTTACAAAGACCTGATTGCCTCTCAGGAAGCCAATACACCAGTACTTACCTATTGCCTTAACTCAGAAGAACTATCGCCTTACTTAAAATCGCTTAAAGAGTTTAGAATGCTGCATTGCGATAGCGGCAACCTAACGTACCTGGCCAGTCTGCTTGAAAATAACAAGTTTAGCCATCCTGCAGAAAATGATACAGAATTGCTGATCGATACTTCGCAACTCGTAATTGAAGAAAGCACTGAAGGTAGTACGCAAGGCTCTGCTCCGGACCATTTATTCAGGCTGTATGCTTATAACCAGATTATGAAAAAAGCAGGCTCGCAGGCTATACAAAAAGGTTTTACAGATGAGGCATTGGTACACCTGGCAGAGCAGGCCTATGTAGTATCACCGGTATCGAGCCTTATTGTATTAGAAAGCCAGAAAGATTATGAGCGTTTTGATATCAAGAAAAGCGCAAACAGCCTGGAGAATGCTTCTATGAAATCGACTGGTGCAGCACCCGAACCGCACGAATGGGCACTAATAGCAGTAGTAGTATTGGCGATTGTTGTATTTATGCATGGCAACCAGGCACGCAGCGTATGGCCCTTTTAAGAAGCAATACACTGGTAAGCAATACACCTAAGGCACTACTAAACTGGCCCGTAAAAGTAGCAGTAGCTGTTTTGCTGCTGGCTGGTGCCTGGGGTTTACGAAGTTTGCTCCTGCCCCACCCCTTGTTTTGCGCTGGGCTGCTTTTGCTACCAGTCCTAGCCAGGGTAAACAGGCAGGAGCAATCGATGCGCTACCTGTGGCCAACACTTGTACTTATCCCTTTTGCGGGGCTTACCAACTCGCTTACGCTGGCTTATTTTGCCTGGGTGCTTACCCTGTTTCTACTTACAGAGCGCATGCTTGGGCGGCTCAACTATCTGCCCTTGCTGGGTGCCCTGGTGGTATCGCCTATTTTTGCTTACCTTATTAATATATTCAGTTTTTCGCTGCGGCTAAAACTCACGGCCGCAGCGGGAGCTTTACTTACGCTTATTGCGCCAGTATCTGTAGAAGGCAATATTATTTACATGGGCAACCACACCGCCTCTATAGACCCGGCCTGTATGGGCTTAAACCTAAGCGGCACCGCCTTGCTGCTGGGTATTATCTTTATGGCCCGTTTTGAAAAGTTGAGGCAGAAATCCTTTTCATTACCCTATGCACTCGCTATTCTGCTGATGATTTTCGGGCTCAACATTATTGCCAACCTGGTACGCATTCTAGTATTGGTGTGCTTTAAAATTTTACCCGATACTACCATGCATGATATGGCTGGACTGGTTTCCCTGCTGGTATATGTAGCAGTACCGGGCTACTTTCTAATACAATGGCTCTCCAAAACCAATGCCTCCTGGGCCTGGATTGGAGATAAAGCCTCTCCCAACAAAGCTGGTTTTGCGTACCTGCCTTTTACCCTGGCCTGTGGTACAACCCTGCTATTATCATATATAGGCCTGCCCCGGCAAGATATTGCTTCTCTGCCTGCTCAATTCCAGGGCACACATGGTACTTATACGCTTGCGCTGCTTAACCACGAAACCATAAAGCTACACAACAGTACCTCCCTGGTGTATTTGAAAAAAATAAAGCATTTCTACGGGACAGAACACAACCCAATGATTTGCTGGGCTGGCAGCGGCTACGAAATAAAACAGGTAAAAGAATCTGTTATTGATGGGCTGCTTATATATGAGGGCACACTGGTAAACAAAAAGGATACCCTCTATACAGCCTGGTGGTACAGCAATGGCACCTACGAAACCATAAGCCAATGGGAGTGGCGTATCAACGCCATGCAGGATGCCGGCAAGTTTTACCTTATCAATGTATCAGCAGAAAGCCCTGAACTGCTTCGCCAGGAAGTGGAAAAAGTACGTACCTTAAAGCTTTTGCAAAACCTGCAATAAATCATTTACACTTCTGCCAGCCCTTTTTGTGCCTGTTGCTCTGCAACAGCAAGTTGAGTAGTTACAGAAGCCTGCTGTAGGCGAACCTTTTCGATGTGCTTCACTACAAAGTAAAAGGCTATACCAGCCAGCACAGCCACTATACCCGATACCCACCAGAGGGTAGCAAAGCCCCAGCTAGCTACAATGGTAGTACCCAGGTAAGGCGAAAACACGTGCGCTATGGCATAGGCAATGGAATACAGCCCCATGTACGCACCCCGGTTGGCAGGGCCCGACCGTTCTGTTGTAATAGTAGCCATAAAGGGCATAGCCAGTATTTCAGAAACACTCATTAACACCATTGCTATATACAACACAGCCAGGTGCTGCATAAGATTAAGCAATACAAACGATGCGCCCAGCATCAATAAACCTCCTGAAATTAAAAGTGCTTTACGAGCCCGTTCACCAAGTTTGTACACAATGATCATTTCGAGCAAGAACACTATGGCTCCGTTCAGCCCCATCAGTAACCCAATACGCCCTTCCGGCAAATCGTATACCTGTTTATAATACAGGGGCAGGGTAGAAAACAGCTGGAAAAATAAGATGGCAAACACACAGCACAAGCCTGCAAAAAGCAGGTAATACCCATCCTTATAAGGCGAGCGGGTTGGCTCTGTTGATGCGGCCTGGGCTTTTACTTCGGCTGGAGTATTGCCCTGGCGGTTTCTGAAATAGAAAAAGAAGAACAGGCCTGCCATAATACAGGTAGCTCCATCTGCAATAAACAGCCAGTTATACGATAGGGCAGCCAGCAAACCCCCAATAGCAGGGCCAACCGAAAAGCCCAGGTTAATGGCCATGCGGTTTAGCGAAAAGGCACGAGTTATGTTTTCGGGCCGGGCGTACGAGGCAATAGACGATGCATTGGCGGGCCGTAAACAATCGTTTACCAGGCTCAGAATAAATACACCTATGGCTATAGACTCGAACGTATGGAGTTGTAGCAGCATAAAATACAGCGATCCCCCAATCGTAAGGCTAAAGAACTGCACTTTAAAATGCCCTACCTTATCGGTAAGCCAGCCTCCCAGAAAAGCACCGCATACAGACCCCATCCCATATACACTCATTACAATACCGGCTTCTTTTAGTCCATAGCCCATCTGCTCGGTTAAGTACACCCCCAAAAAAGGGGTTACCATAGAACCGCTCCGGTTAATGAGCATCACCAACGACATCATCCAGGCGGGCCTGGAAAGGCCGCCATAGGCATTGCGATAGAGTAAAAAGATGGATTTCATGTGTTGCTATAAGAAGCCATAGCCTTTTTAGTCTTCTGTTTTTTATCCAGATCTTTTAACAGGAAAAAGAAAACTGCAGCTACTACTATACCTAGTATACCAATAGTCCACCAGAATGCAGAAAAACTATAAATCTCAATTATAGTTGTGCCCAGGTAAGGGGCAATTATATAAGCTACAGCATAGCTTGTAGATAGTAAGCCCATATAAGCCCCTCTATTGGCTGCAGTAGATCGCTCAGCAGTTACTGTATCAATAAAAGGCATAGCCAACATTTCTGATAAACTTAAAAAAACAATTGAAACAATGAGTACACTTACACTACCAAACAGGTTGAGCAATATAAAGGATACTCCCAACAACAGCGTTCCTCCTGAAATTAAAAACCTCTTCTCAATCTGCCTGCCAAGTAAATACACCAAAACCATTTCCATTGAGAATACTATAAAGCCATTAAGGCCCATCAACAGGCCTATATTTTCTTCTGACAATAAATGTACTTGCTTATAATATAGCGGCAAGGTAGAAAACAATTGAAAAAACACAACACCAAAAGCACAACACAATAAAGAAAAAAGAAGAAAATACCTGTCCCTGAATGGCGACTGTGTTTGCACTTTATTATTACTTTTATTGGTTAATCTAGTTGTATTACCCACTTTATGATTTCGAAAGCAGAAAAGAAAAAGTACTCCGGCAATTAGGCAGGTAAATCCGTTTGCAACAAATAACCACTCGTATGATATGGCTGCCAGCAACCCTCCAATAGGTGGCCCAATTGAAAAGCCCAGGTTGATGGCCATTCTGTTAAGGGAAAAGGCTCGGGTAATATCCTTTGGCTCAACATAAGAGGCAATAAGAGCAGCATTTGCAGGCCTGAAGCATTCATTTACTAACATCAGAATAAATACACCCAAGGCCAGCATCCAGAAATTATGTAAATAAAAGATTACAACATACAGGCAGCCCCCTATTACAAAGCTTAAAAATTGAACCCTAAAAGGCCCTATCTTATCTGTAAGCCAACCTCCTATAAAAGCTCCCGCTACTGCGCCCGCTCCATATATACTAATTATAAGACCCGCTTCTGCAATACCCAACCCTAGTGCTTCTGTTAAATACACGGCCAAAAAAGGGGTTACCATTGTACCACTCCGGTTAACAAAAATGACCAGCGCCAGCATCCATGAGAGCCTAGGTAGGCCACCATAAGCATTTTTATATAATGATATTATTGCGCTCATGTTTTATCCAGCTCATTTAGCATTTCCCTGCATTTGGCCATCCACTTCTCATCATCAGCATGGCGGGGGTGTAGCTGTAATGCCTTCTGAAGATATTCCTTTGCCTCGGCTTTTTTATTTAACTTATTGCTTGCCTCGGCTGCAAGTATATAAAACCTAACTTCAGCAGGCTTTAGTGCCAACGCTTTGCGGCTATACGCCAACCCCTGCTCTACACTCATATCTTTTGCAAGATCTCCAACCATTAAACGCTCAACATAGTTAAGGCTACCCAGCCTAATTTGCATACTTGCCATTATTGCTAAACTTTCGGCATGCTTTGGGTTTACAGCCAGGGCAGCATCCAGGTGCACTCTAACTTTCTTTCCGATTTCGAGCATACGTAAAACATTATTGCCAGCAAGAGCCATAGTAGAGCCCAGTATCATAACTCGAGCATAATGCGATGTATAAGCATGGGGATACAGGCGCATAGCCTTATCGGCATGCAACACTCCTCTATCCAAGTGGATCTTTTTTTCTTCTTTTTCTTTAAAAAGATAGGCTGACTGGCTACAGGCTACTGCTGCCCTCCAGGTAGCCTCGTAATGTGCCGGTTCTTTTTTAAGCACCTCTTCGTAGCACTGCAGGGCACTAAGCCACTCACGATTTTCTTCGTATGCAAGTCCAAGTGCCATCCACTCGTGCTTGTTTTTAGCCGACTGCGCATATGAAGCAACACTAGTAAAAGAAATAACGAAGTAAAGAACTGCCCAACAAGAAAAACTACTACAAATTTGTGTTAGAAAAAGATGCATTAACGATATCTGTTACAGAGCAATAAAAAGCTATTAACAAATATACACCTCTTTTACTGTGTAGTACAAAATTATTTACGAACATAAAAACCTGTATTTTAATACTATAGCTGACTTAGCATTTCTTCGCAACGTTTTTGTGCCCGGGCTTCTGCAAGGTGGCGGGGTTGTAACTGCAAAGCCTGTTGCAAATAGGCTCTACTTTCTTTTTTGTTTCCTAACTTTTCGCTGGCACGGGCTGCTGTCAGGTAGTATTCAATATTCTGCGGCTGTAATGCAATCGCTTTTTTTGCCAGGTTTAACCCCTCTTCTATACTCATACCCTTTGCCAGGTCCCCGGCCATCGTTCTCTCAATATAATTAAGGTCTCCTAGCCGCACATGCATTGCTGCAAGTATATTAAGGCTTTCTGCATGCCGGGGGTTTAATGCCAACGCTTTTTCAGTATGCTTTCTTACCTGTTTCCCTAAGTCCAACATCCTGGAAACATTATTACCAGCAACAAAGGTTAGCGCACCTAATGACACAGCCATGGCATAATGCGATGTGTACATATTCTGGTCAACAGCTAATGCCTTTTTAGCATAGCTCAACCCTTTTTCATAATGAGCCTTTTTGTCGTCTTTACTTTTGTACTTGTTGCCTGTCTGGCTGTATAACACAGCCGTTTTCCAAAGAGCTTCATAATGCTTAGGGTCCTGCTTAAGCACCTCAATATAAGTAGCAAGCGCATCTTCTCTGTCAAAACTAGCCTCATATGCAGCAGCCTGTTCTAATAACTCCTGCTTGGTAAGAGCCTCCTGGGCTTTACAGATTGTACTCCCCAACCCTGAACCAACTAAAAAAATAAAAAACCATATTGATTTTGTAAAAGCGACCCCTCCCATAACTACCTAAAGTTTAGCTAAAAAATGTGTTTACTAAAACGAATATTTTATATTAATGGTGGCAAAAAAAACAGATACACCCGCTTTTTTAGACAAACGCCATTACTTGATACAGTATAATGTCTGCCTGATCTGTCAGTTCGCTGACAAAGTGCGCCAAAGTGTTACAACAGGCTGTCACAAAATGGACAATTGAGACAACTCAACTGCCACCACCTTTACCTTATTGTAAAGACAATGTGGCAGTTAATTCTTATTTCTGTATGCTACCTTTCATTATAAAAATATTTTTTCCAACCTAAACGCAAACCACTATCACCAAATAAAATTTGGCTCTATGATTAATAAGTACTATTACTGTTTACGGCCACAAATAAGCTTAATACAAACAAGCACAAAACAGGTTAAAATCAATAAGCATATAAAATAATAACCGCCAAAAACACACAATTACTTTGTATATATTCTGAATAACATACATTACAAGGCCACACACAAAACATTATTTGGCACAGCCTTTGCTAAATATCTTGTCAGATATAAACAAAGATTTTAACTTCTTAAAGAATACTAATATGAAAAAGCTTATTGCCACCTTATTACTGGTTTTTGTTCAGGTTGCTGTATTTGCTAACCCAACAGACACAAATTCAAATAATAATAAAAAGAAAAAGAAGTCTGCTTTTACAGAAACTGTTGAAGAGAAAATTGTAATCAAGACCATACAACCTATTAGCCAACCTTCTGATAAAGTAACTGTAGTTGTAGTAAATGCTCAAGGTGATACAATTTCTAAGCAGGATGTGAACGTGCGCGACTTCTTCAGCGCATCTGCTTCATCAATTGTACCTAAGGGCAGCAGTTTTCTGATGTTTTTTGAGGGCACAGCTTTTTATGTAACAAACAACTAATACAACCAACCACCAATTACCAACCAAAGCAAGCCCTTATTTAGGGCTTGCTTTTTTATGTAGCCGAAAGCAATAAAACATCTGTCTCAAAAACGGACATATATTTTACAAAAACGAACAGTTTACACCAGGCATAGGCCTCCAGCTTTAAAATTTAAGGCTTACAGAGTTTGGTACACCTTTGGAACTGGTACATGCAACCAAGTTCACTAAATCAGCATCTAAGATATAAATACCAAAGACATGAAAACTTTAGCATCAACCCTCCTTCTTACCCTGCTTTGCCTTACTGCATTTGCAGGCCCTATAGCCGATACTACCGATAAAAAAGCGAAACGAGCAGCCTCTGTAAAAAGCAACTACTTTACAGAAGTAGCAGAAGAGCCTATTGTAATGAAAACCATAACTCCTGTTAACCAACCTACCATGAACGTTATTAATATCGTTGTAGTAAATGGTGCAGGAGAAACTCTGGTTAAAAAAGAAATAACAATGAGCGAGTTTTTAAATGGAAACTATGCCTCTAATAAGCTACCTAAAGGAAGCAACTTTTTGATGTTTTATGAAGGCACAGCTTTTTACATCGCCAATTGATATTGAAGACGTTTGTTTTGTTTGTTTAAGTGTATAAATAAGCCTCTGCCACCAGAGGCTTATTTTTTTGCCTGTAAAACAAAAGCACTGCCCTAGTTTTGAGGCAGTGCTTTTGTTTTACAGGCAAAAATAGTTAGCGGTTTTGCTTGTAGAAGTTAACCAAGCCATTTGTGGAAGAATCGTGCGAAGTTACAGGTTCATTACCCGTAAGTTCTTTCTGTATACTTTCTGCCAACTTCTTGCCCAACTCTACGCCCCACTGATCATAGCTGTATACATCCCAGATTACGCCTTGCACAAACACTTTATGCTCGTACATAGCTACTAACATACCCATAATACGCGGTGTAAGCTGCTTAAACATTATTGAGTTAGAAGGCTTGTTACCCTCAAATACCTTAAACGGAATAGTTGCCTGGCTTGCCTCATCGGTTTTACCGGCAGCTTCCAGTTCCGCCACCACTTCTTCGCGGGTTTTACCTTTCATTAAGGCTTCGGTTTGTGCAAAAAAGTTCGACAGGAGCAACTGGTGGTGGTTACCCAATGGGTTATGGCTACGCACCGGCGCTATAAAATCGCAGGGAATAAGCTGTGTGCCCTGGTGAATAAGCTGGTAGAAAGAATGCTGTCCGTTGGTACCTGGCTCTCCCCAGATTATAGGACCTGTTGCATAATTTACCGGCTCGCCTGCCCGGTTTACGCTCTTTCCATTGCTTTCCATATTAAGTTGCTGCAGATAGGCAGGAAGCGCATGCAGATACTGATCGTAAGGCAATACGGCTTCTGAAGCCGCCCCAAAGAAGTTTGTATACCATAGGCCGATAAGGGCTAGCATAACGGGAATATTCTGGCGGAAGGGTGTTTCGCGGAAATGCTTATCCATGGTATGAGCCCCTTCCAGTAATTCAACAAAATTATCAAAGCCCAATACACACGCCATAGGCAAACCAATAGCTGACCACAAGGAGTAGCGGCCACCAACCCAACCCCAAAAGCGGAACATATTTTCCTCTGCAATACCAAAGGCTGTTACGCGCTCCTTATTGGTAGAAAGTGCTACAAAGTGCTTTTTGATCTGATCTTCATCTTTTGCCTTTTCCAAAAACCAGCTACGGGCTGTATGGGCATTGGCAAGCGTTTCTTGTGTACCAAAGGTTTTGGAGGCAATAATAAAAAGAGTGGTTTCAGGGTCCAGCTTTTTTAGGGTTTCAGCAGCATCAGTACCGTCCACATTCGAGATGAAATATACTGACATGCCTGCTCTACTATAAGGCTTAAGAGCCTCTGTAACCATATAAGGCCCAAGATGCGAGCCACCAATGCCAATGTTTACAATATTTGTAATACTTTTCCCGGTATAGCCTTTCCAGGCTCCGCTATGCAGCTTGTCACAGAATTGCTTCATTTGCTCAAGCACTGCATTTATTTCGGGCATTACATCCTGGCCATCTACCTCTACAGGAGTATTAGAACGGTTACGCAGGGCTGTATGCAACACCGCCTGTGTTTCAGTTACGTTTATCTTCTTTCCTGTAAACTGGCTTTCTATGGCATCTTTTACCTTTGTTTCCTCTGCCAGCTTTATCAGCAACTTACAGGTTTCTTCGGTAATTATGTTTTTAGATACATCTACCAGCATATCTTCAAGGTAAAGAGAAAACTTTTCAAACCGTTCCGGATCTTGCTGGAACAGCTGCTTCATGGCCTGTCCTTGTATAGACTGATAATGTTGTACCAACTGCGACCAGGCAGTGGTTTGGGTAGGGTTGATGTGTTGTAGCATAGCGTATTGCTAAATATTGAATGTGTATCAAAAAGTAGTCAGGCACAGATACGATGCTCATAGGCGCATGCTGCTTTTACCCAGGCTTCGTAAAAGTGCATAGTTTCTGTTCTGTCAAAATAACGAGAAGTGCAGTTCAAAAACAATAAAAACGAGGCCAGATACCAAAATCTTTACAAAAATTGCATCTACGCATATTTACTTTACCCAATAAAAGCAAACGCTTAACTTATTTTATAAAAGTTTTCTAAACAAAAAGCTCTTCTTTCTGCGTTATCAGGAAAGCGGTAATTAAAGAAAGTGCCTTTCCTCGTCATTTTAATACTCACGCTGTAGCTCCTTTTCTTATGCCTACACTTCTGTTCAAAAAACCTACCCTGTTTACAAAGTGGATAGTACCTTGCTATATAGCTTTGTTATGTACAGGCTGCCTGCAACTGCGTACCAGCGATACAAAGTTGCAAAAAATGTTCAGCAGCTCTATTTACCAGCCTGAGGTACACTACTATGATACCCTCGGCCGTACTATCCGGTATGTAACACTTGGAAAAGACTCTTTACCTACGTTGCTGCTTGTGCATGGCTCACCAGCTTCGCTTAGTTCATGGAAACACCTCATGCAAGATACTGCATTACTCAAGCAGGTACGCCTCGTATTGGTAGACCGCCCGGGCTATGGCTACTCGGGCTTTGGCAAACCAGAACTTTCTATTGCACAACAATCTACATTACTCAGCAGCCTGCTTTATAAGTCTCAAAATAATAAACCTCTGCTTGTAATGGGAGCGTCTTATGGAGGTCCGGTAGCCGCACGCCTCGCCATGGACCACCCCGAAGCTGTACAAGGCCTCATACTTTTGTCGGCCTCTATCGCGCCCAAGCAAGAAAAAACTTACCGTATTTCATACCCGGCTAACTGGAGGGCTTTGCGTTGGGCTGTACCCACCACATTGCGCATGGCTAATTTTGAAAAACTAGGGCACGAGGCAGAACTTACTACCCTGCTTCCTCTATGGAATAACATAACGGCCAATGTGCTGGTAATACACGGTGATGCCGATAAACTAATATATCCGCCCAATGCTGCGTTTGCAAAAGAACAGATGCAAAACGCTCAGGTAGAAGTAATGATGTTGCCGGGCATGGGTCATGCACTGGAGTTTACAAACCCTGCTTTAGTAAAAAAGATCCTTCACGGTTATATCAATAAACTTATTTATAGCTCTTCTAACCTGGCCGAACAGGCAGCCTCAGAGGAAATGCACCTCGAACCAGAACAAACTCCCTTTGAAGAAATCCTGGACTAAAAAAGCCCTTCTGATGCATATACTAAAGTTTTCCTAAAACAACAAAGGCACACTGCGTGTATAAGAAATATACTCTTACAACCGCAATACTATGTTCAGAAAAGCAAACCGACTTATACAAAAGCTATTTGACTTTAAAGCCACCCCGGTACTGGCTGTCGGTGTAGTGATATTGTTTGTTATGGAAACCCGGTATGAGCTTCGGGCACGCCGTTTAACGCGCAGAGAGCGGCTAACTACCAATGGCTTGGTTGCCATTACAGCTGCAGCTGGCTTGCGGCTGGTACTTTTACCAGGCATAATTATGGCAGCACAGTGGTCTAAAAAGAAAAAGTGGGGCTTACTTCGCTTTATTTCTTTACCCAAAGGTATATGCAACTTAATTGCTTTTTTATTAATGGATTATAGCAACTATCGCTGGCATAGATTAAACCACGAGTGGCCCCTGCTTTGGCGCCTTCACCAGGTACATCATGCCGATCTTGACCTTGACCTGTCTACAGCCCTTCGCTTCCATGTAGCAGAAGTAATAGCCTCTGCTTTTTACCGTGGCGCCTGGGTAGTTGCCATGGGTGCCTCCCCGCGCACTGCACTACTTTATGAATTCTTTTTTGAAGCTGCCAATAATTTTCACCACAGCAATCTGGATTTGTCTGCTTCAGCAGACCGGCAGTTAGCGCACTTTATAGTTACCCCTCGTATGCATGGTATACACCATTCTATTGTGCGCAGCGAAACTGACAGCAATTACAGCATTCTCTTTAATATCTGGGATCGCCTGCACAATACTTTGCACCTGGATATTCCGCAGAACAAGATCAATGTGGGTGTGCCATACATAAGAGAGCATTTACCAGCCAGAAGTTTATTTGCATTGCCTTTACATACGGTGCCAGCCTGGAAACTACCCGATGGTAGCACTCCCGAAAGAAATATATAATTATAGCCTTTTTCATTAACCAAAGGATATATTACCCATATCCTAATAAACAGGCTTGTACATTAAAGAAGCAAAAAGAAATTATACAAGATGCATAGACTTTATATGGGAGGGAGAAAGGCGCATAACCATAGCAATGCATTATACAGCTTAAGACATTTAAAAATAAAAAAGGTTACCTGTAATTTACAGGTAACCTTTTTTATTTTTAAATGGTAGCCTCGACAGGAATCGAACCTGTATCTGGAGTTTAGGAAACTCTTATTCTATCCATTGAACTACGAGGCCAGCATGCAAGTATACTGCCTGCATTAGAGGATTGCAAAAGTACAGGATTTTTTATTTACTCCAAATTACTTGTATTATCCTGTGTTCCATCTCCATTATCTGAGTGGTAACCGTACAATTTGCTTTCCTCAAGATAGTTTGGAAAGATCTGATAGTACTTTTCTTTCACAAAGTCAACAAGCACTTGTCTAAACTCCTCAATGTTTTCCCTGTCTAGAGCAGATATAAATACTACATGATCTTCGCCCTTATTAAGGTAGCTTTCCTTTAGTTGTTCAAGGCTTAGCGGTTGCTGCACCTCTACACCTTCTTCCTCTTCAAACCGCTCGGGGTTATATTGGTCAATTTTATTAAACACAAGTACAGTAGGCTTATCTGCCGCACCAATACTGGCTAAAGTGCTGTTTACAACTTCTATTTGCTCACTAAAGCCCGGATGCGATACATCTACTACATGGAACAGAATATCAGCCTCCCTTACTTCATCAAGAGTAGATTTAAAACTTTCGATCAGGTTCGTGGGTAGCTTCCTTATAAACCCAACAGTATCAGTAAGTAAAAAAGGAATATTTTCCAGTACTACTTTGCGCACAGTAGCATCTACAGTAGCAAAGAGCTTATTTTCTGCAAACACCTCAGATTTAGAAATTAAATTCATAAGGGTAGATTTACCCACGTTGGTATAACCGACCAAGGCTACACGCACCATACGGTCACGGTTTTTACGTTGTGTTACGCTCTGCTTTTCAATCTTATCCAGTTTATCACGCAATAGAGCTATCCGATCTTTTACAATACGGCGGTCAGTCTCAAGTTCCTTTTCACCAGGTCCGCGCATACCTACACCACCTTTTTGCTTGCTTAAGTGAGTCCACATGCGGGTTAGGCGGGGGTATAAGTATTGATACTGGGCCAATTCTACCTGGGTTTTAGCCTGTGAGGTTTGTGCCCGTTGCGAAAATATATTCAGGATCAGTAAGCTCCTGTCTAGAATCTTACAGGTACGGCCTGACTCTACATCATTTAATTCTGCTTCTAGGTTACGTACCTGAGCCGGAGAAAGGTCATCATCAAAAATCACCATATCTACCTCATGCGCTATTACATAAGCCTGTATTTCCTCCAGCTTACCCTTACCTACAAATGTACGGGTATCGGGTTTTTCCATACGCTGCGTAAATGAATGGAGCGTTTTAATGCCAGATGTTGAAGCCAAAAAAGCTAATTCATCCAGATACTCTTCTACTTTCTCTACTTGCTGCCCCTGCCTGATCAAAGCTACCAGAATAGCGGTTTCTTCTTTAGTGGCAGTAGAATGTAATTTCTTTTCAATCATGCTCCTGTATTTATTTCTTGTTATATACGCAATTCACTACTTACTGTACATATATCCTTGTTGCAAATCAGATTTTTCTGATAAGTAGTACAAGTTTTTTGTATTTTTGGGCACCAAAGTTAAAATATTTTAGACAAGCAACCATACCTTTGGGTTTATACGTTTTTACGTAACCATCTTTACGTATATACAACCCAATATTTTAATTATAAATAGTGCTTACCAGCTAATCCTAAAACATGCAATTTGAAGAATCATTTATCAAAGGACTTTATCATATTACTCCACGCCTTTTCAAAGATGAGAGAGGCTTCTTCTTTGAATCATATAATGAGGAGGTTTTTCGAAAAAATGGAATAAATGCCACTTTTGTACAAGATAACCAGTCATATTCTGTAAAAGGTGTGCTGCGTGGTTTACATTTTCAAAAAGAGCCATTTGCGCAAGGTAAACTGGTTCGGGTTATTACAGGAAAAGCCCTAGATGTAGCCGTTGACCTCAGAGCGGGCTCACCTACCTTCGGTAAACATGCTACCTTTTTACTTGAAGCTGATAAAAATAATATGGTCTATATACCTGAGGGCTTTGCCCATGGCTTTGTTACTTACGAAGAAACCATCTTCCATTATAAATGCACAAACATTTATAACAAGGAATCAGAATCTGGTTTACTTTGGAACGACCCTAACTTAGGTATAGACTGGGGCATATCCAACCCTATTGTATCAGAAAAAGACCAGATATTGCCTTTATTAAACCCTTCTGAAGTGTATTTTACTGCCCAATAATATCAGCCAGGCCCGTCCGTTTATCTCTCGGACAGGCCTGTTCCTCTCCCACCAACAGCCGTCTATTAAAAAACTATAAATCAATATGATAGCATATTGTAAAAGATGCGTAATTTTACGCGTTATTATGAGCATACATTTTAGAAAAATATTCTCTCTTCTTTTTGTTGTAGCAATACTTTGCTTGACTTCGTGCCGTTTCTATAGGCAAGATATTATGTTTCAGACAGATGGCACCCCTAATGCAGCAAATCTTCAAATGGCCGTAGCGGAGGCTGAGGCTAATTATAAGATCAGGGTGAATGATTTTGTTGAACTAAGGGTATTTACTAATGACGGTGAGTTGATTATAGACCCTACTTTTCAACTAAGGCAGCAGATTGGAGGAGGCGCCGGGGCCCAACAGCAACAGGTTAATGCTATTAAGTACCTTGTGCAACATGACGGCTTTGCTAAACTCCCTATGGTGGGCATGGTAAAACTTGCAGGGTTAACACACCACCAAGCGGATAGTTTGCTCGAAAAAGCATACAATAATTTTTATGAAGGAGCATTTGTAGTAGTAAGGACCAATAATAGAAGAGTGTTTGTTTTGGGTGGTGGAGCTACAGCAGGTGTAATTCCTCTTGTCAATGAAAATGTTTCGCTGATTGAAATACTTGCGCAATCAGGAGGAGTTAGTAACTATGCGGATGTTTCTAATATCCGGCTCATAAGGGGAAACCTTAAAAACCCTCAGGTTCAAGTAATTAACCTTAGCACCATAGAAGGCATGAGGCGCGCAGAGTTAGCTATTTTGCCAAACGACATTATATATATAGAGCCAGGCAGAAGACCTGTTATAGAAGCTTTTAGAGACTATACTCCTTTTTTAAGCTTATTTACAAGCTTTGTTACAATTTATGTGCTTATTAGCCAGCTAGCAAATTCAAATTAAAGAGCTGTTGCTATACTTAACTTCTCTTTAGAGAGATATATTATTTAAATAATGGAAGAAATTTTAGACAGAAACAGGCTCCAGTTACCGGAGCAAGAGATCGAAGAGAGTCCTTTGGACGAAATTGATTTTACCAAGATTCTTTCTATTGTAAATAAAAGCCTGATCTGGATAGCTCTTTTTATAATAATATCAGTAAGTACTGCCTGGCTTGTAATCAGGTATACACCTCCTTTGTACGAGTCAAGCTCTACGGTTAAGCTAAAAGTAAAGTCTGATGCAGGCTTACTGGGCTTGGGAGGTATGGGTGAGAGTATCGAAAACCATTATGGTAACCTAAGTGGCGAAATCGAACTTATCAAGTCAAAGTTATTTTATACTAAAATTCTTGAGCAGCTTGATCTCAATGTAAGCTACTTCACGAAAGGAGATATCCTTTCCACAGAAACATATAAAACAGCTCCTTTTGTAGTAGAATATAATGTAAAGAATGATGCTATTTATAATCAGCCTATAGAGGTTATTCTTAAAAGTAATGGCACATTCTTTCTTAAATATATTTTACACGGCGAAGAAGTATTTGATGAATTTCTGATAGGGAGAGAATATGAAAATGACTTTTTACGCTTTCGAATAAATCATACACAATACTTTTATCCTGACCTGGAAGGAAAACCTTATACGTTTATAATTAACAGCCCTGGTGCATTACATGCTTACCTTAATAATAACATTGGTGTTGATGTTGTAAATTACAACGCCAGCATGATTAAAATTTCATTCAAAGATTATAACCAAACTAAGGCTCAGGAAATAGTTAATACTATTAATCAGGTTTACTTAGCATTATCATTAGAAAATAAGAACAAGGCAACGGAGCAAACATTAAAATTTCTAGATGATCAACTGGAGGTTACTACTGCTAAGCTTGAAAAGTCAGAAATCAATATCGAAAACTTTGTATTAGACACAAAGACGCTGAATGTAAAAACAGAAATCGGTAAAACTGTTGAGCAGGTTGAGGGACAAATTAAGCAGAAGCTGGATCTGAACATACAGCTAAATCTTCTTGAAGATTTAAAAAATTTAATCCTATCTCAAGAAAGCATAGATCAGTTTATTCCTTCCTTACGGATGGTTGAAGACCCTCAGTTAAATAACTTTATCAGAGAGCTAAATACTGCCAATGCCCAGAGAGAGAGAATGCTTATTTCCACTAAGGCAAATACACAGGCGTATAAATCTGTCTCTACTCAAGTAGAAAAGCTACGTGAGGCCACCCTGGAGCTTATAGAAGAGAATAAAAAGCTCATTCTTGCCAGGCAAAAAGATATTGACAAAAATATTCAAAAACTAGAAAGTACCTTTTTAGCGCTTCCTCATAAAGACACAAAATTTACACGTATACGCCGGATGTATGACCTAGATGAAAGGTTCTATTTAATGCTAATGGACAAAAAAGTTCAATTTGGTATTGCCAAAGCAGGTGTAGTTCCAGAGTTTCAGGTTTTAGCCCCAGCCAGTTTCCCCGTTGCTCCTATCAGCCCTAAAAAAGGAATGATATATGGAATTGGTTTTGGTGTTGGTTTAATGCTGGGCATAGGGCTTGTAGCAGGACGCTACTTCTTACATAATACTTTTACCAGCCAAAGAGATCTTGAGCGTGCCACCATAGCCCCCGTTTTAGGTGTAGTACCTCGCTATACACGTGAAAAACTTGAAACGGCCCGCTTAGTAGTAGATAAAAACCCTAAAGCTTCGGTAAGTGAATCGCTTCGTTCTATACGCACTAACCTGGAGTTTCTTTCATCATCTGATGAAAGCAAAAAGATAATTTCAGTAACCTCAACAGTGGGTGGAGAAGGTAAAACTTTTATTGCTGTAAACATGGCGGGTATATTAGCCCTTACAGGAAAAAAAGTGGTACTACTTGATCTTGATATGCGAAAGCCTAAGGTAAACATGGCTTTTGATAAAGACAATGCAAAAGGCATGAGTACACTCTTAATTGGCAAGCATACCCTTGAGGAATGTATTCACCTGACCAGTATTGAAACTCTACACGTAATCTGTGCAGGCCCAATGCCTCCGAACCCTTCTGAGCTTATGCTGCGACCAGCCATGGACGAGCTACTTACCAGGCTGCATACACAGTACGATATTATTGTAATTGACTCTCCACCTGTAGGTCTTGTAACGGATGGTATCATTTTGATGCGAAAAGCAGATTTACCTATCTATGTGGTTCGTTCTGAATACTCAAAGAAGTCGTATGCAAAAAACATCAACAAACTGATCAAGAACCATGGCTTTCATAAGCTCTCGGTAGTGCTTAATGGTCTGGATAACTTTGCCTCTTACGGGTATGGCTATGGCTATGGATACGAGTATTATACAGACGATCATCCAGATAAAGCATTAGACTCCTCATGGCTTAAATCTTTGTTACGCAAGAGATAATACGTACCTTGCACCCATGTTTGACTGGATTAAAAGGAAGCTCCGGCCCTCTGAAATTATTGAATCAGAAGATGCAGAATATGCATTTACAACAGATATGCATTCGCATTTGCTGCCCGGAATTGATGATGGATCTTCAAGCTTACAGGAGTCTGTACAAATGATCAGAACCTTTGAGGAGCTAGGTTACAAACGCTTAATTACCACCCCTCATATTATGGGCGATTTTTACAGGAATACTCCTGCCATTATTCGCCAAAAGCTTGAAGAAGTAAGAGTTGCTATCCGGGATGAAGGAATACAGGTACGCCTTGATGCAGCCGCAGAGTATTACCTCGATGAACAGTTTATTGAAAAAATAGACCGGAGTGAACAGCTTTTAACGTTTGGAGACAACTACCTCCTTTTTGAAACCCCCTTTATTAACGAACCTTCCCGTTTAAAGGAATGCATCTTTTTGCTTAAGGCTGCTGGTTATCAGCCCATCCTGGCACACCCGGAAAGGTATGCCTATTTATACAATAACTTCCGCCGCCTGGAAGAGCTGGTTGATGCAGGAGCTTTACTACAGGTAAATACCTTATCGTTTGGAGGCTACTACTCTGCGCAAGCCCAAAAGCTTGCAGAAAAAATAGTGCACGCTGGCATGGTAAGCTTTTTAGGCACCGATTGCCACAAACCTAAGCATCTGGAAGCATTAACAACCACAATACATAAAAGCAAAGCCTATAAACAGGCACTTCGCTTAAATCTGCTAAACAGAAGTATTTAATTTTTAAGGTCTACTTTTACAATTGCCAATAGCTTTGTTAACTTAGAGACCTCCATATATAGCCTGTTTTCCAATAAACTCTCTTAAAATGATTTTAGTAACCGGCGCTAATGGCCTTATCGGAAGCTTTATAATACGCCAGCTACTTAACGAAGGCCAGCCTGTACAGGCTTTGGTACGAAAAGATAGTGACTTAAGCCTTTTAGAAGATATTTTACCAAAGCTTGAACTAGTAGAAGGTGATATACTGGACGTGCCATTACTACAAAAGTTGTTTGCAGGTATAGACACAGTAATACATACAGCCGCTATTGTATCATTTGTGCCTCGCGAAGAAGACAAAATGCTTAAAGTAAATGTAGAAGGCACCGCAAATGTAGTAGATGCATGTTTGCTGGCAGGTGTAAAAAAACTTTGCCACATAAGCTCGGTAGCCGCTTTAGGCCGAAAAAAAGACGTTGTTGAAATAGATGAAACTGCTGTTTGGGAGGCTTCTGAGCACAATTCTGCATATGCCCGAACAAAACACCTGGCGGAGCTGGAGGTATGGCGCGGTATAGCAGAGGGGCTCCAGGCAGTAATATTAAACCCATCAGTTGTACTAGGGCCTGGCGATTGGAACAAAAGTAGTGTTAAGCTTTTTAGATACATATGGAATGAAGATCTCTTTTACACTTCTGGGTCTATTAATTGGGTAGATGTAAGAGATGTAGCCAGAGCTGTGTCTACAACTTTAGCTTCAAACAGCTGGGGCAAGCGTTATGTATTGAGTGCAGGGGCCATTCAATACCATGAGTTCTTTGGCAAAATTGCCCGGGCTTGGGGAAAGCGCATACCTCCAATAAAAATTACACCTTTTTTAGCGGCTATTGCCTGGAGAGTTGAAAAGGTTAAATCGTTGTTAACTGGTAAAGCGCCTTTGGTTACCAGAGAAACAGCCTTAGTTTCACAAAAAAATTACATCTTTAAAAATACAAAGATAAAAGATGACCTGGGCTTTACCTTTACTTCTTTAGAAGATACCGTACAATGGACCTGTAACACTCTGGCTGCAAAATATGCTTTACCAACAAAGAACTTACAGCGCTAGATTGCAGGAAACGGAAAAGGCCCGAAAATTGTATTAAATAATTACTAACTACCTAGCATACAGCACGTAATGAAATTAAGTATATTCCTTACGTAGCCGTGGATTTTACTTGATTATAGTTGTATATTGGCATTTAATATATCCTTTTTTTCAATAGAGTTGATATTGATACATGGCGAAACATTTTAAAAACAGGGAAGAAGGGCAAGAGTGGATCAACCGGTATGAGGCCATGCTTGAAAGCAAAGAATTGCACTTTTTCGACCTAGAAGCTTACGAATTTATTATATCCCACTACATGGATGCAGGCAAATACGCCAAAGCGCTTAAGGCCTGCGACCTGGCTATGGACCAGTATCCTTTCTCAACAGAACTGATGCTAGACAGAGCGCAGCTGCTCGCTAATACAGGCGAAGTAGAAGAGGCGCTTAACATTATTGATAAAGCTGCTGCTTTTCAACCTAATGATACAGACACCATCCTGCTGAAAGGTAATATTCTTGTACAAACCGGGCGCGTAGAAGAAAGCATTGCCCATTTAACGTATTATGCTGAACTCCTTGATGAAAAGGACGAGCTTTACTTTGCTATAGCTATGGCTTACCAGCAAAGCGGCAAATACGAACAGGCTATAGAATGGCACAAAAAAACCATCGACTTTAATAACGAACACGAAGATGCGCTGTACGAGCTAGCCTACTGCCTGGATATTACGGGTAAGTTGGAGAGTAGTGTAGATTACTACAAAAAGTTTATTGACAGCGACCCTTACTCAAGCAATGCCTGGTATAACCTGGGGATTGTTTACAATAAGCTTGGTAAGTATGAGGATGCCGTAAGAGCATACGACTATGCTGTGATCATTAAGGATGATTTCGCATCGGCTCATTTTAACATGGGCAATTCCCTTATTAATTTAAGACGCTACCCGGAGGCCCTAATTGCATATATGCGCGCTTCTGAACTGGAAGACCCTAATCCGGAAACTTTTGTATGTATAGCAGCCTGCTACGAACAAATGAAAAACTGGGAACTGTCTATTCAGAATTACAAGCATGCCCTTAAAATAGACAACCAGTATGAAGATGCCTGGTATGGCATTGGCTGCTGCATGCTGGCACAAGACAAGGCATTCGAAGCTATCCACTTTTTTAAAAAAGCTGTACAGGCCAATGAAGATAACGAACGCTTCTGGCTCAACCTGGCTAGGGCAGAATACAAGACTGGCAATACCGTATCAAGCCTGGAAGCTTACGAAAAGGTATGTGAACTGGATCCTTTTAATGCAGATATGTGGATTGAATGGTCTCATATTTATTATGACCAAGGAGACTACGAAAGAGCTATAAGCTTGATAACAAGCGGAATAGACGAGCTACCTGATAATGCAGAATTATATTATAGAGCTGCTGCTTATATGTTAAGTGCAGGACATCATAAAGAAGCCTTTAATTATTTAGAAAATGCATTAATTTTGAACTTTGATATGCATACTATTCTATTTGAATTCTTCACTCAACTGGAGACTCAAAAAGCATTGTATAAAATCATTGATCAATTTAGAGACAAAAAAGCTAACTAATGAATTACACTCTGCATCATATCCCGGATAGAACTCAGAAGCCCCGCGAAACAGGCTTTACAATGGCAATGGACAAAGGGCTTAGTATTAGAGAGGCCGAGGACCTGATGTCTACATCATCAGAGTATATCGATATTGTTAAATTAGGCTGGGCTACTTCTTATGTAACGCCTAATCTGAAAGAAAAAATAAAGGTTTATAAAGATGCTGGTATTCCTACTTATTTTGGAGGCACTCTTTTTGAAGCTTTTATAGTTCGTAACCAATTTGACGATTACAGGAGGGCTCTGGATGAATTTGGGATGACCTATGCAGAGGTATCAGATGGCTCTATAGACTTGAACCACGATGCTAAGTGCGAATACATCAATACCTTGTCAAAGCAGGTTACAGTACTAAGCGAAGTAGGCTCTAAAGATGCTGACAAAATTATTCCTCCTTATAAGTGGATTAACCTTATGCAGGCTGAGCTGGATGCTGGCGCCTGGAAAGTAATTGGAGAAGCCCGCGAAGGTGGCAATGTTGGTTTGTTCCGCTCAACAGGCGAAGTTCGCTCGGGCCTGGTGGAAGAAATTCTTACTAAAATCCCTTTTGAAAAAATTATTTGGGAAGCTCCTCAAAAAGCGCAGCAGGTTTGGTTTATAAAATTACTGGGTACGAATGTAAATTTGGGCAATATTGCACCTAATGAAATTATTCCTTTAGAAACTATACGTTTAGGGCTTAGAGGTGATACATTTACTACCTTCTTTAACCCTGAGCATATAAAATAGTTAGTTATTATTAAGAGCCGGTACTTTAAAAAGTGCCGGCTTTGCTATGTATGCACTCAGCTTTTTTAGCTGAACCTCTGTATCACTGATACGTATTTTACCTGACTTTAATTTTACCCCTTCTTAAGCATACACTTTACATGAGAACTTTAAAAGAAAACTTCCTGCTGTTTGCAAAAGGCATGGGCATGGGTGCTGCTGATGTTGTACCTGGCGTTTCTGGCGGAACAATTGCCTTTATTACAGGTATTTACGAAGAACTAATCGGATCCATCCGCTCTGTAGATGGTACTGCTATAAAGCTTCTTACAAAGTTTAACCTGAAAGGCTTCTGGCACCATATAAATGGTAATTTCCTGGTTACCTTATTTGCAGGTATTTTTGCCTCTCTGCTAATACTTTCCCGCATTATACTGTACTTCCTCAACACTTACCCGGAAATGGTATGGGCTTTCTTTTTTGGTCTTATCCTGGCATCAGTTTGGTTGGTTGGCAAAAAAATAAGCAAGTGGACTCCTGCAGTCATTTTATCATTAATTGCAGGTGCAGGTATTGCCTTTTGGATAACCATGGCTACACCGGCACAAACACCAGAAGCTTTATGGTTTGTATTTCTATCAGGTTCAATTGCTATTTGCGCCATGATTTTGCCTGGTATCTCTGGCAGCTTTATCCTTGTGCTACTGGCCAAGTATGAATACATTTTTGGTGCACTTAAAGAAATGAAAATTTCTGTTATTGCAGCTTTTGGCTTAGGATGTATCGCAGGAATATTAGCCTTCTCTCACTTTTTAAACTTCATGCTAAAGAGGTTTCATAATTTTACTATTGCCTTTTTAACAGGTTTTATGCTAGGGTCTTTAAATAAAGTATGGCCCTGGAAAGAAACCCTCGAGACTTATACCGATCGCCATGGTGTAGTAAAACCTTTGCAACAACAAAACATTTTGCCAACCAATTACCTGGAGGTAACGGGCATGGAGCCTTACCTTGTACAATCAATTGTACTGGCATTAGTTGGCTTTGCTATTGTATATGCAATTGAATACTTTTCTACTACCAAAACAGAAACTAAACAGCACGCCTGATCTGTATGAATTTGTATGCGCTGATAGGTTACCCGCTTACGCACTCTTTTTCTAAAAAGTATTTTAGCGATAAATTTGAAAAAGAAGGTTTAAGTAACCACCGCTATGAGCTGTTCGAAATAAAAAACGCAGCCGAGCTTACAGATTTACTGAAGCAACATAGTAGCTTAAAGGGCCTTAATGTTACAATACCTCATAAGGAATCAGTAATTCCACTTCTTGATAAACTGGATGCCTCAGCCCAGGAAGTTGGGGCTGTAAATGTAATACGAATTACCCCTGAAGGAAAAACCATTGGCTACAATTCGGATTACTATGGGTTTAAACTTTCTTTGCTGGAAGTAATAGGCAATAAAAGGCCTGCTGCACTAGTTCTGGGCACAGGGGGCGCTTCAAAAGCGGTAACAGCAGCGCTTGTTAACCTGGGTATACCCTACCTGCTTGTGTCCAGAAGTAAGCATAAAGCAGATTTAAGCTATGCAGATATAGACAAAAACCTTCTTGAAAGCCATCAGCTAATCATTAATACAACTCCTCTAGGTACTTACCCGGCTGTAGATACCTGTCCGGATATACCCTACCAGCACCTGAGCAATCAGCATATATTATTTGACTTAGTTTATAACCCTGCTACTACCTTGTTTTTGCAGAAAGGCCTTGCTGCAGGAGCCCAAATAAAAAACGGCTTGCAGATGTTGCACCTGCAAGCCGAAAAAGCATGGGAAATCTGGCAACAAGCCTGATTAATTTCTTCTTCCCATTAACAATGATACATAATATAGTAATGTAGCCAGCGAACCCAAGGCAGCCACAACGTAGGTCATAGCAGCCCACCATAAAGCATCTTTGGCCATCGTGTATTCCTGGCTGGTTACCACACCTCTTTTGTCTATCCAGGCTAGAGCACGCTTACTGGCATCAAACTCAACTGGTAATGTAATAAAGCTAAACAAGGTAGTTACGGCAAACAGCGCCACACCAACTGCTAATGGTATTATAGAGGTTTGTATCATCAGGATACCAATCAGGATAATCCACTGCATATACTGCGAAGCAATGGTAAGGAAAGGCACCATTTTAGAACGCACCTGCAAGAAGCTATAAGCAGTTGCATGTTGCACAGCATGGCCACATTCGTGGGCAGCTACTGCCGCTGCCGCTGCACTGCGGCCATAAAATACATCATGGCTAAGATTTACGGTCTTATCACTAGGGTTGTAATGGTCCGTTAGGCGTCCTTCTACAGATAGTACGCGCACATTATGTATGCCATGGTCGGCAAGCATCTTTTCTGCAACCTCTTGCCCACTTAAATTAGAGCGCAGTGTAATCTGAGAGTATTTTTGAAATTTACTCTTTAATCGCCAGCTTACTGCCATGCTGATGATCATGAAGATGATACCAATAAAATATATTCCGAGCATAATTCTAAATGTTTAATTTCTTAGCTAGATCTCAAATAAGGAAGCTTCTTATCTTATTTCTCCTATTTACTATCAAAATCTGAGCCTAATTTAAATACATACACACAGCTTAAAAAACCTACTCCATGTCAGGACAAAATGTCGGTGTAAGATTTAAAATAAGCTGTTTGTAAATACATACGCCTACAGCAAGAGCCTGTTGCCTTTTGTTACTATATGTAGCAACTTATCTCTGATCGCTTGTACTAAGCTGCTGCCTGGCTTCTTTACGAGTAAGCAAAAAGGATAAAAGAAAGCAAAAACCTCCCAAAACAATAATAAATAAGGTTTGAGTAGTATGCATAATAAGAGCCGCTGCATCTGCATCGGGTTTACTTAAGCCATATAACATAAAACCTGCACCTACCATAAAGTGAAAAGCACCTACCCCACCTTGTACAGGAGCTATCATGGCGAGCCCACCAATTGCAAATACAGCAAGACCTATTGAAATAGATAAATGCTGCGTGGCTGGCATAGCAAAAAACACAAAATAGGTCATCAAAAAGTAACAAACCCAAATGAGTAATGTATGAGCAAAAAACTCCCATTTGCTTTTCATTTTGCGTACGCTAACCAAGCCATGCCACATGCCAATAGCAAAGGTTTTTGCTTTTCCGTAAATAGCTGTAGCCATAAGCCTTTTACGAAAAGTAAAAAGCAGCACAGCTATAATCAACATAGTAAGTAGTACCAGCATCAGCAGGCCAGACACCCCTGTTTGTAAGGAGCTTACTTTACCTGTAAACAAAGGCCCCAAAAAAGTACTGAGGGTATCAAATTGTAATAAAAAAGCTAACCCTACCATTGTAAGCAACATAATCATATCAAAAGTACGCTCGGCTACTACAGTACCAAACGATACGCTCATTGGTACCTTTTCTGAGTTTTGCAATATACCACAGCGGGTTACCTCGCCCATGCGTGGCAAAATAAGGTTGGCAAAGTAGCCAGACATAACCGCCAGGAAAGTAGCAGAGAACCTGGGCTTATACCCAACAGGCTCAATAAGCAGTATCCACCGCCTGGCTCTGCTCAGGTGGCTGATTAAGGCAGGAATTATAGAAATAAAAATCCATTTGTAGTCTGCTCCCTTAAAATCGTTCAGTAAGGTTTCTGCACTGGTATCTTTGTATTGGTACCAAAGCAGCAAACCAGCCAACCCAAGGGGCAGCGCATAGGTAAGCACTTTTTTTATAGAGTTGTGCATTGCTGTATTATAAATAAAAACGGCCGGAATGAAACCTCACCCGACCGCTGCTTACTTCTTTAAAACTGTTAAATAACCTTATTATTGTTATCCGGAAAGATAACGGAAGGCTTAAACTTTTTTGCTTCTTCAAAATCCATAGAAGCATATGAAATAATAATGACTACATCGCCAACCTGCACTTTACGCGCTGCCGGGCCGTTGAGGCATACCATACCAGAGCCACGCTCACCTTTTATGATATAAGTCTCAAAACGCTCTCCATTATTAACATTTACAATAGCTACCTTCTCATTTTCTATCATGTTGGCAGCATCAAGCAAATCTTCATCTATAGTTATACTGCCTACGTAGTGGAGTTCTGCTTGTGTAACTTTTACCCTGTGTATCTTCGACTTTAGTACTTGAATGGTCATTTTTTTAGTAATCCCAGGTCTGGCCGCAAAGTTATTATTAAAATTTCTATTTGCCTAAATGAAACCTAGAGCAATACAATCGTCTTTTATAAAAAACATACCTGGCCAAAAGTACAGTTTATTTAAAATCAGATTTCTTTAATTGCAGAACACTTTAAAGGTACATAAGTTCAAAGAGCTACAATTATACACGTTGCACGATAAAACCCTTTATACAACACTGCGAACCCTTTAATTTACAACACATTAAGACTCTGCTCTTTAATTTTTTCAAGCTCTTCCTTCATATTAATTACATAACGCTGCACTTCTGCATCATTTGCTTTAGAGCCTATGGTATTTATTTCACGACCTATCTCCTGTGCAATAAAGCCTAACTTTTTACCATTGGCATCTTTGGAGTTCATAGCCTCTGTAAAATAATCAAGGTGAGTTCTCAGCCTTACTTTTTCTTCGCTTATATCCAGCTTCTCTATGTAGTAAATAAGCTCCTGTTCAAAACGGTTTTCGTCCAATCCTTCCTGCGAAGATAGCTCCTGCACTCTCTCCCTCAAGCGCTCACGCATGGCAGCCATGCGCCGGGTATCAGATTTTTCTATGTCACTTAACCCTTGCCCTATTTTATCAATATATTCCTGGAGCTTACTTTTAAGGCTTTTCCCTTCATCAGAACGGAAAGAATCTGCCTTTTTAAGAGCTTCGTTTATAGTTTGAATCACAAGCGGTATTTCATTTGTATCTTCCTGCTGGCCAATATCGCTTATCATTACCTCTGGCATTTGAAGTGCCAAACGGAATAACTCAGTGGGCACAATTCCAATGTACTGAGCAGTGGCTTCAAGGTCTAGATAGTAGGCTTTTACAAGCTCTCTGTTTACCATTACCTTAGGTTTAACATCGCCTTTACGCTGTATATCTACCTGCACATTTACTTTACCTCTTTCCAATACCTGGGTAATCAGATTACGGATTTCCAGTTCTTTCTCTGCATATCCCTTTGGCAAGCGCAGGCTTAAATCCATAAACTTGGAATTAAGTGTTTTTACTTCTGCACTAATAGTAAAGGTGTCTGTTTCGGTTACAGCCAGTCCGTAGCCTGTCATGGATTTAATCATGGCCTTTTCTGTTTTTTGTGCAAGTTGTATAAAATAGCCTATCTTTGCAAACATAGCCCGGCTTGATACCTGTTTGCCATAACCGATCAGAAAGGTATTGTTAAATTGCAAAGAGGCTACCCTCAGGTAATTTAATAACCGCGACCAGGTTCTTTTTGCTCCTGCGTTGAACCAGCGCCCACAAAGGTATAAGCCATTTTTAGTCAATTCTATCACCAGTAAAACATTAAGTAATTTTGTCCACACCCACAACTTTTGAGGAATTTGGCTTTAACAAACAGCTGTTAAGTGCGCTGGAAGCCCTTGAGTATAAAGAGCCCACCCCTATACAGTCTAAGGCTATACCGCAAATACTGGCTGGGCACGATATACTAGGTATTGCACAAACAGGCACAGGCAAAACAGCTGCTTATGTGCTACCAATACTAATGAAGGTACGCTACGCACAGGGTACCTATCCGCGAGCGCTTATTTTGGCTCCTACCCGGGAGCTGGCTATGCAGATTGGCGAAAATGTTAAAGCTCTTGCTCAGAACACAGATATTCGTTATGCGGTAATTTATGGTGGTACTGGCGCTAAAAGCCAGATAGAAGCTGTGCAGAAAGGGCTTGATATACTTATAGCTACACCAGGTCGGCTAATGGACATTTACCTGAAGGGTGACCTAATTTTTAAAGAGCTAAAAACCCTGGTGCTTGATGAAGCAGATAAAATGATGGATATGGGATTTATGCCCCAAATCCGCAAAATCTTAGAAATTATACCTCGCAAGCGACAGAACCTGCTTTTTTCTGCTACAATGCCCGAAAAAGTAGTACGGCTTTCTGAAGAGTTTCTGGAGTTTCCGGTTACTGTAGAGGTTACCCCGCAGGCTACTACTGCTGTAACCATAGATCAATCGTTGTATGAGGTACCTAATTTTAAAACAAAATTAAACTTCCTAACCTACTGCCTGCAAAATAAGGAAAAGTATAGCAGGGTAATTGTGTTTACCAGAACAAAAGATACAGCTAACAACATTGTAAAATACCTGTCCCGTAAAATTGTAGATGATATAAGGGTTATACATGCAAATAAAGACCAGAATACGCGCACTAATGCCATGGAAGCATTTAAACAAGGCAACGTACGTATTTTGGTAGCTACCGATGTGGCAGCACGCGGCCTGGATGTTACTAATGTAAGCCACGTATTTAATTTTGATGTACCTATTATTTATGAAGATTATGTACATCGCATAGGCCGTACAGGTAGGGCGCAGCAAAGTGGCGAAGCAATTACCCTTATGACTCCTGCAGAGAAGTATCATATTGATAAAATAGAAAAGATCATCCGATCCCGTATACCTGTACAGCCACTACCTGCTACTATAGAAATTACTCCTACTCCTTTTGATGAAGAACAGGAGATGGCTCGTGAAATCGATACACAGCGCAAAAAAGAAGACCCTACTTTTCAAGGAGCTTTTCATGAAAAAAAGCAGAGACCAGGCATGGCACAGAAAGGGAAAGGCACCAAAACACCCACAGGAAAAACTGCTTCCAAAGGACCTCGCGCTACAGGATCAAAGCTTAAAAATACAAGCCATAAGGCTGCCGGCGGGCCTGGCAGAAAGCCCAAGCGCAGATAGTACTTTTTAACAACCTTGGCTTTTTAGCAAAATTTTATACACCAAACTTTGATTTGACTCCAAATCTGTTAATTTTGAAACATTGCAGTGAATAAATGGTCCCAAGCCAGTTTTTCGCTGCAATTTCCATAGCTGGTTGAAAGACCTTGGAGAAGTAACTGGCAGTCAAGGCCTGTTCTCCAAGGTCTTTTTTTTAAATCCTCTCTAAATACATTTTTCTTTAACTTTTGTCCATACGCTTACGTAAGTTAAATAACTTTAACAAACAAGTACTATGGAAACAAACTTGAGCTTACTTGCAAAAATTAACCTGCTTAGGGCTAAAATAGAAAATATAAAAGTTGCCATGCTAACCACTCGCGAAGCTGACAACAGCCTTCGCAGCAGACCCATGTCACTCGCTCATATGGATAACAGCGGATGCCTATGGTTTTTTACCAATGAGTTTACTCCTAAAGCAGATGAGGTATATCTGAACCCGGACGTAAACGTATCATTTACAGATATCGCCAATCAACTTTATGTGTCGGTTTCTGGCGAAGCAACCCTTTCGCATGATACCGAAAAAATGAAGCTATTATGGAACCCTATTTTAAGGTCCTGGTTTCCCGAAGGGCTTGAAGATCCGGATCTTGCTCTGATTTGCGTTACTATTCGCCAGGCTGAGTATTGGGATGCCCCTGCCAGCAAAATGGCTCAAATGATACAAGCTGTAAAAAATGCTATTACAGGCGATGAGATAGGAGAGCATAGAAAGTTTGACTTTATTTAATAACGTTATGCTTGCTCTATATTAAAAAGTCCTTTCAATTACTTGAAAGGACTTTTTAATATTCTGGCACTTTGTTATTCTATACTTCAGGTGCTTCAGCAACTACTACTGTCATGGCGTCGGGCTGATAGTACTTCTGCGCAAGTGCCTGCAGTTCTTCTGCAGTAATAGTTGAATATGTTTGAATTAAAGTATCATAATATGCATAGCTTAACCCGCTAAAATGTATGCTTTTAAATTTATCAGCTAGTGCAAAAGGTGTAGTAATTGAGTTGGCAAAAGTACCCAGCATGTAGTTGCGTACTGTATCAAGTTCGTCTGCCGGCACAGGCTCTTTACATAGAATATCCATCTCTTTATATACCTCATCTATAGTTTGCTGCACTACATCTTTGTTAATGTCTGTACCTATAACCATATAGCCATCGTTCTGCATAGCAGCCAGGCTGGAGTGTATACCATATGTATAGCCTTTTTCTTCGCGGATGTTGCGCATAAGCCTCGAGCCAAAATAGCCACCCAGGATTTCATTTAAAACCTTCATGGGTATATAGTCGGGGTGTTGCCTGGTAAACATACGCCGGCCTATGCGCAGAGTAGCCTGCACAGCATCTTGTACAGCCACTTTTTCGGTAAAAGAGTTTTGGGCTGGAGTAGGTATTGTTTTATGCAAAGACCGTTTACTTACCTGGAGCCCTCCCAGCAAATTATCAATTAAATGTATATGCTCATCTGTAAACTGTCCCGATAATATTGCCTCGCAATCGCCTTGTGCAATCATCTGCTGGTAAAAAGTCCAGAGAGTATCTCTTTCAATAGACTTTATATCTTGCTCTGCCAATGCAGTGCCATAAGGATTTTCTTTACCAAATAATAACTCCCTAAATCGCATTGAGGCCCTGTATGCAGTTTTTTTCATATTTACTTTTTGAGTCTGCAGGGTAATACGGCGTAAATTCTCCAACTCCTCTTCAGGAAAAGTAGCCTCTGTAATCATTTCTGTAATTACAGGCAGTACTTCTTTTAAATAACGGCTCAGGCAATATATTGAAATAGAAATATGGTCAAGAGAGTGTGATACCTCCATAAATGCCCCATAGGTGGAAATGTGCTCCATTATCTCCGGGCCACTCATACGCCTGGTGCCTTCACTCATCATTTTAGAAGTAAAATAAGAAGTCCCCCTGCTTGGTTCATACCAGGTACCTGCCTGAAAAATTACTTCAAGGCCAAGTACAAGCTGTTCGCCTGCCTGTAGCGTATGCAACGGAATGCCATTTTTAAGGTAGCGTGTTTCTGCCTGTATTAGGTTTATGGAAGTTATAGGATGGAAAGAAGGTGCTATCGTTCTATCGAGGCTTTGCATAATTAAAATGGTTAAAATGAATCAGCCCCAATATGAGTAATATTGAGGCTGATGTTTTATATAAAAGTATCTTCTTTACTTAGTCTGTCACCGACTCTCTTGTTGCAGACGGCCTGTCAAAGTTAAGTAGTATAGAAATACGCAATGTTTCAGCTAATGGATTGTTTTGGCGCATAGGGATTAGGTAAGAAAGATCTAGCCCAAACATCTGGTACCTTATACCCACACCAGCACTAAAATATTTACGTGCACCCTTGTCTCTATGTTCGTGGTAGTAGCCGCCACGCACTGCAAAAAGGTTATCATACCAGTACTCTATACCACCACCCAGGTTAACTTCCTGCAATTCTTCTCTAAACCCACCTGGTGCATCATAAAAAGACTGGATCATACCTGTAAATAAAGGCACATTATCATCACGGCCTGCTACTATGGCTCCATTCTCTTCAATTGGAGGGGTAGGTACCAGAAGCTTATTAGCATCCAAAACAAAGCTCATTTTATTGTAAGCATCCAGATCTACTGTAAATGCAGTTCCTACACGTAGGTTGGTTGGAATAAAATCACGCTGGTTCATATCGCTGTAAGATATTTTAGGGCCAATGTTAGAAAGGTTGGCTCCAAAAGCAATATTAGCACCATTGCCCCCTAAAACGATAGGGCGGCTGTAATAAGCAGACAAATCAACCGCAGCGCCAGTAGCTGGCCTGCCTTCCATACCAGTAGGGCTGGTAAAGTTACCTGTTAGGTTAGAGTGAATCAATTTACCACCAACACCTACACTAAAGTACTCACTCAATTGCCTAGAATATGCAACACTAAAAGCTAGTTCGTTGGGGTTAAACTCCCCGATAGGACGATTACCCTGATCAGTAAGCTCTATTCTTCCCATGCTAAAGTATGATAGGGAAACACTTATCGCATCTTCTCTTCTTAGCTTATAATATCCGGAAAGATAGGAAAGATATAAATCATTAAGCCCTAAAGATCTCAACCAGGGAGTAACCGAAATAGAGCCTCCCATGCTTTTATCAATAAAAGCCATTTTAGCCGGATTCCAGAATGTACCTAATGCATCTGGCGAAGTAGCTACACCAGCATCACCCAAAGCACTTCCGCGGCCATCCGGGCTAATTACAATAAAAGGCACTGCTGTAGTTATTGCCCTGCTATCTTGAGAATTATTAGTACCCTGTGCAGACACGTGCCCGCATAGAAATACAAATTGAGCCAAAACAAAAACTAAGGATAATCTTTTAGACATATATCTAAGGTTAAAATGATACGATTATATTTCCGAAATTTAATTTAAAATAACGAGCTTTTCAAGCTTATGCGCTTTAGCGCCATCTGAGGAGCGGACATTTACCTTATAAATGTATATTCCTTTCCCAATTTTATCCCCAAAATCATCTTTACCATCCCAGGCAATTTCATGGGCGCTACCCGGATGCCCAACATGAGCCGGGCTGTTAAACATTTGCATCTGCAGGGTTTTTAATAATTTACCTGTTACTGTAAAGATTTGCACCTGCACATCCAGATCTTTACCAGCCTGGTTATGATCAAAGTGAAAGGTGGTGTACGTTGTAAAAGGATTTGGATAGTTAAGCACATTTTGCAAGGCCAAACCTGCATGTTCAGCTACTACAAACTCTAGGTAGCTTTCTGCAGAATTATTGTGGGTATCCCAGGCTTTAAATGCCAGTGAGTGGCTACCAGGTGCTAGCCCTCTTAACGCATAGCGTACCGTACCCCGGGTATAATCATTCGTATCGGCAGAGTAATACCTGTTTAAAATAAGTATATCATCCCTGTTTCCATCAAGCACAGCTGTAATTTCACGCCCTATTCCTGTAGAAGAAACATTAATACCGCTGGAGTCAGCAAGCCTTGCAATAAGCATAGGATCAGGGTCTGTATAACCACCAAACACAAATGACTCATCGTTCATAAACAACTGAATATCCGGTGGAATATTGTCAGCTACAGCTGTTAAAGAATTACCCCCAATCACAAACTCCTGGTTAGCCCCATGCACATCGTGCAAAGTATTGTGCCGGGTAGCGTATAAGCTTATCTTTCCTTCTCCAAATACATACGATATATCTTTGGGTACAACAAAGGTAAACGCAAAGGTGCCACGCTCTACTTTAGCTACACCATCAAATAAAACGCTATTGCGCAGCCCGAACTGCATTACCGGAGAAGTTGGTGTAAAACCTAAGGTAGATACAGTTGCCTCTTTATCGTATACCGTTACATTTACCAGCCCGTTAAAATCAGGATCCGGCGCTCCGTTTAACTCAATTATGCCTTGCATGGTTACACGGTCTAGTGCCCTGATCGTATCTTTTAGAGGCTCAACGGCTTTGTTATTGATATGGGTAATCTTAGCTCCGGAAGCCGGATAAGCTAAGCGCATAGAAGGATCGCCCAGTAATGCATAGTTGCGGTTAGAAATACCGCTAATACTTTTATTCTTGGTATTCCTGGCTACATCACCCAAACGAGGCATTTCTCCACGCTCTTTTATAAAGGCGCTTTCGTAAAAGCTGGCATTAATAAGCTTGTTGGTATTTGAATATACTGCCCGTGAAGCTGTAATAAGCCCTATACCTCCTCCATTAGGTGACAACAAAATAAGTTGCCCTCCCGAAAAAATATCGGGCTTGTCGTACACACCAAAATCACAGGTAGCTGTAACAAAAAAGGGTAAATTATCCAGGTTATTCCAGTTCTGGATCATCTGGGGTTCAATAAGGCTGGCACTGGTCCATTGCTCGGTATTACCATGCCCTGTATAGTTTACAAACAAAGCCCCATCTTGCACTGCCTGGTTTAGTGCCCTGCTCGCCTGCGGAGACCTGTTACCGGCAGGGCTGGGAAGTTGCTGAAAGGCATCCAGAAAAATTTTATTAACATTATAAGCAGACAGAAAAGACTGTTTGAACAAAGAAGCCAAATCGTCCGCATCGCGCTGATGCAGGTTAAAATCTCCATCATCTGCCACAAAAACGACTCGATTGCGCCATTTTCCTAACGCAGATGCTTTACCGGAATAGTGCATCAGCTTAGCCACTATCTGCTCAGCCTCCTGTGTATTACGTACCGGTAAACGCCCCACACCTATATCCATAAGGTCTGCATGGTTATTGGCCCAGGCTCCTTTGCTATCTTCCAGAAAACCTACATAATCATCAGAAGGAAAAGAGTTAATAGGATGTAACGACTCTGGCGTTTGGTATATGGGTACAAAGTTAGTATTGTTAACAACCCTGTTTTTATAATCGTAAGAACAGCCGCCAAAAAGTAGAAGGTACTTTAACCGGTCACCTCCCCTGTCGTACAGCATCTTGGCAAAGTCGCGAATGGCTGTCAAATCCTGAGCCCCAGACGAAAATTCATTATATATCTGTGTAGTAGTAGCTACTACAACGGTTAAGCCATCATGGTCGCGGCGAAAATTAGCCAGCTTTTCGGCCTGTGCTCTAAATTGCGGAGCAGTTACAATAAGTAGGTCGGGCACTTGGTTGCTTAAGGCATGCAAGTTTTGGTTTATAACTTTACCCGATGGTAAAGGGGCTGCTATTTCCGGACTACTAGCTTTAAAAGCAACAAACTCTTTAGGTATACCAGTGCTGCTAGTAATAAAAGAAGGCAAGCCACCATTATTTTGTATACGCTGGCTAACAGGCTGGGACGGTGTGCTTACATCCCAAACGGTAAGGTCGCTTTCTGCCTTTCTAAACCGAAACTCGTAATTGCCATTCACCGCCTCTACAGCTCTGAAAGCGGTTTGCCCACCATAGAGTTCTAACCCTCTTTTATAGTGCAGCGTTATAAAGTTAAGATAAGCCTTTGCTGCACTAAGCCCTTTACGGTCATAAGCCAAGCTAACATCCAGCCTTCGGCCTTGTGCAAGAGCGGGTGCATCCAACAGAAAAGAAGCAGAACGGGTTGTGCCCTTACTGTCATAATATCCCCCTCCTATACTGGGTAAATTAATTATGCCTGCCTGGTTGCCATTTAAGGCTATAGTAAAAGTAGTTTCTCTGCCAGCAGCACTTGCCATTACATTGGTAGTAAGCCTTACTTTGGAGTTTGGTATAAGGCCAGTAGCTTCAAAAGGAATTGTACGCTCACTTTGGCCAATATCAAACACCTCCCCATACCATTGCCGGCCGGATTTTAAAAGGTTAAAAAGTTCTTGTTCATGGAAGGCACGCTCATCGTACTCCGTAAGGGTAGCTTGTGCACTTGGGGCTGGCGCCTGGCTTTGTATACGTAGCCCGGCACTGCTTTTTACTGTAACAAAGTAAAAAGCAGTATCAGAGTAAATATTTTTTTGATGAGTAAACGTGCTTTGACCGGAATCATATGCCCATGTATCAGGCCCTTGCGCATAAAACAGAATATAATCTGAACCATCAAAGCGATTATCTGCTTCACCTTCTACATAAATTGCGTTTTCTATAAGATCATCGGGCCGGGCAATGTTATTTGCCTGGGGTAGCATACCTCCACCATTACCAAAAATGGCCAGGTTACGAGCATTTATATTGGCTGGATTTAACCCTAAGCTGGCAAGAAAGGCTACATTAATTTTATAAACACCGCTTTTAGTAACCCCGATCTTAAACCAATCGCCTTGCGCAAGTACAGAAGAGCTTGCATAGTTCCTATGGTTAGTGGGGGCAATTTGACCGGGCCCTCCTGTAGTAGCTGGGCCTGAGCCTTTTATAAAGTTGTACTTGAAAGACACCAGCTTCTCTACTGCACCAGTAGAAGAATTTAGGCGCAGAGGTACAATATTGATTTTGCTTACCTGCCTGTGCCTGCTAACATCGTGGGTAATAATTACCTCTGGAAAATTTTTTAAACTACTTACAGGGATAGAGTTTTGCTCGGCAGGAGAGAGGGGCCTGTACTCTGCTTCTGATATTTCCACCCTTTCTACGATACCAGTTTCGGTTAGGTATACAGTTGGCAAATAGTTTCGCTCTGGCAGATAGGCTGCTTCTGCAAAGCCTGTCATTTTACGAAAGACACCGCTTTCTACAGCCACTTCCTGAGGAGCCTGCCAAGTAAGTTTTTTATACGTGCCGGGGCGCTGCACCTGGGCATAGTTAGCACCACAGCTCAAGAGCCACAGGGCTACTATCAAAAAGAAGCTGCGCTGGTAAGTAAGTCTCATACGTATCATACTAAAGGTCATACAGATTATGCAACAACTACATAGTTAAAAAGTTGTTGTCTCCAGAGCTGATGGTCATGCTAATATACAAAGCACACCAGCCTGGTAAATCGAATTCCCACATTTAATTAGAGTAGAGCTTTAGCGCATAGAGAAGGGTTAGTGAGTAAATATGCTTAAAAACCTTTGTTAAATTAAGATTTACATGCAAATATTTCAAATAGTATATCGCTACAGTACGATTTTTTTCTACAGGATTCAATTCGGGAGCATAACCCCTATTATATAAAATTCACCAAGAAGCTTCTCACAAACATCTTCCAGATGCGCCGTGCTTCACTTTTGTTCTTAGCGTTGAGTTTAAGGATAATATACTTACCAATTCTTACATCACCTTCATAACGGGCCCCTTCATTCATTTATCCAGGCATCGCTACTTCGTTCTCCTGATCCAGGGCCTCTTTTAAATTACGTTGCCTTATTATTGGCTACAATCTTCATTTTGTGGAAAAACTATTAAACACAGAAAGCAGAATGTAAAGTAAAATTATTAAAGGTATTGCAATATAACTTAACGCTACTATTAATACCAGCGATAGTAAGAAAAAGAGGTATCTTGTCTTATTTTGATCTAACGATAAACTCTTCATTTTCAAAGAGAACAAAGGCAATGGCGCTACCATAAGGAATGAAAAAAGCAATACCAAGCTTACCAATAGCCAGGGGTTTAATATAAATTCTTCCAACCCAAACGGATTGTAAGCACCTATTAGAGGTAATGATACCATAAATATAGCATTGGCAGGCGTTGGCACACCAATAAATGATTCTGCCTGCCGGGTATCTACGTTAAAAATAGCAAGCCGGATGGCAGAAAATACAGTAAGCAGGAAAGCAATATAAGGCAGTACTTTACATAAGGTGTCCAGGCACAACCCCTCGTTCTGGCTTAATGACAGCGTAATTAACTGAAACATAACTACTGCCGGCAACACACCAAAGGTTACCATATCGGCTAGCGAGTCTAGTTCTTTACCTATGTTAGAGTAAGCCTTAAGCAAGCGGGCTACCATTCCATCAAGAAAATCAAAAACCGCTGCTACACCTGTTAAATAAGCTGCAATTTCCAGGTTGCCCCTAAATGCCTGCACTATACCAATACAGCCACAAACAAGATTGCAGCAGGTAAGAAAATTAGGAAGATGCTTTTTCACGTTACAGGAAGGGATTATACTTTTTCTCGTGGCCAATAGTAGTAGAAGGGCCATGGCCAGGATATACTACAACATGCTCTGGTAGTGTAAAAAGCTCCATTCTTATACTGCTTAACAAGGTAGCATGGTCTCCACCTGGCAAATCGGTACGGCCTATACTTTCTCTAAACAGCACATCGCCTCCTATACAGAAACCTTGATCTTTGTTATAAAAAACAAGGTGCCCTGGAGAGTGGCCTGGTGCAAACAATACAGCTAACTCGCTATTTCCAAAACGAATAGTACTACCCTCTTCTATAAAGTAATCTGGCTCTGTTTCCTGATATTGAAAAAAACCATAATTAGGTGCGTAGGTTTTTACAGCCTTTAGGTAGGGTTCTTCAATAGCATGTATGCCAAGTTTTACCTGATAAGTTTCTTTTACAAAGTAATTACCCAATACGTGGTCTATATGGCAATGCGTATTTAAGAGGGTGTTTACCTTCAGGTTGTTTTGTTCTATAAACTGTTGCAGCACCTTATGTTCTGCAGCATCAAAATTACCCGGGTCAACTATAGCGCACTCACCGGTTTCATCATATAAAAGATAAGTATTTTCCTGAAAAGGATTAAAAGTAAAAGCCTTTATCTGTATCATACTACATAATTACAAACTAACCAGCAAATTTGCGCTACTCTCTTACAATTTTAAGAAATACTTCCGTTATTTTGAAAATGATATATGATTTTATCCTGGCTGGGCAGGGTCTGGCAGGAACCGTATTGGCTTTAACACTGGAGCAGGCAGGTAAAACAGTTTTGGTAGTTGATGATAACAAACCAAGCAACTCCTCTAAAGTAGCAGCTGGTATATTTAACCCTGTTACAGGCCGCAAACTATACCGCAGCTGGCAAGCCGAAGCGCTTTTTCCTTTCTTAAAGGAATTTTACCAAAAAGCAGAGCAACTTCTACAAGCACGGTTTTATTACGAAAAAAATATTTACCGCCCTTTTAGCTCTGTAGAGGATGCTAACTTCAGCTCTGGCCGCATGTCTGATCCTTCTATTGCACAATACATAGAAACCAATCCGGATAGCAGTGACCTAAGTGAGGCTATTAATAACCCATTTGGAGGGTTTGAAACTAATGGATCGGGCTTTGTTGAAGTACGTACTTTTCTAAAAGCAGCCCGTACCTATTTTGAAAAGAATGGCAACCTAGTTACAGCTTTATTGGATCCTGCTAGCATCCAATTGCACCAAAACTGCGTAGAATGGAATGGATACAGTGGCCGCCATCTGGTTTTCTGTCAGGGTTTTGGGGGTGTTGATAATCCTTTTTTTGGCTGGTTGCCTTTCCAGCCGGTAAAAGGAGAAACAATAAATATAAAGTTGGAGAAACCCTTGCCAGAAAAATTATTTAACAGAGGTGCCTATATTGTACCTGCAGGCCCTGGTGTATACAAGGTAGGTGCTACTTACGTATGGCACCGCCTGGACAATGAGCCTACCCCGGAGGGCAAAGCCGATTTAGAGGATAAGCTCAAAGTATTGTTAAAGGTGCCTTATACAGTTATAGCTCAGGATGCAGGTGTACGGCCAGCCACCAAAGACAGAAGGCCTTTTATCGGCACCCACCCTAAGCACAAGCAACTAGGTATTTTTAATGGCTTGGGCACTAAGGGCGTATCCCTGGCACCGTATTGGGCTCATCATTTTGCTGAACATTTAAACACCGGCAGTGCTCTGCATTCCGAGGTCGATATACAACGTTTTATTTCATTATATTACCAACAGGACAATACACCCTAACTATACACTACATGCAACAACATAGATTTCTACGGCTCTTGCCCCTGCTGGCTCTTTTGCTAAGCTGCGTTACGGGGTATGCACAAAGAGCACAGGATAGTTTTGGCAAAAACAGAGTACAGTACCAGACTTTTGAGTGGAGATACCTGAGCAGCAACAACTTTGATATTTACTATTACCAGGGTGGCGAAGCTGTAGCTAATAATACAGCCCGCTATGCCGAAGCCGAGTTTAGCCGCATATCAGAACTATTTGGCTTTGCGCCCTATACCAAAATCAAATTATTTATATATAGCTCTAAAGCAGATTTATTGCAAAGCAATGTTGGCCTGGATGCAGACAACACCCTGCCCTCTGCCACTGGCCCTACTACACTTACCAAATCAATTATTGAAATCCCTTTTACAGGCAACCAGGTAGATTTCAGAAAAGAGATCAGGCATGGTATTGCCCGCACCCTGGTACATGATATGATGTATGGCGGTAGTTTTAAAGATATGGTGCAAAGCTCTTACCTGCTTAGCCTGCCTGAATGGTTCATGTCTGGTGCGGCTATGTATGCTGCTGAAGGCTGGAGCGTAGAAATGGACGACCAGATGCGCGATATGATTTTGCGTAAACGCTTGCGTAAGCCTGCCCGCCTTACTGGCCAGGAGGCTGAAATTGCCGGTCATTCTATCTGGAACTTTATTGTAGAAAAATACGGCAGGTCTAATGTATCTAACATACTAAATCTTACCCGCATTATCCGCAATGAAGAAAACAGTATTTTCAGCACATTGGGTATACCTTATGATAGGGTGATAAGAGACTGGAACAACTTTTATCTTTCTATGGCAGAGCAAACCCAGGATAATTACCGCATGCCCGATAAAGACAATAGGTTAAAATCTTTTACAGCTCGTGGCGCTCATTATAACGATGTAAAAATGAGCCCGGATGGCAAATACATTGCCTACTCAGAAAATACTAAAGGGCGTTATAAAATTGTTGTTAAGAACCTGGAAACAGGAAGTACGCGCATTATCCGCCGTGAGAGCTTTAAAGTATTAAACCAGCGTGTAGATTATAATATCCCTATGCTTGCCTGGCAATCGCCCACTACTTTAGCCTATATTAATCTTGAAAATGGCAAACATGTATTGCACCTGGCCAACATAAGCAAGCGCAAAACCGAGCATAAGGAGCTTGCCTTTAATCAGATTTCTGACTTTGATATTTCTGAGGATGGCTCTACAGCGGTTATCAGTGCTGATAAAAATGGCCAAAACGACCTGTACCTCTACAACATTGCTAAAGGTACTACCCAGCAAATTACCAACGATCTGTTTGATGACCTGAGCCCAAGCTTTTTACCAGGTAGCCAAGCCATTGCTTTTAGCTCTAACAGGCTAAGCGATACACTAAGTACCGAAAAAATACCGCTGGATAAGATTCATAGTCATTCTAATATTTTTATTTATGACCCGGCACGCTCTAAACAAGTATTACAACGCATAACCAATACAGTTTATAATGAAATTAAGCCTGTAGCCACCGCCAATGAAATACTTTACCTTAGCGATGAAAAAGGTATTTTAAACCTGTATCGTTATGATAGAGCAACTGGCAGAAGAAATATATTGACTGACTACCGCCAGAACATACAGGCCTACGATTACAATGCAGCACGCAATAATCTATCTTTCCTGTTACTTACCAGGGGGAAGGAGATTTTATACATCAACCCTGCAGTAAACATGCAAGAGCGGCTTAACCTTGTAAGAACCCGCAGGCAAGACCAGCTGCACGAAAGAATTTACCAACAAAATGTGGCTTTATTAACGCCAGACTTTAGAGTAGAAGAAGAGGTACAGGACGCAGATACTGTTACAGATACTCCGCCAGCCCCCCCGCAACCTATTGTTTTTTCTGACGAAATAGACATCAACAACTATATTTTTGAGTCTGAGAAGAGAGCACTTACTGAGCCCAAGCCAGAAATTGCAACCACGCCAGACCCAAAACCTTTGCGTTCAATAACCCGACAGGCAATGCAGCAGGAAGTGACCCTTCGGGGGCCTTTTCCTTATCAGAACCGTTTGAGTGCAGATAATATCATATCATCAGTAGTAATTGATCCGTTACCGGCCCGTGGACTTGGCTTTTTATTCCAGGCACACCTAACTGATCTTTTTGAAAATCATAAAATTACAGCAGGAGTTATTGCTTATTCAGAAATACGCAGTCGCTCGTATTTTGCTGAATATGAATACCTGCGTTACAGGGTAGATTTCAGGTTCAGGTTTAACAAAGAAAACCTTTTTGTAGACCGCCGCCCAATGTTTCACCGCTACCACCTCAGCCGCTTTGAAGGTTCGGCTTCTTATCCTTTTTCTGTAGCCAGTCGTCTGAGCCTGGGCTTGTTCTATGCACGTACTTCTTTTACCGATTTAACATACAACCCTACGCTTATAGGCGCCTCAGATGTTAACCACAACTATGTAGGCACCCGGGTAGAATATACCCATGACAATACCATTACACAAGGTATAAACATTCTGGAAGGGCGCAGGGCTCGGGTTAGGCTTGAGCTGTTTAATGGAGTAGGTGCTCCGCAGCGCAACTTTGGTAATATTTTTGCCGACTTTAGAAACTACCAGCGGGTACACCGCGATATCGTTTTTGCTACCAGGGCCTCGGTAGGTTCTTTCTTCGGACCTGCGCGTAAGAACTACTTGCTAGGGGGTATGGACAACTGGATATTCAACAGGGAAGAGGTAACCAATAATCCTGAAGATCCTTTGTCTTTCACACCACGCAACACCTCAGAAGGAATAAACAAAACAGATTGGTTATTTATGCAGTATGTAACTAACCTGCGGGGCTTTAACTATAATACGGTTTATGGAAATAACTTTATTTTATTTAATGCAGAGCTTCGCGTTCCTATTGTTCGTTATTTCTACCAAGGGTCTATTACTTCAAACTTTTTGCGTAACCTGCAGTTAGTAGCCTTTACCGATATAGGATCTAGCTGGAGTGGCCGAAACCCGTTTACACAAGATAATAGCTATAACACACAGATTGTTGGCAATGGCAACCCATTCCAGATTACCGTTATCAACTACCGCAACCCGTTCTTAACAGGCTATGGCACAGGGGTACGCACCGTTGTGCTAGGTTACTTTACCAAGTTTGATGTAGCCTGGGGGCACAAAGATAACCGTTGGCAACAACCTCGCTTTTACCTAACCATCGGGCACGACTTCTAGAAAAAAACCTCCGGCTTACCCGGAGGTTTTTTTCTGTCTTAACATCTAAAACCACATAGAATTTACTTTATTTTTTGCTAGCTACTTGTTTTTTAGTAGTCTTGCTTACCAAAAAATAAAACCATGAGCACCATCTTAATAAAAAATGCAAAGGTTGTAAATGAACACCAGATAAAAGATACGGATATTTTAATCCAGAATGGATTTATAAGTCGTATTGCACAGGACATACACATCGATGAAAAACACACCTTGATAGATGCAAAGGGCAAATACCTGCTACCAGGTGTAATTGATGACCAGGTACACTTCAGGGAGCCAGGCCTTACGCACAAAGGAGATATTTACACAGAATCGCGGGCAGCTGTAGCTGGAGGCATTACAACCTTTATGGAAATGCCCAATACGGTTCCTAATACCCTTACTCAGGATTTGCTTGAACAAAAGTACCAGATAGCTTCCCGCAGTTCTTTAGCAAACTATTCTTTTTATATGGGGGTATCTAACGACAACCTGGAAGAAGCACTTCGCACTGATGGTACAAAAGTTTGCGGACTTAAGGTATTTATGGGTTCTTCCACAGGAAATATGCTGGTAGATAATGAAAAAGTTCTGGAAGGAATATTTTCTAAAGCCCCATTGCTTATTGCTACCCATTGCGAAGATGAAGCTACCATCCGGGCTAATACCCAGGCATATAAAGAAAAATACGGAGAAGAGGTCCCTTGGGAGTGCCATCCTGAAATTCGTAGCGAAGAGGCTTGTTACCTATCATCTTCTATGGCAGTAGGCTTAGCCAAAAAATGGGGTAGCCGATTGCACATCCTTCATATTTCTACAGCCAAAGAGCTTGAGTTATTTGACAATCAAATTCCTTTAACCCAGAAGCGCATTACTGCTGAGGCCTGTATACACCATTTGTGGTTTAGCGATGAGGATTATAAAAACAAGGGGGCTTTTATTAAATGGAACCCTGCTGTTAAAAAAGCTTCCGATCGGGAAGCAATACGCAATGCTGTAATAGATGGCCGCATAGATGTAATTGCAACAGACCATGCCCCACATACGCTTGAAGAAAAAAAACAATCTTACTTTAAAGCCCCATCGGGAGGACCTTTAGTACAACATGCATTACCTGCAATGCTAGATCTGCACCTGCAAGGCCATATAAGCCTTGAGCTTATTGTGGAAAGAATGTGCCACGCACCTGCTACCTTATTTCAAATAGATAAGAGAGGTTATATTCGCGAAGGATATTGGGCAGATCTGGTTTTAGTAGACCTGGAGCAACCGTGGGAAGTAAGTAAGGAAAATATACTTTATAAATGTGGCTGGTCACCTTTCGAAGGACATCGCTTTGGTGCTCGTGTAAGCCATACTATTGTTTCTGGACGCCTGGCCTGGGCAGAAGGTAAATTTGTAAGCAATGAAGCAGGCCAAAGATTAAGCTTTAGCCGATAATATTTTTTTTAATATAGGAGTAATTAAGCAGTGGCTTCGTAAGTAGACTCTTGCTTAGTTGCTCCTATAATTGCATCAAACCTACCGTTTAATAAGTTGCGGCCTGTAAGCACAAGGCTCATTGCAGTAAAACCTATCATAAAGTTTCCAGTAGCTGTCTGATAAATAGCTGGCATCTCAAACAGGTGCGCAGAAGCATAAAAGGTTTTATATACAACACTACCAATATTAGATATCCCCAAAATAGGACCTGCTGTCATTAAGGAGTAGGCTATAGCTTTTTTGTAAGAGTTTATCATACAGTAGTAGTTTTGTTCAACTTTATGTAAATGTAATAAAATGAATCAAAAAGTAAAACTTTTCGAAAAAAAAATTCACTTAACTACATGCACTAACCCTTTAAAGCCTCCCAAACGCCCCATATTAGGCTTAACAAAAGACATTCTATCCTATTTGCATCTGTAAATTACACAAACCTTACTCAACCATAAGCCTTTATTCAAAGCAATACATGGGTAATAATTACCCAGTAAGTAACACTTAAAATAACACATTACTTAAGTAGATTATCTAAAGCAAGAACCTGCTTTAGCAAGGGTTGAGAACCATCGTTGTAAAGCACAAAGTCGGCACGGCTTAATTTTTCTTCTTCGGGCATTTGCTTTTCAACAATGGAATATATCTCGGCAAGGCTTCGCTGAGGGTCTCTGGCTTGTATGCGCTTTACCCTAATATCCAGCGGTGCTGTAACTACAATCACTTTATGCAAAGTAGAATATGAGCCACTTTCATATAAAAGGGCAGCTTCCTTCAAAACATACGCAGTTGTAGCATGGGTTGCTACCCAAGCTTTATAATCAGTTGCCACCTTGGGGTGCACCAGACTATTTAGGATATTCAACTGGCTGGCATCTCCAAATACCCGTGAAGCCAATAAAGCCCTGTTTAATTGACCATCAGGGCTAAAAATCTCACTCCCAAAATGATGAGTTATTTGTGCTTTAAGCTCAGGATCATGGGCAACTAACCACTTAGCTCTGCTATCTGCATCATAAACGGGCACACCAAGCATCAAAAAAATTTGGCAAACCAGGCTTTTACCTGTGCCTATGCCACCTGTAATACCAACTTCTAAAGGCTTAGGGTAGGCTGTCAATCCGGAATCGTGAGGGCTGTACGGTAAGGTCATAGAGATTAGTAGTTTTCTTTACCAATACAGGAGGAATAGTAGAATCAGAGCGGCTTAGCAACCTGTAGTCCACTACAACTTTCAGGCTATCAACCATTAACTGATCTCTTTCACTTTCAAAATAGGAGTACGAAACTACGGCCGTAGTGTCACGCACTACCCTCCTTGGTGGTACAGGAAAGTTTAAAAAAGTAACTGGCACCCTCCTGGAGCTTCGCAAAAACTGGGCTACATCAAACTCAATCTTTACTTCTTTATCAATAAGGCTAACCAAGGGCATATCCGGGTAATCAAGCGATACGGTATGTTGGTAATCTTCACTTATATTATTACCAGGTACCGTTAATAGCACCACCCTGGGCAAAGCATTTAACCTTGATGAGGCTCCTACAAATGTAACAGAGTCGGGCTCAAGCCTTATATTACCCATAATACGGTAGTTATCTGCTAGATTTATACTTTGGCTGTCTATCTTAACCGCAACTTTACGCTGTATGCGCCTTTCAAAGTTCAGGTATAGGGTATCAATTACAACATAATTAAGTTTAATATCCCGCAGTTGTTCGTTAAAAACCGGATACAATTGCCCTGGTGTTAAAAAACGGGTGTATACAGGGTTTTCAAGGGGTATGTAAAGAGGATCTACCCTATACCAAAGTGTTTTACGGAGTAAATTCCACCCATACCCTGTTACGTTAAGATCTATGCGGCGTGGCAAGTCACTAACAGGCATGGTGGTATTACCATCAAACTCAAAACGTATAGGGTATGATATTTTAGTAGTGTAATTGTTATTGAGCGCATTAAATAACCATATGGTGGCGGCTACCAGTATACAGATAGCCATCACCTTCCAGTCGGTGTGCCGCCTCTTTTTAACAGAGCCAGACAACCATGAATATATTTTATTATAATACGCCAATAACACTTATGCTTTTTGCTGTTTTTTGGTTGAATCCAACGAAATAGCTGACTTATCAAAGGTTAGCTTAACACCACGGTCAACTTCTAATACGATCTGATTTTCTTCTATTGCAAAAACTCTGCCGTGCAAGCCTCCAATAGTTACTACCTCATCTCCCTTTTTTATACTGGCAACAAAGTTTTTAAGATCTTTTTGCTTTTGTTGTTGAGGCCTTATCATGAAAAAATAAAAGATAAGGATAATTGCTCCAAACATCAATAACTGTGGAAGCTGAGGTAGCAAGCCGCCTCCCGGCTCCTGCAAAAGTACATATGTTAACATAATATAAATTAGGGTGATTAATACAAACGTTATAAAACAAGTATCAGGAAGCAGACTTGTTCAGCTGCTTCCTGATGTATATTTATTGACTTACAGGCAGAAACTATTGCCTTACCGGACCTCTTGTATCGTCAAGCACTTCGCCACGCAATACCAGCATTGTAGTACCTTGCTCTGCATTAGACTGTACAGTAACAGTTTTATTCTGGGCTCCTATACGGCCTTTGCTATCAAACTCAACTGCTATCTCTCCAGACTCACCAGGAGCAATCGGCTCTTTAGGCCACTCATTTGGCACCGTACAACCACACGATGCTGTTACATTTTGAAGTAGCAGGGGTGCATTACCAGTGTTAGTAAATTTAAACGTGTGCTTTACAAGCTTGCCAGACTCTACCTTGCCAAAATCGTACTCCGGCTGCTCAAAAGTAATTGCAGACTTCTGTCCTTCTGCCGGAGCAGAGGTAGTAGTTACGTTCTCGTGTGTAGTAGTTGCACTCTCTGTGTTACTTGTTGTAGTGTTGCCAGAGTCACAACTCATTACACTGGTACATAGAAAAGCTATTGCTAAGGTATATGCAATTTTTTTCATTTTCATCCTCCTGCTTTAATTTTATCTATCAAATTTTCAACATCACTTAAAAGCCTCTCAGCTTGCTCACGGGTGTCCTGTATAAGCTTTTGTCCATCGCTACGGGCTGTATTAAGTGGAGAGTCTTCCTCCTGAGAAAGCAATGAGATTAACTCTCCTAGCTTATCTTTATATTTACTTAACCTAAAGTTTAACCTATCGCGGGTGTTTTGCCCTTTGTCTGGAGCATATAATATGCCAACAGCTGCACCTGCAGCAGCACCTAATATAAATACAAGAGCACCTTTACCTACATTTTTCATATGCATTTCAGGGTTATTTGTTATCAATCAATCCTCTGCCACTTTTGCGAATAGCACCTGTTTCCGTAAGACCGGCAGCTATTACATCAAGCAAGCCATTTACAAACTGCTTACTCTTTGGCGTACTGTACTGTTTAGAGATATCAATATATTCATTAATGGTAACTTTTACAGGTATACTGGCAAAATTAAACATTTCGCTTATAGCCATTTTTAATATAATCTTATCTATGGCAGCAATACGCTCAAAATCCCAGTTTTTAACCTTACCTGCAATAATCTCTTCCCATTTAAGATCATCCCTAAGGGTAAAACGATATAAATCTACAAAAAATGCCTTATCATCCTCCCAGTTTGGCGATAAAGGTGCAAGCTCAGGTTCACCCCCCTCTTCTGAAACTGATTTAAGGGTTTTGCTCACCATGCTCTTTACTACATCTTTATTCTCCGACCACTTTATATCAATTTCTTCAAATTGTTGTACGGCGGCCTCATCTTTTAAAATAATCTGCCTGATCACATGATTCACAATTTGCTCATGTGCCTCTGCATCCGGCTGCGCACCTTCCAGATATGCCTGGTACTTCGCATCATTTTTAAGAGTATCCCTGTAAAGGGTCCTTACAAACCCTCTATCCTGGTTCCAACTAACATCTTTACGTATTAATTCCCTTTGTAGCTTCTCGCTATTGCGTAAAGCTTCTACAATCGGGTTATGTGCAAAGCGTAAGTCTTCAGGGCTGGCTGGCATTGGCTTGATGTGACGCGACATCTTTTCGTCTTCTTCATGCAGAACAGCATCAGAAAGTTCAATAAGCAGCAGCAATACACGCAAATAGGTATCATAAATACCTTCAGCCTCGGCAATCATTTGCCGCTCATAAAGCTCCTGGTCTTTTTTTACCAGGTTATGGTAATATTGTAACGCATCCAGCACTGCAGCACGCACTTCCTGTGGGGTGCCTTCTTTCTCTACAAACTTTCCTTCGGGGAAAGCTGCTGAAAATAGCTCCAGCGCCTGTTTTTTCTTAGCTTCCAAGCCTGCTCTATCCTGCACTTCCGGAGAGTTTAGATCTGGCGCAAACGTATCGCCTATCAGATCCTGCGCTGCATGGTAGTCAGATTGTTTAGCTTGCGAAAAAGCGTAAATTGATTGCATCGCTTTGATGCGTAAGGTCCGTCGGTTAAGCATTGAAAAAGTTAAGGAACCAAATATCGAAAATGTATACTATTTAATGGGTGCAAATATAGGTATTCGTACGGTGAAACCAACATCAAAGCCTCTTGTAATGAGCCTCCTTTGTTGTATGGCCAGTCCTGTGCAGCTATGCCTTGCCTTTGCACGATTCACGAATTAATACTCTTTTACCTTTAATAAGGTTCCGTAAATGAACAAAGCTGCCTTGTAATATAGTACAATTGCAGCCCTGTTACGCTTTATTGTTATCGTTTATTTCCCTTCTTCCATAGGGTCTACCTGTATTTCATCTTCATCTTCTTGTGGAGGAAACTGGGGTGCAGCCCTTCCAAATAGCTCTCTAAACCTGTCAAAGTTTTTGCGGTGAGCAATAGACAAGCCAATGCGTTCATTTTGGTCTACTGTTATTATTTCTGCATTACGATTGTCTCTTCTAAAGAACTTCAGGTTCACATTACCTGACCTGTTTACCCTATACTCTACAATAAAATCGCCAATGATATTGCGGGCTCCTCCTCCCGGATCTGGCTGAGTACCCCCTTGGGCACTTGGCCCCATATCCAGGGTGCTCCCAACTGTAACTTTTACTCTTTCACTAAATAGTTGCTGTGAAAGGCTTACATTAAGTTGTCTGTCATCAAAGCCTGTACCATAAGACCCATCTGCTTGCGTACGTGAACGCAGGTCTACATTAATTTCCATCCCACGGAGGTAGTCTTCAGAAATATTATTAAGTTGTTGATTCATAAACTGGCTTACGCTTTGGTCTATCTGGCGGCTTACTGCCTGTCCACCTGCGTTACCTGTTGTACTGGAGCCAGGTGTGTTAATAAACCTGTTAAAAGCAATAAGGGCAAATACCTGTTTGTTAAGCTCTGTTTCGTCCTGTCTTATCTCTCCTAACCTCATTCTGAAAATTTCACCTGCCTGTCCATCCAACTCTTCCGGCGCCTGCACATCGAAACTTAGTTCTGGGTTAAATATTTCTCCTTCCATAGTAAGTAACACATTAACAGGGATACGCCTGCGGGTGATGTTTACTTCATTTTCAGAAAGCATTTCAATACGGTCAGCAATAAGATCATAAGTAGCTGTATTGGCTATGTAAACTGCTGTCAGGTCAAAACGTGCATCCAATGGGCTGCCGTACCAGTTTATGGTACTACCCTGCTGTAGCTCCAGCCTGCGCTGTAGTGCACCAAATACACTCATTTCGTATGCTCCACTGTTAATTGTATAAGTTCCTACCATATTCAGGTCACCACGCGGATCCATACGCAAAGCCAGGTCCGCATCGCCTGTTATATTAAGGTTATCACCATTCTTGGGATCTACAATTACAGTAACATTTGTAGCGCGGGTAATGGAAAGCCTTGTGTTCATGGTAATACCGGTAATTCCTGCATTAGTCAGCGAATCGCGGGAGGCTTCTTCCTGTTCCAGCGCCTGTGGGCTTGTACCATCATATAGGGTAATATAATCTGGAGTTGCTACTTCTGCCACTTCATCGGGCACTTCCAGCGTAATATTGCTTCCATCTACAATTCTGATCCGTCCGCCAATTACCGGGCTATCTGTAGTACCAGTAATGTTAAGGTTTGAGCCCACGATAAGGGTACCATATACCATCGAAAAATCAGAACGAGTATTATCCAATATATGGAAATTATCTGCTGTAAGCTTAAGATTTTGGGTTATTGCATTGAAGTTCGAGTAGTCTACTGTTCCTTCCAGCACTGCTGCCCTACGGCGGTCATCAATAATAGTAAACCGGTTAAAACGCACCTGGTTACCTGCAAACGTAATACGCTGATCGGTTATACTGATAGGAACCCTGGTTATAACCGGCTCTATAATATGCTGGCCTCTAAACACAATTTCACCTCGGATATCGGGTTGGTCTGTTGTGCCTCTTATACGAATATTGGCGAACAAATTTCCACTTAATTGTGCCAGCTGATCTTTTACCAATGGCTGGAACTGATCCAGGATTAGTTGCTGCACAATTACATCAAAGTTAAGCCCTCCTGCTTCATCATCCAGATTATACTGGCCTGTGGCTCTCACATCATTATGCTGGCTTTGGATGCCTGCATTTAAACTTATTAGGTTAGACGTAGAAGGCTTATTAGCCTGCAGAAAAATATCTCCAATTAAAGCCTCGTTTACATGCAGTGCACCAATGCGAATATCTCCTGCTATTGTCTGCGGATTAAACAGGTCGGCTACTTCTACTGTACCATTTAGTTCACCATCAAGGTTTACACCATCATCCCCAACAAGAGCATATAAACTACCAACACTTATGCGGGTTAACTCTGCTAGTAAACGAATGCGCCCACCTGCTATTGGTGAAGTATTAATAGCAATCCGCTGTTCGCCCTGCTGCAAAGCAAGGTTATTTACACTAAGATACTCTGGGGCATATACAATGGAGGCATCATCAGGTAACACCCACTGCTGATCCTCAACAAAAATACGGGCATCGCTCAGGCCTAAACTAACAGTATCATCATTCATGGCAAGCAAGCCATTTATGCGTAAGCGCGAGGGGGCAGTTTCTTCCATTAACCGTAGCCTGAAGTCCAAACCATCTGGAATAAGGCTACCATCAAAATGAGCCGCCGAAACAACTACATTATCCCCACTGTATAATGCGTTAAGGTCAGTAAAGAACTGAAGAGTATCTTGTTCGGTATCTACTCTGAGGCGAAAACCATCTATAATATTTTCGCCATAAATAATCCGAGGCGCATCTGCCTCCAGATCCAGGTAGTTATTTACGCTAGCAAAATGACCCTTTAATATTACCGGCCTTGGTATTTGAAGGTCAGGCACGAAGGCTTGTAGTAGTGCAGGGTTAGATTGTAGGCTTATGTTAAAAGCAATATCCTGGTTTGTAGTAAGTGGCTGAGGTTCTTGAGCGTACTGAGTAAAGTAATTTTTAACAAACAGGTCAATGGCTTGTGGTAGTTCATCTACTGTAAAATTGCCCCATACGTAAGCCTGTAAAAATGGTGATAAAATTCTGTATTGCTTACTTTGGCCTTCTGCAAGGGCTACCAGCGAGAGGGTGTCTACATCTATAACATTACCATCTTTTTCTAAAGTAAGAAAATTAACCTTTAAACGGGCAGCCATATCATCTGCAGATGTACCATGAAAATCTGCCTTTAATGATGTTCTGAAAGAAAGAGTATCATCTACCAGGTTTAGCGCATATAAATTCGCTTCTTCCACAACTGCATTCATCAGCATTATTGGCCGGTTTGTCTGCATATTTGCAACAGCCCATAAGCGTGTTTTTAAATGTTCATCGTTAAAATCTACATCAAGGTTCGCTATTTCATTTATATATGATGCTCTGGCTTCTAAGTTATTATACTCATATTCGTTATACACCAGGCTATTTACCAATACTACAGCAGTATCTATACGCAGTAGCTCCTCGCCATACACTCCTCTTGCAGAAGCTTGCATAGTAAGGTTGCCTAGTTGGCTTTCTTCACCTAAAAAGCGATTTAATGCCAAGCGGGTGCCGTTAACGTTAGCATCAAAAATCATACTACCGCCAGCCCCTTCTCTTACTGTGCCATCTGCATCTATATTACCAGCAGCAGAACGCATATTAGCTCTAGCTGTCAAGTTTTTTGTGGTACCTTTAGCCGTAGCTTGCAGCCTTACGGCTCCAATGGATCTAAACTCTGGAGCAAGAGTGCCAGGAGGCAAAAAATTATCAACAAATTGTGTATGCGCCTGCGCCTCACGAAGGTTTACATCAAAATATAAATTATCAGGGTTATCAAGGTTACGCAGCAGCACATTACCTGTCAGGTAATTTTGGTTATTAATCCGTAGATCCATATTCTGCCAGCTAGCTTCAGCGTTTTCCACCTGTAGTTCACCACTCAGGTATATTTTTTGCCCATGCAAGGCAGGCATCGTATCTAACGCATCTGTAAAAAAACGCACTTCTTCTATTGCTATAGAATCTCTACGGAAGTTTGCCTGCATAGCTAAACCATTCAGTATATCGTCAGTTCGGTTTATATCATCCAAACGTATTTTCACTTCTTCAAAAAATGACGATTGAGGAGTTTGTAATTCCTGCAAGGTTAAGTTTAACGTAGGCAATTCCATGCGGGCTTGTAAGGCTAAATTTTTCAACTCAAAGCCACTTTTATCTACAAAGCCTAAACGTTTAATATCAGCCTGCAGGGTCTTATCCTGTATTACAACATCGCTCATTATGAAGTTAAGCTGCCCGATATCCAGGTAGTTATAATCAATACCCCGCTCTACACGAGGCATATTTTGTGCTGTATAACTTATATTGCTTTCAAGAATTTCGAGCCTGTTCAATGTCAGGTAAAAACCAAAATCTTCAATAGGAGTAGGTTCACCATCTACTTGTACGGTATCGCCTGCTACCTCCAGAACTTTATCGTGCCTAAAGGCTACCTGCATATCTCTGAAGCGAAGTAAATCTATCTGTGGATGATTTTTCTCTAACCCTAGCGTATTGATATCTGCATGTAGCTCAACCAGGCTATATTCTAAAAATGTATTTTCAGGATGATCAAAATAATTAAAACGGGTATCTGAAAAGCGCAGAGCCTCCAGGTCAAATGACCATGCAGATGCTGTTGTATCTGCTGTGACTGTATCCTCACTGGCAAAGGCTTCCGGTATAAATTCCCAGTTAAATTTATCATGCCCTTCTCTACGTACCAGGTTTACATAAGCTCTGTCTAATTCTATTGTATTTATATTAATAGTTTGTGCCATAAGGGCAAACACACCAATATCAACCTTTAAGGCGCCAGCATATAATAAGGTATCTTGCTGTTGATCTTCTACATATATATCTTCCAGTACAATTTTTTTAAAGAAATCCATCTTCACTCTGCCAATCCTTACTTCTGTTTCTAACTGGCTACTTAACCAGCCTGTTGCTTTATTGGCAGCAAACTGTTGTACTGGTTGCAATTGTAATGCTATGTATAAAATAAGTACTAGCCCTATTACAAAGCCTATTAAACCTAATACTACTTTGCCCGCTACTTTAAAAAGAGGTACAATATCCTTTTGATATATACTCTTTAAATTTCTTTTCTCTGCCATATATGTACAAAACTATCATATTGGATAACATAGCTCACTCTGGCCTGATATATGCATACTATTATATACTTACCTGGCTGTATTCTATACTTTTATACAAATTATTAGGATACTTTTTGAGGTGCCTTATGTTATTTAATACGGAAATTCATTTTTAATAGCTGCCTTTTCACTTTATAAATGTATATAGTCTTAAAAATATAATATCAGGAGCATTTATATTTTCTTCCATTTGCTTCAGTGAATCAATATATATTATTTATTTTCGGGCTGAGAATACTCATAACCCTGCTTACTTACTTTTAACCACATGAAGAAAAATTTGTTATTTATATTTCTGATTTGCCTAGCTGTTTTAGCAGGATGCAAGCAGGACAACCGACAGGATGATTCGGACCTGCCAACCAGTTTAGGTAAACCAGGCGAAATGTTAGTTGTTATTGATACTGCCCTTTGGGATAGCCCCGTAGGCAAAGAACTACGCTTGATATTTCGTTCTGCTATACCAGGCCTCCCAGAGCCGGAGCCTTATTATAGTATGCAACGGGTTAGTCCTTTTCAATTAAACAACTTTTTAAAAATACATCGTAACTTGCTTTTTGTAGCAGCTTTTGATGATAATACACCAGCTTCTAACAGGCTTAAAGGTTTTATTGCACCCGATGCACGTGAGAGAATAGAAGCTGACCCTTCCCTGTTTTACATGATCAATAAGAATCTTAATGCCAAAGATCAGGTAGTAATGTATTTGTTTGGTAAAAACAGGGATCAACTTTTAGCCAACCTTCGCGAGAACTCAGCAGAAATACGTGAACAATTTAACCGTGCCGAATTGGAACGTGTAAACCGGGCGCTTTTTTCTAAAGACGAGAATCGTAAGTTATCTCAGGAGTTAAGCAGAAGGCATGATTTTTCTATACGCATACCAGACCGTTATAAACTGGCAAAAGAAGCTGATAACTTTATTTGGCTCCGGGATTACGCCAGAATTGATAAAAACATAATAATTACCTATAAACCTTATACCTCACAGGACCAATTTTCACCAGAAAATATTATAGCCTGGAGAGACTCTATAGGAAGAGAACAAATATTTGGCTCAGGCGAAAAAGATACCGTATCCTACATGCTAACCCAAACTTATGTACCTGCCGAAACTCGTAACATCAACTTTAATAATAAATTTGCTGTAGAAACCCGAGGGCTCTGGATGCTTAAAAATGAAACAATGGGTGGTAGTTTTATAAGCTATACTTTTGTGGATGAAACATTAAAGCGTATCTATTACATTGAAGGCTTTTTGTACGCTCCAGGTACTAATAAACGTGAGTATATGAGAGAAATGGAGGTCATTTTAAGAACTTTCAGTCAATCGCAAGAACGTAATACCTAGGCTAACATAAAAAAGGGGGAAAGATT